>Ga0257106_1000987_pt1 | contig 14954 bp, 18 predicted proteins | sample LP_taG_3_FD_190177 | JGI IMG/M metagenome (GOLD analysis project Ga0257106, IMG submission 190177) | Marine microbial communities from Northeast Subartic Pacific Ocean, Canada - LP_J_2011_P26_10m | ecosystem: Environmental > Aquatic > Marine > Oceanic | place: Canada: Northeast Subartic Pacific...
AGGTGGGGGTGGGGGTGGAGTTGCTTCACCGCCTCCACCGCCGCCTCCACCACAAGAAGTAATTATGAGTGATAATGACAGGATAATTAAATTTTTCATTTAATCAAAATAACATTTTAAGTAAAATAATTGATAAAATTTAAGTTGTTAAAAATAACTTTTTTTTTATGAGTAAAAAAAAACTATATTTATATTGTAAATACTTAAAAATAACTATTATTAAATAAGCTATCTTGTAGTAAAACTACAATTTATTGCCCCTGAATTTACTATAAATAAAGGACTAAAATAATATTTGACATAATAAAGCTTATTACGCAGTATGTTACTACAGAATTGCTGTCTTGCTAAAGTTTGAAATTTTAACCCTGATAATTTTTTCAACTTATGACGCCCGGCTCTTTAATCCTATTAATAGGAGCCTATTGGCAGGTAGAAGAAGTTATTTTGCACTCACCTTTTAAACTTCTCCCCATTATCAATAAGGCGCTATCTAATTAGATCAAGGCAGCAATCCTATTAACTCGATATCTTTAATTTAAGGATATCAACACTGGGCTCATTATGAATACTTTAATTAAAACATTTTCGATTTCTCTTTCTCTAATACTGATTGCTGCATGTGGTGGTGGCGGTGGAGGTATGGGTGATAGCTCTTCCGGTGGAGGTGGATATGGAAACATGAATACAGCCCCTACTATTACAAATACAACTCTAAATATATCCGTTCAAGAAAACCAAACTTCAGCCTTTACAGTAACAGCTACAGACGCAAATGGAGATTCACTAACTTATTCTATTAGCGGTGATGACTCTTCCCTTATGAGTATCAGCAGTGTTGGTATTGTTACTTTTAAGACAGCTCCTGACTTTGAAGTTCCTTCAGATGCTAATGCCGATAATGTTTACATGATTGTTGCTGCAGTATCCGATGGATCTCTTAGTGACTCTAAAACATTTCTAGTTACAGTAACTAACGATACTTCTGATGATATAACAACATCAGGATATGATGGAGTAGTTATTAATGGTAGCTATGTCCAAAGCGCCAAAGTATGTATTGAACAAACTGTTGGTGAAGGTTGCTCAAGTGCAACTGTTACTGCAGATACTGCTGTGGATGGTTCTTTTTCCTTTGAAGTCGATAGCACAATCACAGGAGCCCTAATTGCAGAGGGAGGATTTAATCCAAATACAAATTATACATTTGCCGACGAGTTAAAAACTCTTAGATTCGCTGGTGATGCTAGTACTGACCAGAATATGGTTGTTTCTGAACTTAGTAATATGATGACTGCTTATAGTGATTTTACTTTTGAAACACTTAAAACCAGCCTTGATATCAATCAAGACTTCATGATCAGATTTGATGATCCTTATTCGAATCTTAACGATGCTGATAATGCAAAAGTTGCTTTAATAAACAATCAACTTCTTATTTTGAAGAAGGTATTAACAAGACTAGATCCTGCTGAAGCAGACGATGCTTCAACAGATTCAGTTGAATATAAATTAGCCAAAGCTATTGCGACAAGAACTTCAAGCGAAAAATCTCTTGCTGACACAACTTTTATAAGAAATATGATGCTTGATTGGAACTTTGATAATTTCACACTAACAAATGCGATTCTAGAGAACTTATCTGCTGGTCTCTCTTCATATCTTCAAAAAATGTATGTTAATGGCTCAAATAATGCTCATGATCATATGACTTATGCAGGCTTAGAACACTTACCACAGACTCTAGACGATATAGTTAATGGCACTGCAACAGATGCTGATCTTGAAACGCTTTTCTTTGATACATTAACCTATGTAACTGACAAAGCTGATACTTGGTCAGGTGGTGCTTTTACTGATACAGAAGCTTACCTAAATGAAACAGTTTACAAAGTTGGTAACTCTGGTTCTAGTTACTATACTGTTGATGGTACAAATGCCAAGACTACTGCTCTAGTTATATATGCAATGCCTGGCCAAGTAATTAAGTTTGAGGCGACAGCAAGCAGTGTATTTACTGCTCATCCATTTGAGATATCAACTCAGCAAGACGATACAGCAGGAGCAAATAATATAGGTACAGCAGAAGGATGGGATCAGTCATCTAATACACTTACAGTAAATGCATCAACTCCTTCAACGCTTTATCCTCATTGTGGGGTTCATTCAGGTATGTATACCAATGGTAAAATAGAAATAGTAACTACTTTTGATCAATCAAAATTAGATATCACTTCAGCAACCAGTGGTTTAGAAGTTAAAGGCACTGTTTCTTCTGGGCCTTATAAAGGAGCTTCAGGATATACGCATAAAGTTTATTTGAGAGCTGCTGAAGCTGGATCAAGCCAACATCAACATTCATTAAAAGAATATCCTGGAATTACATTTTATATGCCTGCAGACCAAGGCTATCATGGACAAGATACTTCATCAGGTGAGCCTAAGTTTAAAGCTAAATCCCATTTTGAAAGTAACTCATCTGAATCTGACTATTAATTATTGAATAATACTTATTGGCTAAATCTTCTTAAATTTTTAGCCAATTTTTTAGCTAGTCTTTTAAATGTTTTTAATGATTTTTTTAAATCCTTATCTTCTTCAGTCTCAGCAAGCGAGTAACCATCCCAGTAGCTAACTTTATAGCCATTCTCGTCTTCAACTATCTCTAAAGACGCTGCATCAGCATTTGTGGGATCGTTATATTTAATTGTGACCGAAGTATCTTTAAGATCTATTGATGTTGATTCAATTTCGGTAAAAACTGATTTATATAAATTTTCTATTTGGATAAGATTACTTTTTATACTTGTGTTGATCATATGAGTGATGTCTTCCAAATGCGCCAAACTCTCTAAGACCTACATGTTTTGTTTTTCTGCCTCGAGCTCTTTTTCTCCACAATGTGTAGCTATTTTTTTTAAGATTATTACGCATAAGATCCTCTACCTGATTCTGATTGAGGCCATAGGTAGACTCTATAGCATCAAAAGGAGTTCTATCCTCCCAAGCCATCTCAATAATTCTTGATATATCTGATTCTTTAAGGGTAATAATATTTAAATAAGTTAACGCTTTAACTTATTTACCTCAGCTTCTAGTTCAGCGATTCTTCTTTTTAATGGTTCAAGCTCATCATGCTTTATAAAGCCTGATTCTTTCATAAATTTATCGAGTGCTGGTTTCATCATTTTTTCCATATTCTTGGCATCTTTCATCATTGCAAATGGGTTCATTTAATTCTCCAAAAAATTTTTAGTTATTATATATAAATATCATACCTAGTGGACTTTCCTTTAATCTGATAATTAACATTTGAATCAATTTCATCAGCTTTGATAGGCCTTTTTAAGACAATCTTTTTATACTTAAGTTTCTTAAAATCGTGGAATAATAAGTCTCCTTTATTTTCAATATTTTCTATTTGTAAAATATCTTTTATTGAATCAATACTTCCAGATCTAAGGAGATTTTTTTTTGGCTCAGGGTACATAGGATCTAAATAAATTAGATCAACATTATTTACTTTATTGTAGATTTCTATGGAATCTCCATTAATGAATTCTAAATTAGCTAAATAAGGGAGCTCATCAACAGCTCTCTCAATAGCATTCTTTACAAGCAGATAAACTATTTTACTTTGCTCACAGGCTATAACTTTATGCCCTTGAGCAAGAAAAATCATTGCATCAGATAAAAATCCTGCAGTTGCGTCAAAAATGATTAATTTATCCTTATTTTTTCCCAATGTTTTTTTTAATAGGTTTTCATGATCGGATCTTTTTAATCTCCAACCCATTGAACCTGATAAAAAGTCGATATGCAGATATTTAAGAGGGTCTTTGGCATCATTTATAAAACATAAGCCCTCTTCTTTAATCTCTAAAAAAGAACCGCTTACTGGAATTTTATTAACTATTTGTAAATTAAGATAATCTGAAATTTCTTCAAGAGAATTTGAATTTGTATTAAGCTCTGAATATATGTAACAACTCATATAATCATTAATAATATTACCCCTAACCCAATTCTATAGAAAACAAAGGGATACATACCCAACCTTTCAACAAAAGCTAGAAAGTACTTGATTGTTAAAAAAGCAACAATCATAGACGTTATAAAACCAACAAGTAATGATCCAACATTAATAATTTGTTCTGAAGACATCAAATCTAAAACTAAAAAAACTAATGCACCTAATATTGTTGGTATTGCAAGCATGAAAGAAAATTTTGAAGCATCTCTTAAATTCAGACCAATAAATAGTGCTGCTGTTATAGCCGTTCCAGACCTTGAGGCACCAGGCAATAAAGCAAAAACCTGAAATAATCCTATAAACAGAGCTCCTAGAACCGTTAGTTGTATAAGATCTTTGTTGTTTGGGTTTAGTTTGTAAGCAAGTAATAAAAGTCCTGCAAATATGAGATTCATCCATGCAATGCTCGAGATATTAGTTCTATTTAATTGCACTAAGTCTGATGCAAGAAAACCAAATATTACTATAGGCAAAGTTGCCAAAACTAATAAGAGTGCTAATTTACGATCTTCTTTTAAAAGAGAACTGCTAGTAAAAAAAGATTTTGTCATATTAATTAGCTCTAATTTAAAAAAGTAAATAACTGCACATAATGTTCCAGCATGTGCTGCCACATCAAAGGCAAGACCAAGATCGTTAGACCCAAAAATTAAAGATGGAAATAAAAGATGGGCTGAACTAGATACAGGTAAAAACTCTGTTAACCCTTGAATAAGGCCCAAAACAAAACTTAATACTAAATCACTCATTTATTTTTTTATATTGAGGATCAGTTGCATAAATTGGATTGGCGCTTTCAGCACTAAAGATTTGTGCATCTCTTCCTGAATCTTCAAATTGCTTCATGGCAGTTTTTGCAACTTCATCAGCATTTAAAGTGTCAATTGTTTTTGTTTTTACAGCTATTAAAGGTTTTTTAAGAACTACTGCTATACCCTTCATAAAACTAGCAACAGTTCTTGTTGCTGTATAAGAACCAGAACTATTCGCATATGAAAACAGATCAATATCATCAAGTTTAAACGACGAACCTAATCCAATTTTACCAAGCATTTCATTCCAGTTTGGTCTGTCTTTTCTTTCATGGCTTAATCTATAACTAATTACGTTTTCATTATGGATAACACAAACAGAAGTCTCATCACCAGAGCTTTGAATTGCTAAAACATTCATTGTTTTTATATCTGACTAGATATATCTTGAAAGACTTTTTCAACAGATTGAGATCCATCAACAGTAAAATATTTTAAGTCACTGTTTGATGATTCATTAATATAAAATTCAGATAATGGTTTTGTTTGATCGTGATAAACGGTTAATCTTTTCAAAACGGTCTCTGGCTTATCATCTTCTCTTTGGATCAATGAATCACCAGTTTCATCATCAATACCTTCTTTAAGGGGTGGGTTAAAATCAATATGATAATTCTTACCAGAGCCAGGATGGACTCTTCTACCAGACATTCTATTTACAATCATTTGATCATCAACATTTATTTCAATAACATGCGTAAATTTAATGCCCATAGATGCTAATTCGGTTGCTTGACCTAAAGTTCTAGGAACACCATCAAAAAGTGATCCGTTAACACAATCTGGTTTCGTGAGCCTGTCTTGAATTAAAGAACCAATGATTTCATCTGATACCAATCCACCGGTATCTAAAATATGTGATACTTTTTTGCCGAAGTCACTTCCTGAAGCAACTGCTTCACGAAGCATATCGCCAGTACTGATCTTTGGGATGCTACATAAATTACAGATTAAATCTGCCTGAGTTCCTTTTCCAGCACCTGGAGGGCCTAATAAAATAATATTTTTCATATTTCTAATATAGCAAAAGCTAATGCATAGTGTTTTTCATCGGAAAGACTAACATGGCTTTTTGTAATTCCCAAATCAAGAACAGCTTTACCAACCCCATTCAAAGCATTGAAAACTGGCTTACCTTTTTCATCCCTTAATATCTCAATGTCTTTGGCTAAAATAGGATTAGATAAACCTGTTCCAAATGCCTTCGAAATTGCTTCTTTTGCAGCAAATTGCTTGGCAAGAAAGGTATTTTTTTTTGATTTATTTAAGTCATTAAATATATTGAGTTCTGTTTCAGATAAAATCTTGTCAGCAAAATTATCTTGTGATTTCATTTTTTCTATTCTGGAAATTTTTACAATATCGGTTCCAATACCAAAAATCATGATTGAATCCTCTTAAAGATATCCCTGCTCGCTAAATCTCTTCCATCTAAGCAAAAATGAATAGCTGTTTGCGTTAAATGCTTCAAATATTTTTTTGAAACTTTCGATAACTGTCTTGTTCTTATATTAATAATATCCTCTCCAGAAAAATCTGAATTATTTGATTCTCTAAAACCCCTTTCTGGTATAAAAGAATATTTCCTAGTAGGTTCAATTTCTTCATGTTTATCAATATCATTTTCAAAATCAAGACCATATCCAAGCATATCTAATAAATCTAATTCAAAGTGTCTTAATGTAAGCTCAAGATCAGAGCCGCTTGTTACTTTATTTAAAAAAGCTTCATACAAAAGAAATAAATCCTCTTGCTCAGCATCCTTAGGTAACAATCTAATCAATAGCTCATTAATATAAAGGAGGCTATAACTTGTTTTTGAAAAGCTATTACTGCTAGTTGAGAAATCCCTATCTATATTAGTTAGTGTTTTAAGTTCTGACCTTCCTGAATAAGTAATTTTCAACTTTGTAAATGGTGCCAAATATCCAAAAAACTTAGACTTAGGTTTTTTTGCACCTCTTGCAATAATAGACATTTTTCCATTTTTTAAAGTAAAAACCTCAGCGATAACACTTGTCTCTCCATAAGATCTTTGATGAAGAAGAAAGCAATCATCCCATTCATTAGGTTTCATAACTTCCGCCAACACCAAGGCTTTGAATGTAATCAGAGTCTGTATTCCAATTTTTTTTAACTTTAACCCAAGTTTTTAAGAAAACTTTTTTATCAAAATATTCCTCTAGCTCAATTCTGGCTTGCTGTCCTATTTTTTTAAGAGTAGAACCACCCCGCCCAATAACAATTTGTTTTTGACTATCTCTTACAACATATATAACAGCATGAATCTTTATAATTTTTTCTTCATCATCTAATAATTCGACCTGAACAAAAGTGTCATGAGGTAATTCATCTCCAAGCATGCGAATTATCTTTTCTCTTATAAGCTCAGAAATCATAAATAAGTCTTTATGAGCACTTTGTATCCCCTCTTCACCATAAGCATGTTCATTTTCAGGTAAATATTTCTGAATTAAAGCTTCAAGCTCATCGATTCCATCATTATTTAGAGCCGAGATTGGCACTATGTCCAGAAAGCTATATTCTTCAGCAAGTCTTGCCATCATTGGCAATAGTTTATTTTTATCACTTACCTGATCTACTTTATTCACAACACATATTACTTGTGAGCCTGCTTCCTTAAGTTTCTGAAGAACAGACATGTCTTGTTCATCGAGTGTTAACCTTTGGACGACAAAAAGAATAATATCAGAGTCATCTATAAGGCTTTGTGCAGAACGATTTAATACTTTGTTCATCACCTTAGGTGACTTTATGTGCATCCCTGGAGTATCAGCAAATATCATTTGTTTATTTTTTACAGTTTTTATTCCAAGGATATTATTTCTTGTTGTTTGAGATTTTCTAGAAGTTATAGAAATTTTCTTGCCAAGAATATGATTGAGAATTGTTGATTTACCAACATTGGGTTTTCCAATAATTGAAATATAACCACAATAATTTTTACTCATTATTGCTCTTTATATATTCAAGGACTTTCAATGCTGCTCTGGTTTCTGCTCGTTGTTTGGATATGCCAACAGATTGAAATGTCTGATCCTTAAAATCAACACTACAATTAAAGCCTTCGCTGCCAATACTTTCAAGCACATATTTTGGCAAATCAAGTTTCATGGACTGCAAAATTTCCTGAAGTTCAGTTTTAGAATCTTTAAAATTCATATCCGCTGATAAGCTTTTAAGTTCTTTATCGAAAGTATCCAAGACAATAGTGTTTACTTGATCCCAATTACTATCCAAATAGATAGCACCGATTATGGCTTCAAATGAATCTTCAAGTATAGAGTTTTTTCTATCTTTAGAGAGGTTAGCTGTTCCTTTAGATAGTTGGATATAGTCTCCTAAAGAGAGCTCTTCAGCCTTTATGGTCAATGTTTCCGCCTTAACTAGATAGGCTCTCATTCTTGTTAATAAGCCTTCTTTAACATCTACAAACCTTTCAAATAAATGCTGAGAGATTATAGAGTTAAGAATTGAATCACCAAGAAATTCTAACCTTTCATTATTATTAGTATTGCTGAAGCTCTTATGCGTCAGTGCTAGTTCAAGATGTTTGATATTCTTGAACTTATAATTGAGATTTTTTTCTAGATCTTTATATGACATTAATTTATCTTACCAACTCTAGAAAAGTATGGCATGCAAGTCCAACATTCCCATGTCATAAATAAATAATCAGCTTTAGCAAAGAAGTTTTCTCTTGGAACAAAGCCTACATCCTTTGTGCTGTCATTTGAATTATCTCTATTATCACCCATTACAAAATAATGTTTTTCAGGAACTGTCCACTCAGAGGGATACTGAATGTTTTCTCCTCTAATATTTCTTGTGAGATATTTCGAACCTCCATGGTCTTCATAATAAAAATCTACAACAACATCTTTTGATTTAGAAGATATATTGCCTCTAGAGTCTCTATATCTTTTTGTAATAGTTTCTTCTTGAGTTTTATGGAATTCTTTTGTAACAGCAACATCATTTACAAATATTTGTTTATTTATAATTCTAATAGTATCTCCAGGCTTTCCAATAAGTCTTTTGACGTATGGAACTGGATTATGAGGAGGTATAAAAACTACAACATCACCATAAACTGGATCGCTAGCCAAAATATTAGGAGTGCCAATCCTATTGACCTTAATACCATAAGAATTTTTATTAACTACTAAAAAATCGCCAACTTTTAGGCCAGGCATCATTGAACCTGAAGGTATTTGATAAGGCTCATACATAAATGTTCTAAGAACAAAAATAATAAAGATAGGAATGAAATAACCTCTTGATGAGGAAATAATTTCAGAATTTTTAAGAATTATTCCAATTATTAAAACTATTAACGCAATTATAGAACCTATTAAAAGTATTACGCCTAAATCACCAGCATTTATAAAAATACTGTAAAGCATTAGCAAGCCAAACAAAGTTGATATTGTAGAAATATTTTCGACTATAAAATTAGGCTCACGATCATAGTTGATAGTGCTTTTTATCCAAACAAATAGACAAAAGGACATTCCAATTACGGAGAGAATAAAAAAGGGATCAAGAAACAAGACTACTCTCCTGATTTAAAGTAATTTAAAAATGCATCTTGTGGTATTGAGACTTTTCCAAATTGTTTCATTTTCTTTTTTCCATCTTTTTGTTTTTCAAGCAATTTTTTCTTTCTTGAGATATCACCACCATAACATTTTGCAGTAACATTTTTTCTTAAAGCCTTAACTGTTTCTCTGGATATAATCTTTGAACCCAATGCCACTTGGATAGGTACATCAAACATTTGTCTTGGAATAAGTTTTTGTAAATTTGCTGCAATTTCTCTAGCTTTTTGATTAGAAAAAGACTTGTGAACAATCATTGATAAAGCATCAATCTTTTGATTATTAATCAGGATATCTATTTTTGTTAAATCTGATTTAACGAAGCCAATTAATGAATACTCTATTGAAGCAAAACCTTTTGTAGAGGATTTAATTTGATCAAAAAAATCTACTATCACAGCAGATAATGGCATTTCAAAAACAATTGAAACTTGATTACCAAAGTATGTCATATCTTTTTGAGTTCCTCTCTTTCCACTACAAAGAGTGATTACACTTCCTACATATTCATTAGGGGTGAGAATGGTTGTATTAACAATAGGTTCCCTAATCTCTTCTATGTCGTTTGGTGCGGGTAGCTGTGATGGGTTATCACATTTTAAAACAACTCCATCAGTTCTTAGCACTTCATATTCCACTGAGGGTGCTGTGGAAATTAAATCTAAATCATATTCTCTTTCCAATCGCTCTCTAATAACTTCCATATGTAGGGTTCCAAGAAACCCACATCTAAAACCAAAACCTAATGCATCAGATACCTCTGGTTCATATACAAGCGACGAATCATTAAGAATTAATTTTGATAAGGCATCTCTGAACCTTTCGTAGTCATCAGAACTAACAGTGAACATAGATGCAAAAACTTTTGGATTAACTTTTTTAAAGCCAGGAAGAGATTCAGTTACTTCATCGTTAGATTGAACAATAGTATCCCCAACCGGAGCGCCTTTAATATTTTTAATACCTGCAACTAAATAACCAACTTCTCCTGCAGAAAGAATATCTTTTTTAAGCTTCTTGGGAGAAAATATTCCAATCTCATCAGCATTGTGGCTTTGACCTGTTGAATGAATCTTAAACTTTTGTCCTGTTTTTATTGATCCATTTTTTATTCTAATTAAAGAAACAACACCTAAGTATGAATCAAACCAAGAATCCACTATTAAAGCCTGCAGAGGAGCTTCTGCATCTCCTTCTGGGGGAGGAATATCAGATACCAACATATCCAAAAGATCTTCAATGCCGACTCCTGTCTTAGCACTAACCAAAGGAGCAGAATCTGCATTAATTCCTATCATATCTTCAATTTCTTTTTTAACTCTTTCAGGTTCTGATTGAGGTAAATCAATTTTATTTATTACTGGAACAACTTCAAGACCTTGATCTACAGCTGTATAACAGTTTGCCAACGTCTGAGCTTCTACACCTTGAGATCCATCAACTACTAATAAAGCTCCTTCGCATGCTGACAGAGATCTTGAGACTTCATATGAAAAGTCGACATGGCCTGGAGTATCAATAAAATTTAATAGATATTTAGTATCATCTTTTTCATATTCTAAAGTTACAGCTTGAGCCTTTATTGTGATTCCCCTCTCTCTTTCTATATCCATAGAATCGAGTATCTGTTCAGACATCTCTCTAGCAGTAAGTCCGCCACAGTATTCAATCAATCTATCTGATAAAGTAGATTTACCATGATCGATGTGAGCTATAACAGAAAAGTTTCTAATATTTTTCATAAGATACCGCTATTTTACAGGCAATAGAGCCAATATTGGTGCAATTAAAGTCTTTTAAATACTAATTAATTGTTATTGACGTAATTAGTCTCGAACCATTTCTGATGATATGAAATGCAACTTTATTACCTGAAGAGAAATTATCTAAGGCATCATCGAAAGATTCTATATCGATAACTTCAAATTTTTTACCCTTATATTGAATTTTTGTTATTAAATCTCCACGAGCCACTTTTCCAGATGCTGGAGATCCTGGATTGATTCTAGAGACTATTACCCCATCAGGAAGGTTAATCATTGATGGATTGTCTCTATCTATATCAGCCACTTTAAGTCCCAAAGGATCTGAGGAATTTTGAAGTTTAGCTGGGACAAAAGATTCATTATTGACTGGGAGTTCTCCAAGAAGAAACTCTAATTCTATTTCATCGCCATCTCTAATAACTTTGGCATAGGCTCTTGTATCAGGCTGCAGCTGACCAACGACATGCGGCAAATCAGAGCTAAACTTTATTTCTTTATTATTAAACTCAATGATGACATCTCCAGGAACTAAACCGGCACCATCTGCTGACTCCCCTTCTTCTACATCATTAATCAAGGCTCCATAAGGCCTTTTCATTCCAAGGGCATCTGCTAAGTCGTTATCTACTTCACTCATTCTTACGCCAAGGTACCCTCTTGAAACCTCTCCCTTTTCTACAATTTGGTTTGCAACATCTATTGCCACATTAATTGGTATAGCGAATGCTAGTCCTTGATAACCACCACTTCTAGAATAGATTTGAGAATTTATTCCTACAACGTTCCCATCTAAATCAAACAATGGGCCACCAGAATTCCCTGGATTTATAGCTACGTCAGTTTGAAGAAAAGGCACGTAATTACCTATATTGTTATTCTGAATACTTCTGCCCTTTGCGCTAACTATTCCTGCAGTAACTGAAAAATCAAAACTAAAAGGAGAGCCTATAGCAACAACCCAATCTCCAACTTTTAATTCATCACTATTGCCAACTTTTACATTAGGTAGATTTGTTCCATCAACTTTTAAGACAGCTAGATCTGATAAAGGATCAACTCCAATTATTTCTGCAACATATTCTCTTCTATCAGAGAGTGATACCAAAACTTCAGTAGCATCTTCAACGACATGATAATTTGTGAGAATAAGATTATCTTTAAGAATAAAACCCGAACCATAAGATATTGATTCCCTTTTTTGCTGAGGAGCTTGTCTGTATTGCCTTGGTATACCAAAACGCTCTAGCATTTCATCTGGGATTCCACCATATCCTTGCATCTGCCTTTGAGAAGCTTCTTTTTTAGAAGTTATATTAACAACAGCTGGCGCAGAATCATCGACAAGTTCTGATATATTTTCTGGCAATCCTGATGCAGATATATTTAATGCTAGTAATATATTTGCGAAGATAAAATAGTTTGTTTTTTGTCTTAATTTCATATTAATTTTTAGTTTAAGTTTAGTTGGTTAGCAACTTCTAAAGCTGCGTTGGCATCTAAATTGCCATATATTGTAACCATTCTTCCATCTGCTAGGGGCACCAAATAAATCATTTTATTTCCGTGCTTCCAATACCTTACCTTATTAATGCCTAAATTCTTTTTTTCAATACGCAAAGTGAAATTTTCTCTACCCCTGCTGTAAATCTTTTGTCCATTGTTTTCTTTTTTAAAGCCTACATTTTTTAAATCAACATTGTTAGTATTTGTTGAGTTCATGAAATTTGGATTATTAACAACATTCATTACATGATCTACTAAATTATCTTCTGCCATCTCAATTATACTTTTAGCACCATCACTATTAATGGCAAGATCTATTTTATTTTTTGCTGCAAAATCTTGCCCCATTCTTGTAAAGTCATTTTGATTGATGAAAAAAAGGGTTAATAGAATAGAAGCTGCTGCAGTTATCCCATTTGAAAACCAAAATTTATAACTAACTTTTTCTACATTAGAATTTATAGATATAAGGTTTGCATCTTCATAATTCATTGCAGATCCTATAAGAGCATACGAAGAGAGTTTCTTTTGAAGATCCTTGCTTGCTACCAATGATTCTAAAACTTCATCAACCTGAGAAGACTCAAGCTCTCCATCAAATAATGCTGATAATTTTTCATTTATGTCATTCATTTAAACTAACTCCTGTGAAATAAATTCAAGAATACTCTCTCTTGCTCTAAATATTCTTGATCGAACAGTACCTATTGGTGTGCTTGTTATCTCTGAGATCTCTTCGTAGCTTTTGCCATTCAATTCTCTTAAAGTAAAGGCAGTTTTGAGTGACTCAGGTAATTCATCAATAAAAGATTTAATCTTCGCAAGGGACTGGTTATGCATAAGGTTATTTTCAGGATTCTCATACGTTGGAAAGTCCATTTCTATATCATCAGAAGAAATATTAACTTTTTGCTTTTTATACCCAGAGCTAGTCACATGATTTTTTGCTAAATTAATAGCTATTCTATAAACCCACGTAAAAAATGCACTTTCGCCTCTAAAGGTTTTAATCTGCTGCCAAACTTTAACAAATGTTTGCTGAGCTATATCTTCAGAATCTTCTTTTGATTTAGTAAAAGAAAATAAAGACGCATAAACTCTTGGATAATATTTAGTCATTAAAAAATTAAAAGCTCCTTCATTGCCATTTTGTGCCTTGGTTATAAGTAAGGAATCGTCATTGTGATTATTTTTTGTCATTTAAACTTAATCCTTATGTTATCTGACAGAAAAAAACATCAAAAGTTGCCTTGTTTAGTAAATTTCTTTAAGTACTTATTAATGAATTTTTCATGAGAATCGTTCCCTATAGACACATTCTTAAATATAAAGTCATATAGTTTTTGATCATCATAATCTAGGATACTATCAAAAATATTTATATTTTCTGGCTCAAGAGACTTGAGTGGACCTTGAGCAAACTCTCTTAAGAGCAAATCTATTTCACGCATTCCTCTTCTACATTTCCAATGTATTCTGTTTATTTCTTGATTCATTAGTTAGAATAATTTAATTGATAAACAATTTTACAAGAAAATAGACATACAAAATAAAATAATCTCATTTGGTTCATTATATTTAAGTAATTTAAAAGTCTTAGATATAGTTGGGGAACTAAATCGAATAGAGGAATTTCTTCAAGGTCAGGTCACCTCTGACATAACCTTATTACCTGAGGGTGGTTCTCAACTATCATCAATATGTAATCAAAAAGGTTTGGTTATGGCATCTTTCCTGATAATCAAAAAAGATTCAAAATATAAAATTGTAATAAGTAAAGATCTTATAAATATTTTTATTGGCGACATTAGTCCATTTGCAAAATTCTTTTCTGTAACTTTTGTTAAAAGTGAAGAAATTATAAAAGGTTCAGTTGAAAAGAAAGATACCAACCCATCCCCCTTTTTATCTAATGACTTCTTTTCTTTGTCTATTAATATTAATCAACATGAAGATAAAATAGATTGTTTAATCTCAACAGATGAATGGTTAATAGCCAATAAAATATTGGGAAACTATTGCTTATCGATAGATGATGTAGAGAAATATAGGCCAATGGAGCTAAATTACGATCATTTAAGGGTTTCATTCAATAAAGGCTGCTACAGGGGCCAGGAAATAGTTGCTCGCATGAAGTATCTTGGTGTCAACAGAAGAAAATTCAGCACAATAGTTATAGATCAAAATTCTAATATTACAGAAACATTCAAAATATTTG
>Ga0257106_1000989_pt1 | contig 14940 bp, 19 predicted proteins | sample LP_taG_3_FD_190177 | JGI IMG/M metagenome (GOLD analysis project Ga0257106, IMG submission 190177) | Marine microbial communities from Northeast Subartic Pacific Ocean, Canada - LP_J_2011_P26_10m | ecosystem: Environmental > Aquatic > Marine > Oceanic | place: Canada: Northeast Subartic Pacific...
CTTGACAAAGTATCTAAAAGAAAGATGATTTTAGAAATTTCTGATGATGATAAGGATCTCTTTGTGCAGGCCAGAGCAGGTATGGCGATAGTGTTGTAGGGCATTGCGGTATGTCAATGCGAGTTCATTGCTATTGTCTCCTGCTAAGATCTTATAGCCTTCATTTTGTGTTGTGTCTTCAATAATATCTCTGGATGATCTGTTCCTAGATTTATCCCATCCGAATCCTAATATTCGAATGGATGCATGTGTAGTAATGTCAGAAAACTATTTTGATGAAGCCTTCCCTCGGCTTCTTGATCTATTAAATGACCCTGACCCAATTGTCTACCGTACCGCAGTTAAAGGTTTAGGTGTTTTTGGTCATCGTGTTGTTCTTCCTCTGCTTGATCTTTATAAAACCACCAGCAATTGTACGGTTAAAGCCTGCTGTATCAAGGCTTTTGTTCAAATTTCTGTGAACTATCCAGATGTGGCTTTTCTAGATGAAGCCATCATTGTATTAGAGAGTGCCTTAGATGATACTAATCCTGTTGTGTCTCAATCTGCATTGATGACTCTTGGGCATTTCGCAAAACAAGATAAGGAGAAAGAACGTGTTGTTCCAATTTTAATTCAAGCATGCAATAGCGCAAATATAGCTCATGTTCAATCGGCGGTTATGGCCCTTGCGGAAGTAAACTCTTCTGATATAGATCAATGTTTTGCGAGTTTGATTGATAATGAATCAACGGATGACTTGGTTAAAGAAATTCTCGAGTCGAGCATATCTCGCCGGCAAAGTCTATTTGGTATTTAGATCGTATCTCGGCGGCTTTTTAACTGATCCCTGGCAACGATCATAACTCCTTTCACTTGCTCGTCAGATTCGCTATTAATTGCCTGATCAATAGTATTGATTGAAATCACTGATTCCATTTTCATGAGTGACAGTGCAGTATTTTTTCGTACCTGATCATTTTTGTCTTCTAATAATTCGTGGAGCTGATTAGCGGCTTCTTCTTGATCCATCGATTTCCCTACGATTGTTGCTGCTTCAGCACGCACCTCGCTATTGGGATCCTTAAGTGCATTCAATATTAATAATCTTACTTCGTTGTTTTCGTGCTTTTGAGCCTGTTCTGCTAAAGCACTTAGGGCTGCTATTCTAATTTCTGGATTTTTAGAACTTGTTGCTGAATGCAAGGCCTTGGGGCTCTTAGAGCCTATGAAACCTAATGCAAGATTGATCAATCCTATCTGAAAAGCCGTGCACTTTGGCTCAGTTAAAATTTTCAGTAATGGCTCAATCGCTGCTTCCCCTATTGTGGCCATAGCCCCAGCTGATGAACCTTGTACAACAGGATCTTCGTCTGTTTCAAATGCTTCGATTAGATTTGGGAGTGCTTTTTTGTTCCCAATAATATTTAGTGTTTTAGCTGAGGCTCTTCTGATGGTGACATTAGAGCTGCTTTTCAATGCTTCGCATAATATTGGAATGGCCTCTTCTCCAACTGAGCCGAGACTTTTTGCGAATGTTAATCTTAATTCTCCTCTATTGTCACCCAATCCGGCAACCATTTTGTTTATGGATTCGAGATCTGAATTTGGCAGTTCTCCATTGCTTAGTTTTTGTTTTAAGGCCGTAGCAAGTTCTAGTGCTTCTTCCTCCGTCAGGCTCTCGCTTTTCAGGGCATCGTGCTCCGATTGAGCTCCTGTCATGTTTAAGTTTTTACTTTCTTGTTGAATCTAGTCTATCTTCCCTGTATTTCCTGTTCTGTTTCAATCATTAATTGATGTCGGCATCTAATGGAGAATACTCCTCATGAAAAAGCCCCCATCATTGATGAGGGCCTACGCTATTTATCCTGAGGTTTTGAATCTAGAAGAAGATTCCAAACGGACGGAATGGTACATAATCGCTTGCTGCTGGTGGATTATGACCTGTGTACTGTTGCTGTGGCAGCTTGACAGGGATTTTGGTAACAGATACATAAGAGAAAGGCTGAGGTTTTGTGCTTTCTCTCAATGCATTTGCCAAGGTATTGACGGTTCTGCTTTGTCTGCCCTGTGCATTATCGCTGATTGCTACTTTCATACCTCCTAGTTCCCTCATCAGGTTGTAGGAGCGAGTAAACATTCCTGCGTAGGAATCTTGCGTACGCTCGTAAGGAACGATATCGCTACCAAATACTTCGGTGTATTCGGCAGAGTTGGTTAGTGAATCAACCAGTGCATCGAAGCCATGTTCTGCTTGCAGCTTGATGTGATTTTGAACTTCTGCTTGGCTTAGAGGTGCTCTACCAAGAAGATGCTTGAAGTTCAGTTCGATACCTCGTTGGGCTCCAACTGCATGGAAGAAATTGTCTTTGTAGAAGGTTGACTTTGCCAAGCCATTTACAAAATCACGGACATTGATTTCTCCGTTAAGGAGCCTTGCTTCGAGTGATTTCTCCTGCTGGCTGTCTGTAGGTGGCTTGTTTCCCAGGACTTGGCGATAGGCAGCCTTGATCACACGCTTGAGTGCTTCTGTATCACCTGGGTTATATCTGTCAGCGACGACTCCGAATGGACATTCTGAATGGAGTCTGGGGCCTATTCCGATTCCCGATGCAGCGCAGTGTTGCCTCTTGTATTCGGCTCTTGCGCCAGAAGGAGTATATGGGACTGTGCTTTTGCCAGCTTTGTTGGATGTGGAGAATGAAGCTGGGCCTGTTCTGGTTGCCGAGGTCAAGGATTTTAGGCTTGTTTCTGCTCCGAGCATGATGAAGAGGGGGGGGAGTGTGTTGGTTTGAATGCGCTTCTACATCTCAGGGCAAGAAATCAATTATGCCGTGAAATCGTATGGCGTAATATTGCCCAATTAGGTCTCGTCTAAGGAGTTAATATGTCTTTTGAAATAATAACTCCAGGGCGATTTTTGCCTAATTTTCTATTCCTTAAGCAGGCTTTGCTTTTACCCAAGTAAATTCTTGAAAAAAAAGGTGGGCATTGCCCACCCTTTAGCTCCATGCGGAATCAATTAATACCTAGAGGTATTAATCAACCCAGGGAGTTGATCACGTAGTCCAGCAAGTTGTTGTACGCAGTCAGAGCTTGGCCGCTCATGTCGCGAGGTGAACAACCGTCGTTACGCATGTTTGAGAAGCCTGCAACGTAGGTACCAGCATCGATGCTGAGAGCCTTGTAAACTTCTTTCTGGCCATTGATGGCGAGCTCGTCAAGAGGGCCAGTGCCGCCTGTAACCAAGCAGTAGTTGATCAGACGCAGGTAGTGAACGAAGTCACGCTTGCACTTTTCTTTGCCTTCAGTTGCACACTGGCGTGGCTGGCGGCCAGTAGCACCGTTTGGGTACTGAGCGTAGACAGCGTCAACGGCGCGCTGAGCGATTCCGTCGTAGTTAGCGGAAAGCTTTTCAGCAGCTTCCAAACGAGCAGCTGCACGTTGGATAGAACCCTGAACGGATTCCATGTCTGATGCTGAGGGGAAGCGTGAAGCGCTATCGGCTGCGCCGACAACTGTGGTGATAACAGACTTCATGAGTAGGAAGTTAGTAGTGTTTGACGATTAAATTGAGATCAGGTTCAGCTGATTGCGCTGATCACTGCATCGAAGTAGCTACCTGCTTCACCAGCGAGGCTGGCGCAGTCGCCCTGGGTTACAGCTGCCTTCTTGGGCTGGCTGTTGGTGTTTGTGATCAATGCTGCGGAGGCAGCCTTCATGATGGCTACGGCGCGGGCAGCAGATCCTGTGGGAACGCCCAGTGCGGCGTAGGTCTCGCGGAGTCCGTTAAGGCAGCGATCCTGCAGGACGGAAGCGTCGCCTGCCAGAAGCGCGTAGCTCACATAACGGAGAACGATCTCGCCATCACGCAGGCAAGCCGCCATTTTGCGGTTGGTGTACACACCACCATTAGGTGCGGTTAAGCCGGTGTTTTCACAGCAAATGCCAGCAACGGCGTCAGAGACGATGCAAGCAGCATTTGATGAAATGGCGTTAACAGCGTCAAGGCGCTTGTTGCCGTCAGCAATGAATGACTTGAGAGAGGCAAGCTCGCCTCCGCCAATGAAGGCGCCGCTTGAATCGGCCGAGACGGCCTTCCTGGAGAATGCGTCGAGCATGAGGAGTTGGGAAGAGTTTTTTCGGGGGATGCGTATCCGCCAAAAGGACATTACTTCTCTTTTCTGCCTGCTTCTGGTTAGGTCGGTGTCAAGACAGAAAAGTTTGCAATCACTAATCCGAAGAAAATCTAAAGCAGCGTTGGTTTTCAGTCAAACCCATGCGCAGAGGGGCTTTTGGGGGGTTTGCATAACATCATGAAAACTTCTTAAGCACTTGCGAGCAGCTCCATTTCAGTGGTAACCACTGTGAGCTTGTGCTTATTTCCTTGAGGAGACCTAGTTGGTCGTTTAGATCCAGTTTCAGGCATGCCCATGCTGCGGCAACTCTTGACTTTGCATATTGAGGAAGGGTCTCTGCCAGTGATGTTCTGACTAACTCCTTCCTCTCATGGATGGATCCAAGACCAACCAAGGACGTCAGCAAATAGTTTGCTCCGTAATCGCTCCATAGACGTGAGTGAATACCATCTAATATTTCGATCTGTTGAGGCTTAGGCATTTTGAGGAGGCTTAGTGCTGCCCCGTATTGCTTTCCCTCATCTCGGTGTTGCAGGTTGTTTTCAATCTCTAATGGGTCTTGAGTGCTCAACCACTCTTCGCGCATGGAAAGACTTCTAGGGTCATCTTGTAGAAGTGTCGTAATGGTCTTGATGTGTTCTTCAGCTACTTGTGCTTTTTTGTCTGGATCAACGAGCTGAAAGGCACTCTTTGCTCGTAATGGCATCGAAACAGCACTTTTGATGAGACAGCCCAGCATCGTGATATCACCAGCATCCCCCAGGTCGATCACCGCGGAGCGGCGACGGCCTGCTTGAAGATCTTGGAGTTGAGGAATCAGTGGCTTCAGTTGATCGAGGTCACCCTCGACCCGAGCGCAAAATGCCCTCGCTGCTCCTGAAATTAATGGGTTTTCATCATGGATAAGGGTTTGAATGAATGATGTACCACTCTTAAGTTTTAGTCTTGTATGAGCCTGAATCACTGATCTTCTTTGTGGATCGCTTCCTTTCAAAGCATTTAGAAGTGAATCACATTGACTTTCAGTTAAAGGGGCAGATATTTGTGTAATTGAATCGGCGGCATTGATGACTGAGGGCTCATCATCAAATTCTAGGGCTTTAAATAGACTATCTAAAGCTTGAACATTTTTTCTTCTTCCTAAGGCCTCTATTGCTTTGCGTCTTGTGATTCTGTTAAAGAGGTCTTCTGGATCAAGATCAACTGCGCTGATCAAACCTTGCAATGACTCGTCACTTGTGCATGCTGCGAGCCTTGTTGCCGCCATATATTTATCTACAGGGTTAGGTAGATCTTTTGGGTCTGACAAGAGGATTTTTAGAGATGACTCTTCTGACATTCCCTCGAATAAGATATCGAATCGCTCTGCCATAATTCTTTTAATTCGTCGTGACTTCATTAAAGCTTCCCAAATCTACCACTTTGGATTGGGATGACATTAACTGTTGGCTATCGTTGGCTTTTCTGTCCTCAAGCGACTTACTTGAGTAATCGCATTTGCCAACCACTGAATTGGTATAGTATTGACATCATCGGTTGGATTTAGGATGTCAGTGTCTATTGAAGCCGAAAAAGCATTGCCTCGCTTTGTACAAATGATTTCTCGAGATATTGATCTTCAAGATCGGTTTAATTGCGTTAATGATATTAATTCCCTTCAGGTTTTGATTAAGTCCGTAGAGCCAATGCTCACTGGTGCCGCTTTGATTCCATTAGAACAAGCGACCCGACCGCCCAAAATTTTGGTTGATTCTGGCCATACCAGTCAAAAAATTCCTTGGCGTCTTCTTCGTTGTACTGGCGGTCCTCTAGTTCTCCAGCTCATTTGTCTGAAGTCAAATTTTGCTATTTGGATTGAATCCTGTTGAATTCTACTTCTGCTCCCATTATTGAAAAATTCATTCATTCTGTTGTACAGAGTCATGAGATTGCAACTGGGCTAAAAAAGCTGACATCGCATGATCAAATTGTTGACTATGCCTATACGAATGGATTCTTATTTACAAAGGCAGATTGGGATGAATTTATTCATTTAGATTCTGAGGCTTTAATTTCTCAGGACAAACAATCAGCTCTCCTTTATGACACGAACCATTGGAGTTGGGCTTTTCGTCAGGTTTCGTCCTGGAGAGCTATGCTAATGGAGGGAGCCGATCAAGGTTCTTCTTGAAAATATTCAACTTCATTTGAATTCCATGAGTGCGCCCCTTTCTGATTCCCAGAAGGATCAAATTCTTGAAGACTTTATTCAGTGTGCCCAGAGTGATAGTGAACTAAAAGAGGAGATTAAGTCTTCTCGTAATCAAGACGAGCTTATTGCACTTGCAGAGCAAAGGGGGTATCACTTTGATTCATTGACTTTGCTGCGTAAATGGAGTGAGCATACTGATTTTTCACAACCTACGTGGATGGGATGGTTTGCAGATTAATATTATCCGTTATGAATTTATTTCTGAATATCTTGTTTGTTTAGCCCCTTTTTTTGCCCAATAGGTTACTAGTTCTTCACCACCTGGCCTTGGAACTGAAGCGATTGCTCTTAAGATTTTAAATGAACGATTTGGCCCCATTGGCCAATTCCCGACAGCTTTTACGGCCCTTACTCGTCCTCCCAACGATTCCATAATACCTTCAAACTTCTCTAGTTGTGATTGATCAACAGTTTCAAAAATAAAGTCGCTTCCCTCACAAATTAGATGTTGGGATCGAATCCAAGATTTTATTTGGGATTTACTATCCTTCATGATTTACTTTATTATTCATCCAGTCATTGGCAATCATTTCTCCAATATCTTTTATCTTCTTAAAAACTAATTGTCCGTGCTCAGATCCCCAGATCTGTTTATTTGTATTTGGATGATATCCGCGATCTCTGCTTGTCCAGCTGTCTGGAGTTACTTCAACTTCGCTTACTAAATATGTGAGTTGGCCATCCCTTGGAATCATGCATTTCTTTCCTGGCTCTACTGAACCTATATATTTTCTATCTGCTTTTGTTTTGAAATGCATTGCACAACCACATCTTGCTTTTAATTTTTCTTTTTTTAAGGAGTCAAGAAGTTCGGGATTCCTTCCGGCACCGGCTATGCGCATTGAGTCTGCATATCCAAAATTTTCCATAATCAAAACTTCTGAGTTTTCTTTATGAGCAATTAATCTGTGCACTCCCTGTCTATACGGTGACCATGGTGCATAGTCGTAGTGTTGTTCAGAATAGAAACCTGGGCCATTAAATATTGTCCAAGGTAGTGGTCTGAAGATGATATTGATGCGAGCAAAATCTTTTGGATTCTCTTGAGATTGCTCGAAGTTGTCGTATATTCCTGCGATTGTTTGAGCAAACTTTAATATGGGATCCATGGATTTGCCTTTGGTTATGATTTAGTTAGCCGTCGCACTTCTGAGGAGAATGATGTTTGTAGTATTCCAGAGCCTTCAGATGTCTTAAGTACAGAGGATCTACAGCGTACATTTTCGCTTATAAACCAAATTCTTTCTTCAGCAATTGATTGATCATACTTTGTTTTTAAGACAAAAGTTCCATCATCTAGAAAGTTATATTCTGATCTCGCTGCTATAGATTCTGCGTAACCAATGCTTCTTAGTAGTATTCCGGATTTTTCATTCTTTGGCATTGGCACGATAATACACTCACCATTCGCAACATCATTGGGGTCATCTGGCTCCCAGTCACTTTCAGCAGCCCATTTCATCAAAAAAGGTGACCTAATATCGGATACATTTAGATCACCTTCTTTTTTGAGTATTGTTTGCAAATCAGAATTTGTTTCGCTGATTTTTTGTACAGTTATTTCGCTTAGTACATCCTCGAATTGCTGAAAGGCAAGAGAATGAGCTGAGCGCATTGACCTCCATTCACCTTCAGTCAGAGCAACAAACTGCTCAATATCCATTTTAGTTTGCGAATGTATTTGGTTGTTCTTGCTGAAGGGGTGGTCTTGTATTCTGCATCATGTTGACAACTGAATCAATCATCATTGACATTGCCATAGGATTTTTGTCTACTGATCTCTCAAATGCAGTTTGTTGCTGATTTATGTTTTGAGAATTTGGGCGGATGATTGGCATGATTTTAGTTTATTTGAAGTGGTTATGTTTTAAGTAATTCCTGTGTCTTCAATTATGGCCCAGCGCTGAAGGGGCTAGGCCATAAAACGATGACTTTTAAGCCTTTGTAATACTAAGGATTTTCCCGCCTTGGGCGAGAATGCTTTTTATGGTTGATGACATCGATGTTTGGCTGACCACTGATTTTTGCGCGACACGGCGATTGGCTCCAATTTGCTTTCGTGAACTCCAGCTAATGGTTAAGGACCCTCCATTACCAACTCCTTTCCTTCGAGTGATATCTGGTGTCTTACCAGTTGTTAGGCTTTGTAGAAGTGTAGAATCTTTCTTGGCACCGTCGTATCCTGCATATCCAACTTCAAAGGCATTCGTTCTGGTGTAGTTAATCGTGCTTCCACCTCGCATTGTGCTTGCTCCACGATTGTAAGGAACCTGGTCAATTCCAAAAGAAGTTAAATATTCTTCGCTATAGGTGTAGCTTGCGATTTCACTTTCATATCCTTCATCGCTCATGAGTTTTACATGCTCCATGATTTCAGCTTGACCATTAGGTGCTCTACCTAAAAGATGCTTGAAATTTAACTCAACAAACTTATAGGGGCTATTGGTCTCAAGGAAGAGTTTTTTATAGGTCTCTGATTGCGCTAAAGCTGTTACAAATCCCTGAACCGTCAAGTCTCCGTTGATGAACAGTGCTTCTAATGATTTATTGATGTCCAACTCCATGAGATGTCGATTGCCAAAAACTTGCCTATATATTCTTTTGATCACATCATTTGAGTGATCAAGATCAATATTTGCTTTGGTGGCAAGAGTGAGTGGCTGTGACATCGTTTTTTATGGGGTTGGCTAATAATAAGGGGGGCCTCCAATTGGAAGACCCCCCCTTATTGAATATTAATTCCTTCTTACATAACTTCTGTAATCGAAAGGATCTTACCGCCACGTGAATGGATGTACTTCATTTGGCTGGACATGTCTTTTCCAGAAACTAGATAAGTACTTCCCGCTGTGCGTTGTCTGCTGCGTGCAGCTTGTGCCGAAACAACGATTCTGAACCTCTTCTTGGTTGGATCTGCAGCACCTGATTGTGTACCAGTGCGGTTGATCCGAGTTGTTGTTGAACTCCATCCTCCTGGCACTGTTCCTGTAGCAACAGAAGTGACGAGTGAAGATCCTGTTTGAACCGTGTCACTTGCTGCGTATCCTTCTGCTAATTTCAGGTGACGATTAAAGGCAACCTGAGACCGGCCGTTTTCCGAAAGAATACGTGCAAACGGTACGGTGTCTTCGCCGAAGGTTGTTTGATATTCAACGCTATCGACATAGCTACAAATTTCTGCTTCATACCCACTTTCAGCGAGTATTTTTGTGTGCTCACTGATTTCAGCTTGTGAACTTGGAGCTCTTCCTAAGAAGTGCTTGAAGTTTAATTCGATAAAGCGATATGGGGCATTTGTTTCAAAGAAACGACGCTTGTATTCTGCTGAAAGGCCTAATGCCCTCACAAATTCACGAGTACTCAGATAGCCATCCACGTACTTGCTTTCAGCTGATATTGCCCTTTCAAATTCCATCAGGTGTGGGTTGCCCATGACCTGCTTATAAGTGGACCTAATCAAGGCATTAAGTTGATCATTTGAGTCACCTGGGCAACGTTGGAATGTTTCTTGTTCCCGTTGTCCAAGGCCAAAAAATACGTAGCTGTCACCACGCATTGGTGCTCCATCGTTTCCGCTTGTGACACCCGGTGCTCTGCTTGCAAAACGACCTGCTGCATAGCCTGGAGTGGGTTTTACTCCGATTGATTCAGATGGCACATTGATTCTTGGCGCCCTTCCACTTGCATAACTACTGATCAGGTTGCTAGCGCTACCTCTGGCACTATCACTACCAGCAAAGCTTTTTTGAATCGCTGCGAGTAGAGGGAAGGCAGAGGTTGCTAGATCAGCTGGTGAAGACCATGCTCTTGCATAGGGAACGACGTCACTGCCAAATACTTCGAGATATTCCGCAGAATCAACAATGCTGTCGATTACTGCTGCTTGACCATGTTCTGCTTGAAGGGAGATCTTTGCTGAAATCTCTGCTTGTGAATGAGGTGCTCGTCCAAGCAGGTGTTTGATGTTTAAATCAATGCCTCTTTGTGGTCCAACAGCTGTGAAAAATCTTTGCTTGTAGAAACTAGACTTTGCTAGCCCACGAACAAAGTCGCGAACTGTTAGTTCTCCATTGCGCAGTTGTGCTTCTAGTTCTTTGCAACGCTCAAAGTCCATGACATGTGCATTGCCAAATATTTGACGATAGGCAGCTGCAATAACATCTTCAAGCGAAGAGTTGTCATCAGGGCTGTAGCATTCCGCAGTTACTCTATGCGGGCAATCTGCATGGGTTCTTGGTCCTACGCCAATAGCCATCTGATCACATGAATTCTTGAGGAATTCACCTGTGGTTAGCGCTGCTTTCTGGTTAGAGACGCCCTTTCTCTGAAAGGAAACTGGATTATTCCACTTACTTTCTGCGCCGAATCCTGAAGATGCTTGGTTAGTGTCCATGGTCAATTTGTGTAATTGTTGAAGTTGGTAGTTGATTGAATTGCTTTAGGGCCTATGTAACTGGCGTAATACTTGCAATTTTGCCTCCTTCTCTATGTATTCTTATGAATTGCTCCGATAGCTTGTTGAATGGGATGTAATACACACGATTTGATTTCGTATACCGGGATATTCTGCGTACGTTATTAGCGCTGTATCCGGTAACCTCAACCCGATAAGTCGTACCTTCTTGTCCTGCTCCCACGCCTAGGCGCGTTGGAGCATCTTGAAGATTTTTCGCCCTCCTAAAGCTCCAACCTGTTGCCTCTTTGGACGATGGTGGGACAACTGCGAGTGGAGTGTTTTGGTAGACAGCTCCTCCAAGTTTTGCGGTGATTCCTGAGAGGTCGCCCTTCAGACTGCTACTGCTGTTTCCACGCAGAAGTTGGAAACTCCAGGTGAATTCTTGAAGGGTTTTGCAACTCTCTGTTTTCCATCCACGCTGGTATGGGACAACCCACTCCCCATATGTATTTTGATAGTCATCAGAGTCTAGGAAGCTATCGATATCAGCGTCATATCCCTTGCTATCAAGACGTTCAGCATGGGCTCGCATTTCTTCAAAATCGACAGGAGCACGTCCCAAGAGATGTCTGAAGGCAAGCTCGATATATCGATAGCGCGGGCAGGATTCGAAAAATCGGCTGCGATATAGATCGCTCTTGGCGATTCGACGGATTAATTCTCGAACGCTGATTTCGCCAAGTTTGAACTGGGATTCTGCGATCAATTGCCGCTCGCTCTCCATGACGTACGCATTGCCAAGCACTTGCTTGTAGATAGCGCGTATCAAGGCTTCCTTTTGGACGTCGTCGTCGCCTGGAAGCAGTTCGAGCGGTGCTTCACTCTCTGCTGAGAAACGCTCGACCCCTAGTAGCGAGGCAGGACCAAAGGGCATGAATGCTCTCTCGTTTATCTCCGATCAATCTCTTGCAAATTCTCTGCCAATGGACATCTTCTTTATAAAGCTCAATCAAGTGTTCAGTTTTGTTGCGTGAAACGGCAAAATGATTCCTCGCGACGACGAGCGCCTTCGGAAAGTTTGTAGTTTTGTTAACTTATTCTTGTGAAAGCAGTGATTCTAGGCTTTCTCGTGTAGTGCTTCTAGTTAATGGATTCCAGTGGTCTAATTCGATTGAAGGTCGCTTTAGTAAGTGTTTGAGATGGTTAGACATTCCTTTGCACATAGAGAAGTCGCTACCTTTGATTGACTCAAGTGCTTCTAAATTTGCCTCTGTTAGATCAGCGCCGCGTAAGTCGGCCATATTGATTTCACTTGTGCCAAACCGAGTTCCTCTACACATGGCCCCCCTTAAAATACAATTTCGAAGATCTGCTCCCGCCAATGAAATATTATCTAGTATGGCACCGCTAAGATCTGCGCCGCTTAGATAAGCACCCATTAATGAACCTGTTCGTAGATCTATTCCTCTTAAATCAGCATTATTTAAAAAAGCTCCGTTGAGTTTAGCTCCTGGGCCGATTGCTCCACTCGTACGGATATCAAAATCATCTGGTAGTTGTGTTTTGTTGTCGTATTTGGCCAGTCTCATGTCTATGTTTTGCATGCGACAGTATTTTAGATTTGCGCCTCTCAAATCCGCGCGACATAGATTAGCTTCCCTTAAATCAAGATCCTGAATATCTTGATTTCTCCAATCTGCACCTCTAGCATCTACAGGGTATTTAGTAATTTGTTCTGGAGACGCCTTTTCAGGTGGTGTCCAATCGGATATGTTTAAATCCATGCTTTTAATTTCGTACCATTGATATCCCGATTGTCAGGATTACTCTTGAAATCTCAAAGCCTCCAATTGCAAATAGGACTAGCCAAGATTTAATTAGCCATGCGGGTGGTTTTGCAACGATTGAGTTCATCTCGCTCTTCACGCCACCAGTAGTGAATGTTTTATTGACGAATTCTCTTTCGATAAGGGTATTTCTCCAATCTTCCCCATAACGAGGGAACCTTTGATAAATTGGCATATCTCCAGTTGATCTTCCTGGTATTAGCCTTCCACGCTGTGCTGGTGTACCGTCGTATCCAAAGTTAGTCATATATTCATCGCTTTCTAGTATTTGATCTACAAAGTTTGTGAATCCTTTCTCTGCAATTATAATTGACCAGGCTAACCTTTCGCCTTCACCACTTACTGAACGCCCTAGTACTCTTCCCACAACTTGATCTACCATTCTGTAGTTCGAGCTGCATTGGTAATATCCTTGTTGAAATCTTTCTGACAATAGGAGTCCTCTTACAAAGTCTCGCATTGTTATATATCCACTTCTTAATTGCGACTCGAGATAGATTTCTCTATCACAACTCATTGCATGAAAGAAAATTTGTTTGTATGTCTGTTCTATTAAGGTGTCCATGTCTCTTCGTGTTGATGTTGAAGAGGCTGACATTTCTCCTGTTGCTTGATATTTTATAGAATCAGTATTACCAGCAAGGTTGTCGACTCGACTGTTCTGGCTCTTCTTCGAATAGGTGAGAACAGGAATAGTCATAGAGTTTTTTGTTTCTGCTAGGTAGAATTGCCCAATCTTAAACGTTTCGTTCCTTGGCTTTGTTTTTTGTTTCCAAAACTTAAGACGAACAGGCTGTCTTTGCGAGGTCAAATATTATCATTTTGTGCAATAGTAAAACAAAATGGCCCTCAGGGGAATTAATATTAGCCCACTGATTGCCATTAGTTTTTTTGTATTTGACGGATGGTCGTATTTATTTATTTGGGCCTTTTGTTTTTTATGAATAGATTATCTTTTTGTTGTTTGTGGGGTGAACATTCTTCGGAAAGCTCCTGAGGAGGGGTCTTGTACTGCTTTTGAATAACTAAATCCTGAGACATCAAAATTACCTGATGATGTACTTAGTTCTCTTGCTTTGGCTAAAGCCATGACTAATTGGCTTCTTCCGCCTACGATTTTGTCAGAACTTGCATTGCCTGTGCTTACTGAGCACATATTGACAAATGTGGAGCAGTAAAACCCTGCCTCCGATTTCCACGCTCGATCATAAGGAACTGTGTCTGTTCCAAACACTTCAAGGTATTCACCGGATGAGGTGAGCTTATTGACAAATACATCATATCCCTGTTCTGCAATTAGGCTAATAGAGCTACCAATTTCACTTTGATTGATCGGTGGCCTTCCTAGTAAGTGTTTGAAATTATGCTCTACACCTCTGATTGGTGATACTTTATGATAGTAGTTCTGCTTGTAGAACTCTGACTTTGCCAGGCCTGTTACAAAATCTCTGGTTGTAATTCTTCCGTCTCTTAATGCGGATTCATGTTCCTTGCAACGTTGACTATCAGTTGGGTTTGCATTGCCAAATATCTGCTTGTATGCAGTGCTAATAGCGGTTTCTAAAGCATTATTTCCAGTGCTTGCATATTCTTCTGCCGTTACGCCAAATGGGCATTCTTCATGATGTCTTGGCCCAATGCCAATCCCCATTGATTTGCATTGATTCTCTTTAAATTTTTCTACTGTCAGTGCGGCAGTTCCTTTTGACTTCTTGTTGGTTGCTGTAAATGAAGTTCGCGCATTATTCGTGAAATCACGTGTTGGCTTGATGGCGACCATAGCTCTTCAGGTTTAATCTTGATTCTCGTGACTCTAGTTCCGTTTTCCAGTCTTTCAGCGCTTTGCCTGTTTCCGCAACAAAAATTTTAGTCCTATCCGCTTTTGTGGTGGACCGTGTTAATCACAAGAAGCCTACTTGCTCTTGTTGAACCGCGTGATTTTGTAGACTATGCCTCTTATCTTTTGTTCAGTGTGTTTTAGGCTTGTACTTGTTTATATTTTGACCTTCATCTTCTCGGCTAGATGGTTGAAACATCCATTTAGTAGATCTGTGTCCCTTTTTTTATTGCTTTCTGAGTATATCTCCCCGCACTTTAGTTGTAATTCCTTTAGGCATATTGCTAATGCATCGACTGGTACTTCAAGCATTGAGTACAATTCTTGAACTGCTTTTAATCCTTCTTCGTCCGTAATATTTGTCTCTCCAGCTGCTGTTCCGTAGATGCTGATTCTTGCAAACTCAAAGCAATCTCTCCAGCATGCCTCTGCTCTTTCCTTTGGATAGAGTGAACCTCCCTTTTTTGTTATTTCTGGAAGCTTTTTGAGTA
>Ga0257106_1000992_pt1 | contig 14919 bp, 15 predicted proteins | sample LP_taG_3_FD_190177 | JGI IMG/M metagenome (GOLD analysis project Ga0257106, IMG submission 190177) | Marine microbial communities from Northeast Subartic Pacific Ocean, Canada - LP_J_2011_P26_10m | ecosystem: Environmental > Aquatic > Marine > Oceanic | place: Canada: Northeast Subartic Pacific...
TACCTCGCCGCAGCGGAGGAGATCGAAGCCGCGAAACTCGCGGCGCTCGCGTCGGGAACCGGCGCACAGGAAGAACGGCTCATCGCCAAGGCTGCGGTGAAGAAGGCGCGCGCGGATCGCATCGACGAGCTGGCGACGGCGGCTGAGGATGAACTGGAATGCGTCGCAGATGGAGGGTAAGTTTATTTTAATTCGCGTACGGGCAATTAGATACTGACGTCGTGTTTTATTCACAGCGGAGCCGAGTGCACGGTGGCGTTCAACGACGCGTGGGACAGGGCGGAGACGCGGGAACGGGACGCGGTGTTGAGGCACAGGTCATTACTCAGGCGATGGGTCAACCAGCACAAAAAGTCGGGGTCCAGGTAGGCGTAACAGTCATCGCCGAACAGGGTTGTATTGTAAGAATAAGATTATCGTCGTCTCGAGTAAATTATTTGAAAATTATTCTCCCAAACGACACGTCAATACCTCCCCCTTCCTCTGCCGGTGCCCCGGCCCCGGCCGACGCGCATGTACCCCTTCCCGCCCGGCGGCGGCCCGCGGGCGTCCGGAAGCGTCGCGAACCACTCCGGAATCACCTGGTTCGTCTCCGTCATCGTCTCGATCAACGCCCGCCACACCGGACCGTTACCGCTACCTCCGAACCCGGGAACATAAAAGGAAGTGGCACGGCCGGATCGCCCCGCCCTCGCCGTGCGACCGATGCGGTGCACGTACGAGTCGAAATCGCGTCCGTCGATGGGCAAATCGAAGTTGATGACGTGGCCGATTTCGGGTAGGTCCAGGCCCCTGGACGCCACGTCGGTGGCGACGAGTATCCGGACGTCTCCGGACGTGAACGCGTCCAGCGCCCTGGTTCGAGCGCCCTGAGAGCAATCCCCGTGGAGCTCATCGGAGGAATACATCCTCAGATCGGGTGCTGACACAGCTGTGTCGGCACCCGACTCGGCACCCTGTGTGAGGCTGTTCACGCCGGCGAGCGCGGCGGCGGCGCGAGCCGCGCGCTCGTCAGCCTCCGCCGCGAGTTGCAGCTGCTGACGCACCTGTACAAGAAAAGAAAAACACGACGTCAATAATCTAATTGCCCATACGATAATAAAAAGAAACGCACCCACGAAGCGTCTCGTTTCCCCGCCACGAAGACCAGAGTCCGCTCCTCACTCGGCGACGCCTTCAACAGCGCGAGCAGCAAGTCCATCTTCGCCTCGCGGAGGTGGTCGGATTGGATGACGTGCTGCGTGATGTTTCCCGCGGCGGCGCCGCCGATTTTACCCACGGAGACCTTCGCCGGTTGCGGAGCAACACCTGTAAATAAATAAATAGAAAAAATACGATGTCAGTCACACTAATTGCCCGTACGAAGATAAAAAGAAACTCACCGCCGTCGACGATGTTGCCGTAAATTCCTCGACCTTGGCCCGGCGCCATGACCAACTGCGCCGCGAGCCTCTGCACGTTCGGCGGGAACGTCGCGCTGAACAGCAAGCTCTGCCTTCCCCTGGAATTAGCCCCACCCGGGGATCGAACCGGGGACCTCGGGGGCGGAACCCCGCACCCGCCGACTAAGATCTCGCGCATCTGCGGCTCGAATCCCATGTCCAGCATCTGGTCCGCCTCGTCCACCACTAATACGCCGACACGTGTCAAATCCAAGTACGGCTCGTCCTTGGCGCACGTCAGCAGCCGTCCCGGGGTGGCGACGAGGATGTCAGGCCCTTGCGCGAGTTGTTCCAGCTGAGGTTTCACGCTCTGGCCGCCATGCAGCAAAGCGACTTTCAGTCCCGTAAACAAGCACAAGCGTCTGGCCTGCGTCGTCACCTGGTGCGCGAGCTCGCGCGTCGGGACGAGCACCACGCACCGCGGCCGCGCGGGCGTTCGCTTACCCGGCGGGTTCAGCGCGTCAAGCTCATCCTCCACCGATAACACGGGAGTCTGACTCTCTACGGGCATTTGGTCATCGTCGTCGGTAATTTCGTCTTCGTCGTCGAAGAGAAAGCCGCTTTGTTCGCTGAGCTCGTCCAACTCCGGCGTTCCCGTCCCGCCTTTACGCCTTCGACCGTACCCAGCCCCCGTGGAGACGACAGACCTCGCCGTTTCATCGATTCCTTCGTTCCCCTCCTCGTTCATCGAATCGTCATCATCGATGGCATCGTCATCGTCCACGGTTGAATCGATTGAATCGTCGTCATTTTGATTCGCGAGGATGGCGGCGATGGCTGGTATGAGATAGGCCGCCGTCTTGCCGCTTCCCGTCGCCGCGCTCGCGATGATATCCCGTCCTTCGAACGCCAGTGGAACCGCGTGCCTCTGAATCGGCGTGAGGGATGCGAACCGGCACCGTTCCCTCACGTTCGTCCGTAGTTCATCCGCGGCGGGTTCGGTCATGAGCGGGTGTCGCATCAATTCATCCACGCCTTTTGGTCCGGGCGGGAGGGGTGTCACGGGTGGTACCGCGCCGGTGTCCGCGAGCGGGTCGTCGACGGTGACGGGTACGTCATCGTACGCCTCCGCGAGACGCCTGACCGTCGCATCGTCGTCACGCACAGCTGTGTCGGCACCCCCCTCGGCACCCTGTACGAGTTCGGGGAAGACGTCGTCGAGTTCGTCGGGGAGGCATCGTCCGTGGGACTTGGCGCCCCCGACGCCGGTCTCCACGGCGGCAACCTCCGCCCAGAAGAACGCGCGCTCGTCGAGCCTTCGAGTCCTCGCCTTCTCCTCCACCGCCTTGAGCACGTGCGGCGGGAGGGACTGCTTGCCCGCGCGCTTCATGTGCCCGGTACCCCGGCCCCGGCCCCGGCCTCCCCGACCGCCGCCGCCGCGACCGCCGCGCTCTCTTCCTCCTGATCCTCTTCCGCCCCTGCTCGAGCCCCTGCCGCCGCGGGAGTCGCCGCCCCGGCCGCGGGACATGCGGTCGGCGGCGATCGGGGCGAAGGCGAGCATCGCTGAGGACATCGTCGCCTCGCGCGTCGCGGTAGTGCCTGATGACCTAAGTAGAAAAACGCTGTGATCAGTTAACAATCAAATCAATTGTCACAACTGATGAGCGCGCTCGCCGCGTCCGTTCCCCACCGCGTCCAGGTGGTGCCCCCGCGCCGCCCACCTGGGTACACTCACCGTCCGCGCCTCGCCGTCGCTAAACCCGCGCGCGCGGCGGCGGACGGGACCACGAGCACGGATGACGCGAGCATGTCCATGAAGCCAACTCGGAAAGGAAAGGTGTTCCTCATCGGCGCGGGCCCGGGGGGCATCGACCATCTGACCGTCCGCGCGCTCCGCCTCCTCCGCGCGTGCGACGTCGTCGTCCACGACGACCTCGGCGCGTCCGACGCGTCCCTCCTGGACGAGGCGCCGCCGTCCGCGTCGCGCGTGCACGTCGGCAAGCGCGGCGGCGACGACCGCTCGTGGACCCAACCCGACATCGACGCCCTCCTCGTGAAACTCTGCGACGAAGGGAAAGTCGTCGCGAGGCTCAAGGGCGGATGCCCGGCGGTGTTCTCACGCGCCAGGAGCGAGATGGACGCCCTCGCACACGCGCGATGCGCGTACGAGCTTGTCCCCGGGGTGTCCTCCGCGCTCGCCGCGCCGTTACGCGCGGGCTTCCCACTCACCGACGTAAACGACGGAAAACACTTCTGCGTGACTTCAGCGCACGATCCAAATAAAATCGACTTCGCCGCGTTTCGAGGCATCGACACGTGCGTCTTCCTCATGGCGGGTAAATCACTCGACGCAGTGTGTACACGGCTCGTGAGCGACGCCGGCAAACGCGGTGACACGCCGGTGGCGGTCATCCGCGACGCGTGCGGGCGATCCGAAACGATCTACCGCGGAACATTGGACACAATCGTTAAAGAAACTAAAGGTGAGAAGCTGTCGCCGTGCGTGGTGGTGGTGGGGTCCGTGTGTTCACTCGGGGATGTGTACGACCCGAACGCGGAGGGTGTGGTGTCGTTGGGAGGGGACTTGGAGCCCGGGACGATCGACGTCGGTGGCGATAACACTGCGACGATTGATGACTCATACGCTGACTCTTATATTGACAATCTGACTCGGGAGATTGAGGCGAAGGATGCGAGGATCCGGACGCTGGAGGAGGAGCTCGTGGTGAGCAAGCGCGCGGCGAGGATGCTCCGCGGCCGAAAGTGAGGAGCAACGAACACTGTAGCGAACACTAGCGAACGGACTAACGCTTAACTAACAACCCGTTTACTCCTCCTAGCCTAGTCGAGGATATGTATCCTCATTTATCCTCATTTATCCTCATGTATCCTCATTTATCCTCACCAGCTAGCACTACTGCCGAATGGACTTGACCAGCGGTGCGTACCCGGGCTCCTCCGGCGATAGGTACCCGTGCCGCACCAGCCAATCGATGATCACCACCGCGCAGTTCGTCTTGAACTCCTCCGTGTTTGAGATAGAATTCATCAATCGATCGACATCGTACCGCTCGAAGCATTCAACCTCGCCGTCGTCCGGAACGGGTTCGAAATCAACCGGCAACTCCAAGTCGTAACAGAACAGCACGTCACGCTTGCAACATCCTTGGTAATTCGCGTTGTACGTTATGATACCCACCGGCCGGCTCATACGCGCCAGCTCGGGGGGAATAGAAGCCTCCTCCCCGCACTCTTTTATCACGCATTCCATGGGCGGAATGCCCGCAGGTAAACCCCCCGCGACGAGGTGATCGAGCTTCCCGGGAAACGTGGGTTTGAGTTTGGAGCGCTTCGCGACCCACAGCTGTTGGGTGCCGTCGGGTGCCGTCGTGTACCCGTTGATGTGAACGCCGTACGCGCGAATGCCCAGCAGCGACGCCGCCGCTCTTTCCACCTGAGTAAAAAAAACATACGTCAGATAGGATCAGACGTCATTCAAATTGCCCATACGAGGATTAAAATAAACTCACCAGCATCACGGGCGGCTCCCCGTATCCTTCGTTCACCGGGAAGAGCTCATCGCGCCACCCGGTGATGACCCCGGCGCTTCGGAGTTTGTCCATGACCACCGCCGCGGCGGCGCTGCGCTCGTCGACCGTCTGTTTACCGTTCGGATCCATCACCACGCTCGACGATGCGTCACCGTCTTTCGCTGCACCGTCTGTAACATCGGCGAAGACTCCGTCGCCGTGTCGCACCAGCTCGTCCGCGAACGAGCGCTGCATCGCGCCCACGTGTTTCCCCGCGACGATGAGCGGGACGTACTTTGTCATGTCCGCCTCGGTGATCTCGTTGCACTGCGCGATTCGCGCGGCGAAGCCCGGGATGTGGCCTGAGATGGGCACGCGCGGCGACGGGGCGTCGATACCCGCGGCGGTCTGCGAGCCCGCCGCGGCCGCGATGCGCCTCGGGGTCGAGGACCCGGCGTCGACCGCGGCAGCCTTGATCTGCGAGCCGCGCGATGCGGTCGTCGGCGCGAACGCGTCGGTTCCCGTGGTCGCGGACTCGGGGCCGGCAGCGGCAGTCCCGACGTCGACGCCCCTGGAGCGAAGAGACGAGGATGACCCTTTACGGCCGCTCAAGGACTTGCCGCTCGGGGACGGAGTCGATGCGCGCTTGGACGCGGCCACCTTCGAGGAGAGCTTCCAGGTGAAGTAGCCCGCGATCGGGGCGGCGACGGGGAGCGACATGGCGAGCGACGTCACCACCCGCGCGAGCATCACAGCTGTGCCATGACGCTCGAAAGGTTCCGACACTTCATCCGGGAGAGATCTCCGGCAGATTTTTGATTGGCGGAGGGTTTAGGGCTGGAGTCGAGGACGGTCTCCAACCCAGCGTCGTGGTCAGTCACAACGCCACGCGCGCCGCTTCACGAGCGTCGCCGCATCGCCGTCGCGCCTCGTCTCCACGTGACGCCGCCGGATCTCACCCCGGATCCACCCGCACGCACACGGCCGGAGCGTCTCACGCACCGATCGATCGCCACGAAACTAATCGCACAGCTGTGATTTCCTGAAGAAGATGGCGCACGCGCTCCACGCCTCGGCCTTCGCCGGCGCCAAGGTGGCGCCCATGCGCGCCGCGCGATCCTCCGCGTCCACCGGGCGTAAGTCCGTGGTGACCCGCGCCATGGCCGCGAAGACGCTGTCCATCCCCAAGACCTTCGAGGACCTCAAGAAGCGAGGGCAGTGCGCCTTCATCCCGTTCATCTGCGCGGGCGACGGTGGCATCGACACCACCGAGAAGGCGGTCCGCATCCTCGACGAGGCGGGATCCGACGTCATCGAGCTCGGCGTGCCTTACTCCGATCCCCTCGCCGACGGTCCCACCATCCAGGTCGGTGCACAAACCACGGATCCGCCTTGCCTTCCCCCCACTCCTCCACCCACCACCCGTCGATCATCAAATCGCACCCTATCCAGACCGTCCCGACTCCCAACCGCCGCTCCCTTTGCCATCAGTTTTTCCTTCTCGTCATCATCATCGTCGCTGACCTTTGGATCGAATCCATCCCCAATCCTCACAACCCACCAGGCGGCCGCGACGCGCGCGCTCGAGGCGGGCACAACCCTCGGCGACGTCGTCGACCTCGTCGCGCGCGTCTCGCCCGACATCACCGCCCCAATCGTGCTCTTCACCTACTTCAACCCGATTTACCAACGCGGATTCGAGCCATTCGTAAAATCAATCGCCGCCGCCGGCGCGAAAGGCTTGCTCGTGCCAGACATTCCCCTCGAGGAGACCGGCGAGCTCAGCGCGGTGTGCAAGGCTAACGGCATCGACCTCGTACTCCTCTCCACACCGACCACACCCGAGGAACGCATGGCTAAGATTGCCGACAAATCAAACGGTTTCATCTACCTGGTGAGTTTTTTTTATCTTTTTTTTATTTCCGTATGGGCAAATCGACTGACGTCGAATCAATTCTTTTAAACGTAACAGGTTTCCGTCACTGGAGTCACGGGCGTTCGATCCGGCGTGGAGTCCCGCGTGGAAGGCCTCGTCAAGTCGCTCAAGTCGGTGACGGACAAGCCCGTCGCCGTCGGGTTCGGCATCTCGAAGAAGGAGCAGGCCCAGGAGGTTGTCAAGTGGGGAGCCGACGGAGTCATCGTGGGTTCCGCGCTCGTCAAGGCGCTCGGCGAGGCGGCGTCTCCGGAGGCTGGGCTGGCGGCGTTGAAGGCGCTGGCGGAGGAGCTTCGGGAAGGGAGCAACAGGGAGGGTGCTAAGCCCAAGGGGTCGTCCGGCGGTGGATTCTTCGCGCGGCTCATGGGAAAGGCGTGAAGTGAGTGATGGGAGTTATTAGAGGCGTGCCCGCGATGCAGAAGTGTTATTAAATCATCGAGAGAAGTGCCGAAACGAGCGAGCGCACTGTGTCCAGCTGTCTGGTCTCATCATCAGTGTATTACATATCTCGTACCTTCTGAGTGAACTACCGTGACTCTCTATTCTGCTATTTGGCCTTTGTTTTACTGCCGATGTCATTTGTTCGACCCGCACTCCTTGCACCGACTGCGCTGACGACCGTGCTCGCAGAATGCAGACCCACCGCACTCCTTGCACCAATAGCGCCGACGACCGTGCTCGCAGATTGATGCACCACCGCACTCTTTGCACTCAGAGCGCCGACGACCGTGCTCGCATATTGATGCCCCACCGCACTCCTTGCACTGACGGCGCTGACGACCGTGCTCGCAGATTGATGACCCGCCGCACTCCTTGCATGTATGGCGCTGACGACCGTGCTCGCATATTCCTGACCCGCCGCACTCCTTGCACTTAGAGCGCACACGACCGTGCTCACAGATTGATCCCCCACCGCACTCCTTGCACTCAGAGCGCCGACGACCGTGCGGACACGCACCGCACACCTTGCAGTTCGAGCGCTTCTTCACCCCGTGCTCGCACGGCCCGTAGTGCTTCGGGGCTATCTTCCGCTTCGTGCCCTTCTTGGTCAACTCCTCTTTCGATGTATCCGTCTTCTCTGCATCGCCGACATTCGGAACTTCTATCCTGACGCGCGGCCGCCAAACCGTCGTCAACATCTCCGCGCCAACCGAAGTGCCCGCCAACGACACCACATCTTCAGATCTTGTATTTTTTGTTAAAAAATCATGAGCCCACTTTACTTTTCCGTTGACTGACACGATGAGGTCCCCTCGGAGGCGCGTCTCAGTCGTGAGCGGCGCGATGGCCGTGGAGGCGGAGGCTGGTTCGTCCGAGCCGCCGTCCCCTACGCGGGATGAGGAGGGCGGACACACGCGGCGGCGCGGGGGATGGACCGCGTGGCTCGTCCGCGGAGGGAAGAAACGCGTGAAACTCCCGGTGTCGGCATCTCCGGGGGGAAAAGGAAAGGAAAGTGTCGATCGAGCCGGCGCGAACGATGCGAGCGCGTCATCGTCCGGGTGCCTGGGGCGGATGCGAGCGCACGGGACGCTCGTGCGCCTAGTGTACGTACGCGTGAGCCGCGCGACGTCCAAGTCGTGGCACCGTAAGGTGGCGCGATGGAGCGCAAACTGGCGAAAGATGGGCACAACTTCCAACCGAGTATCGCCCACGAGAGATTTGATGGGCGAGGCATCCACACGACGCGACGACGACGCTGAGGACGCTGAGGATGTATCGCCGGTCAGGCCGTTCGACCACAGAGCGATCGTCGCGTTGTCTCCACAGGGCGGGTCACCACCGCTCATCTTCGGGGGCGCGGCGACCACCCCTCGGGGGGGCCGTACCGACGATCGAACGAACGATGGAGAAACGGACGAACGAATCTCGGGGCGGACAACGACGACGACGCCGACGCCCCCACAACAAACCCCGCGCGGTGGATTCCAAACCCCGCGCGGGACGCACGTGGCGATGGCGTCACTCGCGTCCGGCGGAGGGATCGGCCGCAGGACCCTCGGCGGCGGAGGGAACGCGTCCACGTCCAAGAAGCCCATGTCGACGCAAAGTAACAAACCGATGCGTCACCGGGGGCATCAAGTCGGCGCCAAGTACCTCTCACCGAACCCGCCCACCCACGAAGTCTACTCCGACTCGGACTCCGACGGTGACGACAAGGAGAACAAATACGCAAATGGGGTTAACCTTAACCCGGGTATGAGGGGGAACAAGACGCCTGTTGGGTTCAGGCTCTACGACGGATTGCGTTCGAGAACCGCCTCGTCGAATCAATTTCCGGAAAACGACGACGACGAAGTGCCGACGGTTTCGCCGATCGCCGCGGCGCTCGCGTCGCTCCCACCGTTCGTAGTGAACCGCGACACACACGGCTTACACGGTACTGACTTACCGCGGCGGTTACCTTTAAGCGAGAGGAAGGGGACTGATTGGTCTTCTCATGATTCGGCGACGAAGAGGACGCCGCTCGGGGACAAGTCGCTCATACGAGCCACGAGCGGGTCGTCGCTTGCGATACTGAGAGCGGCGACGCCGTCGTCCGCATGCGGGCCAGTACACACGCCGAGTAGCCGACAGGGTTTAGTGTCCCCGACGACGTACGGTGTGTCGTCGTCGCAGCCGCGGGAGAGGGATGAGGTACGGGAGATGGAGCTGTTCGTCGCTTTGGAGGAGCTCGTGTCCAGCCATTGACGACGAGTTCATTCTTTTAGCGTTAAAGCCTTAGCGGTGTACAACGAGTTAGCACGCCATCGTACAGTGACGCGTCACCGGGTCTTCTTGCTCCCCCCAAAGACATCGTCCTCGCCCGCGGCCATCGATGCCCGCGGTGACCTCCCAACGAGCACGAAGTTGTCCAGGCACCCTGCTCGAGAGAGACAAAAGTTCATCACCGGCCCGACCAGCCCGTCGCACAACGCCACGCTCGCGGCGGCCGATAGCACCAGCCACGGCGCCACGCCCACGGCTCCCGCCTCCCACTCGTGCCCGTGAGGTACCGCGAGCCACCGGCCACACGGCCACACGCTCGCCCGCTGCACGCTGAACAGCGGCTCGCCCCAGTAAGTCAGTCCTATGATCACTCCGCAGATGCCCTTCAGGACGCTGAGGTAATGGCTGTAGAAGAGCGCCCTGCGCGTGCTTGGGGTGGTGAGCTCCAGCAGCTGCCGCTCCTTGTCGCGGAGTAACCGCTCGCGCGCGCGGGGCCTGTGCGCGTGAGATCGAGGGGTGATGGACGCGTCGTTCACGTGGTGACGCAGCGCCCGCACGTCCTGCGTCAGGCTCCACACCGCGTGGGTGCCGAACAGCTGTCCGATCCAGTACTTGCTGAGGTCCAACAGCATGAACGTGCCGAGCACGAAACCCGCGCGGAGGATCCCGGCGTCGACCATCGCGTGCCAGTCGGCGCCTGGGGTCCAAACCCTGGCCACGGACCGCCGCGACGCCTGCTGTGACCACGGGGCGCTACCGACACTGAATGATTGTTGACAGACGGGAGCAGCCGAGAAAAGCACATGGAAACTGACACGTGAGGGAAGAATCTTGGAGAATCGTCGAGAATCTCGGACAAATCAAATTTTACACGTGCCTGACCTCTTCTGCACGTTTGCCCATATGAAATGTGTGATTTCTGCACGTGTTTTCCCGTGATGACACATAAATCTTTGGCGCCACATCAGGTCCACATCAGCAGCTTTTTCCCCCGCGGCGCCACTTTGTGATCCGCGGCTTTGAGTCGACGCGCGTAACATTCTGAGACCACGAAGACCATGGCGAGCGCGCAGAGAGCCTTCCAGGCTCGGGCATTCGCCTCCATGAAGCCTATTCCGGTGTTTTTAAGGTGCGCGCCCTACCCGCCCGCCCAGATCAGATCTCGCGGAACCCCCTCGAATGCGCGCGGGCGTGGCAAATATCTCGCGTCTGACTCGACCGCCCCCCCCTTTCCCCCTTTCCCACCAGCCACACGCACGACATCGTGAGCGACCCGCGGACGGACGATATCGTGTCCTGGAGCAAAGATGGCAAGACGTTCATCGTGTGGAAACCGGAGGAGTTCGTCAAGCTCCTACCGAAGACGCTGCACCTCTTCACGCAGCCATTCGCGTCGTTCGTCAACGAACTGAACGTGTATGGGTTCACGCACTACGGAAGCGGCAACGCGGAGGGCGATTACTTCGAGTTTGGACAGGACGGATTCCAGAAAGGCAGGCCCAAGCTCATGTGCTTCATCCGCCAGAAGCAAAACTTCGGACGGTACAGGCACTAGGACGGGATCACCCGGGGGGGGGGGGAAGCACGCGTATTAAGAGTTAGAGCGTGAAGAAAGAATGCGCTGATGAATGGGTTCGAGAGTAATCGATCAGCCGCGAGCGTAACGCCGCATTGTATGAGTTGTTGTATCACTGTATTAAAGTCTTGATCAAAAACAAGTCGAACTAGAACGCGCGCGCCCTCTGTGTGCACGTACAGACGAACGAACGGGACGCGAGGTGATCAGCGCAGATGCGCCGAGAGACGAAAATGCGGTCCGAAAGAAGATGGTGATCGCAAGATTGCTTATACACCATCTTCCCCGCGGCTTCCGTCTCTTGGCGCATCAGAATAACCAGAGACAGCTCGGAGAGCTGATCACCTCGCGTTCCGTTCGCACACACCGCCCGCGTCGTTCACCGGGACGCGACGTGAAACTCATAGACGCGCCGAGAGACGGAAAGATACATCAAGTCGCTGGCCGAAGATGCATCAAGTTACTGAAGTGTGCATCTTCGAGTCGGGTTCCGTCTCTCGGCGCGTCGCGTGTGATGTTGCAGGGAGTTTCACGTCGTGCCCGTGTCGCCGCCGCCGAGCTCGCCAGGACGCGAGGTGAACGTAAGATGTGCCGAGAGACGGAAAACGCTTTATTCAACGATGAAGATGGTGCCGAGTTCAACGACATCTCTCACCACATCTTCACCACTGTTTCCGTCTCTCGGCACATCCTGATGAAGAAAATCACCTCGCGTCCCGCTCGAGTTTGGCGCGTCACCCGCCCGGAGCCGGAGGCGACTCGCGCGACCCACCGCCAAGAGACGAAAATGCCAACAAGTGAACAAGATGTCCGTATGGTGATGTGGACAGCTAAGATGTCCACAAGCTGTTGTGGACATCTTCGACTTCGTTTTCGTCTCTTGGCGATGGAAAATTGATCGACTGATCAGTCGCTAGTCGCCTCCGCCACCCCATCCCATCCCCGCCCCATCCCCGCACCTTCCCCATCGGCTCACATCTTGTGGTACGTCTCACCGCGGCGCCCCCCGCGCCAATCGAACCGCTCGAACCGCCTCTTCCGATCCCCAACGCACCCAGTCGCAACCTCCACGAAGAGGTACAGAGACGTGCACAGAGCGGTGAACTGAACAAAACACGACGTCAGTCAAATTACCCATACGGAAATAATATAAGAAACTCACCTGAACAGCGGCGAAAAACGCCCAGAAGCTCCACCCTTCGTAGTTTTCCTGTAATTAAAAAACACGACGTCAGTTGAATTGCCCAGTGGTGAGTGTTGCGGAAATAAAAAGAATTAAAAATAAACGCACAAAGGTGCCGCGGTCCAAAAAAGCGGGTGCGTCTGACATCGCCCGCCTTAAGATGGCCAAGAAGAGGAACCAGGCCACCTCGCCGAAGCACAGCTGCGCGCACGCGAGGAACACCGCCAAGCCACTGCTGAGCCAACGACCCGCGCTCGCCTCGGAGTAGTTACGCGTCACCGTGACAACCTTGAGGAAGCCGCACCAGAGGTATAAAACGGCAAAAGAGCGACAAATCTGCAGCCAAACCAGCCTGTGATTACAAAAAACACGACGTCATACTAACTGCCCGTATGATGATTAAAATAAACTCCAAATAGAATAAACTCTCACCTGTCTTCGCCCCACACGTGGGCGTAGAGCTCCGCGACGGTCCGCGTGCACCCGACTTGCAGGTACGCCCTGGTGTCCGGGACGTCGAGGTAGGAATCGGACACCGCGGTCCACCAATCGTCGATGTCGGCGAAGGTGTCCACGGATGACAGCTCGCGTCCTGTGTGAGGGTTACACAAAACATATCGTCAGTCATCTAATTGCCCATACGGTCATTAAAATAAACTCGAATTAAAATAAGCTCACCGTCGGCTTGCGTCGCTGCTGCGGTGAAGCAAACTTTCCACAGCCCCGCGTGCGATACGAACGGCAGCGCCGATCCGGTGGGTACGATCCAGTGGTCGGTGACGACGGCGGTGAGCGCGACGGCCCGTGAGTTAGGGTCCGATACATATACACGGCGCGAGTGTGAGTGTTGGTGCGTGAGTGTGGGTCGAGGTTTGGTTTTTTCTCGGAGGGTGTGAGAAGGTGGGACACGGGACGATACGACGGGTGTGTGTGTCCTCACAGAGCCACGAGGTCGAGGATGAGCCAGCCGGCGTAGACCCAGAAGACGCCGATGGCGCGCGCCCACGAGAGTCGCTGGAGCTCCCAGCCCTGCCCCTCGTCCTCGTCGCGTCGACGCGGCGCGAGGGACGCGGCGGCTCGGTTGTTTTGGGGGTGGTTGCCGTTGCCGTCGTTTCCTCGGAGGCGTCCGTCGCTGTCGCCGAGGTCGGGAAACGACGAGGACTTGGGCACCATCGCGCCGCTCATCGCGCCGTGCGAAGTCTCCGACACGCGGGGGGGGTCGGTGCGGGGGAAAGGTCGCGACGAATGAGAGCGGCGCGCGTCTGTGGTTGTGTCGTGGCCGCTGGGGCGAGCCAAAAAGTTTATTTGTTTTTTTTTGTCTCGCTCGAGGAGTTTGTTTCCCTCTCGCCACTTCCGAGAGTCGCCGCCCATGGAGAAGGTCAGGACGCTCGCTGCGCCGGAGGGCACCGGCAGCATCCTCTGCTGCGCGCTCTCCCCGCACGGCGCTCGCGCGTCCCTCGCGCTGGGCGGGGAAGACGCGAGCGCGTGCGTGCTTGACCTCCGCGCGGGCGCTTCATCTTCGCCCGTCACCCATCGCCTCGCCGCGGACCTCGGGTGCTTCGACGCGGACGACGCGGTGACATCCGTGACGTGGCACCCGACGCGGGAGCACGTGTTGCTCTGCGGTCACGGACAGGTGGTCACCGCCTGGGACATCCGCGCGCTCCCGTCGTCCTCCTCCGCGTCCGACTCGACGGCGGCGGCGGTCGCCAGTATGTCGCTGAAATCTCGCGACGGCAAAGACGCTGACGACGACGCCGACGCAAAAGCCCCGCGGGGTAGGGTACACCGCTACGCGTTCAACAACGACGAGGTCAACTCGGTGTGCGTCGACAACAAAGGCCGGCGCATGTGCGCCGCGGACGACGGCGGCGAGATCGCCGTCGTCGACATAGCCGACACATCATCCCACTCTGGCAAACTAATCAAACTTCTCAAAAACGGACACGCCAACATCGCGTCCGGCGCTCAATTCCGAGACCACAAGCCGTACGACGTGGTATCCGGCGGGCTCGACTGCGTGGTGTGCAAGTGGGACCACTCGAGGACGACACCGGTCGCCACGTGGCGCGTCGGTGACCTCGCCGCCGCGGAAGCCGCAGCGGAAGCGGAGGCGAACGCATCGATCGACGGTGAATCATCCGTCGGCCCCGCTCCGATGTGTAACCCTCCGATGGTCCACGCCGTCGCGTGCGCGAACGGTTTGGAGTGCGCGGAGACACGGCGGCTGGTGGCGGCGGCGTGCGGGGACGGGACGGTGGCGCTGGTGGACCTCGACCTACCGGCTCCGGGCGCTAAGACTTCGAGTGGCAAATCGAAGAGTAACAAAAAAGGCGGCAAAGGGTCGTCGAATAAGAGCGATAAGACCGGCGGGGTGTTCGGCGCGACGAGGCGCGTGCTGTTCCTGGGACGTGATCCGGGTACGTTGGGTGATACCGGCCATGCCGGGGCGTGCAACGCGGTCGCTTTCGCGGGGTGGAGCGGGGGTAGGTATTTGGTCACGGGCGGCAACGACAAGCGCGTGGGCGTCTGGGACTGGCGCGTCGCGAACGAGATACAGTCCAACGCCGACGCGCGACACGAACAGCACACATGGATGATGGACAGTT
>Ga0257106_1000993_pt1 | contig 14915 bp, 10 predicted proteins | sample LP_taG_3_FD_190177 | JGI IMG/M metagenome (GOLD analysis project Ga0257106, IMG submission 190177) | Marine microbial communities from Northeast Subartic Pacific Ocean, Canada - LP_J_2011_P26_10m | ecosystem: Environmental > Aquatic > Marine > Oceanic | place: Canada: Northeast Subartic Pacific...
CGACGACACGATCGTCTTCGTTCATAATTACATCAAAGATAAGTACAAGAAGAAGTTCCCGGAGTTGGAATCATTGGTGCCGCATCCGATCGATTACGCCAGAGTCGTACAAAAAATAGCAAACGAGATGGATATCATGCGAGTAGATTTGGAATCGGTATTACCGTCGGCAACAATTATGGTCGTCACCGTGACCGGTTCGACCACGGACGGGAAGGAGTTGAGCGATGCGGACTTGGATTTGACATTAGAAGCGTGCGAACGGTTGTTGAAGTTGGACGACGACAAGACGAAACTGTTCAAGTTTGTCGAGAAAAACATGGAGAAGACGGCGCCGAATTTATCGCAAGTTTTGGGAACAGACGTCGCGGCTCGAGTCATGGGATTAGCCGGAGGGTTAGAGCTTCTTTCGAAAATGCCCTCGAACGTCGTGCAAAACATAGGAAACGGGAAGAAGAAAAATACCGCCGGTTCGTCTTTACAAGTGCTTCAGAAATCCAGCGACGTAAACGTCGGCTTCATTTTTCAATGCGATTTGATTCAAAAGAAAACGCCGCCGCCGTTGAGAGTAAAAGCGGTGCGATTGATTGCCGGTAAGTGCACTTTAATGGCCAGAGTTGACGCGTTCGGCCAAGACCCGACGGGCGAAACCGGGAAGAAAATGTACGCAGATATCGAACAGAAAATTGAAAAATGGCAAGAACCTCCGCCGGCGCGCACGGAGAAACCGCTCCCGGCGCCGGGGATGATTCAAAAGAAACGCAGGGGCGGTAAACGTATGCGCGCGATGAAAGAACGATACGGAATGTCTGACATGCGAAAACAAGCCAACCGCGTCGGCTTTAACGTCGCCGAAGACGAAATCGGCTACGAAGGCGAAGGTTTAGGCTTGCTCGGCAAAAGCGCCGGCGCCGCCGCGGCGAACGGTAAGCTCAGATTCCAAGAGAAGAAGACAAAGATCGGTAAATACGCGCAGAAAGGATACAAAGGTGGCATGGGCAGCGGGTTAGCTACTTCCGACGCTTTGTCTGGCATGAGTTCTTCCTTGGCGTTCACGCCTATCCAAGGCATCGAGTTGGTCAATCCAAACGCGGAAAAGGAAAGCCGAGACAGTCAAAGCGGCACCGACTCGGTTTTCAACGATAAAAGAGGGTTCTTTGCCACTCAGAATATTAAGAAGTAGTAGACAAAGAAGAAGAATAGAAGAATAGCGTGTAGGTATTTAGTTAGAGAGATTTTCTTCTGTGAATAATAATAAAATAGATAAAAGATTAGACGTTTCGTAGGATTCTCCATGAAAAATCTGAAAATCATCTCAAAAGCACTTCTTCCTTCATAAGTAAGAAGTGTCTTCTCTTCATAAAGAAGTTCTTCCATCATCAAAACTACTTTAACACATATATGATTATGTTTGCCACTTCCTCTTCCACTTTGTCTTCTTCTTCTTTAAAGTCTTCTTCTTTGAGGAAGACAACCAATAATAGTATTTATACGAAGAAGACAAAGAAGATTTCGTCTTCGTCGTCGTCCCAAAAACAAAAACAAAGAAGAAACGTCGTCGTCTTTGCTGAAGGAGCGGAAAGCAACAACAACTCAAACAACAACAACGAGGAAAAACAGTGCACTGGGGGATCGTGCGATTCGTGCGGAGTAGCGAGAGAGAAAATACAATGCGATGGAACCGGGAGAATTCAAGGCGGATTAGCTGCCATTCCGTTGTTCTCTTGGTGGCCTATTAAAGCGTACAGGCCGTGTCCAGGCCTCATCGAAAGCGGCGGGACGTACACGAGGAAAGGACAAGACGTGGATTCCATCTTATGGGGCGAGAACGGGAGAGATTAGACGACGAAGGTGGTTTTGATCATCATGTGTATACTACGTACGTATTCTATGACTAACTGCTACTCCTACTCCTACTCATACTCCTAACGTATATGCGCGCCGCCGCTCCTAATAACTCGATGATACATTTTTCTCTATCATTCTCGAATCGCCATCGAAGAAGACGAATCTATCGCCGTCGTCCCTAACATTCTCGCCCCGTCGTCGTTATCGTCGTCGTTGTATTCATCGTCTTCTTCTTCAACAATCAACTGCGTAAAGTTGTTGCTAAATTGAGAGCCAATGGCTAAGTTTTGTGTCATTTCTTCTCCGCACGCTTGCAGTTCCGCGCCATCTAAAGATTCTTCCAAAACCAAACCGTGCGTTTCCGGAACTAAAGTACACGTCAACACCGCTAACAAGGCGAAGAGCGCCAAGACGATCGAAGGAAGTTCCGGAGAAATCACGCGCAAGAACAACACTTGCGGCGCACTGATTGAACCGATGCGTCCAATCATCGAACACGACCCCAACGCCGCCGATCGAACGATAGTCGGGAACAACTCCGTGGTGTATAAATACACGACGTTGAAGGAACCGCTAATGCCGAATCGACCGACTAAAGCGAAGAATATCCTCTGTTTTCCTTTCAAGAAACCGCTGATAAAGGCACCGAACCCGCTTAAACTCATCAACGACATCAACGTCGTGCGTCTTCCGATGATATCCACCGCGAACTGCGCCGCGATGTGCGATGGGATCTCCACCAACCCGCTCAAGAAATTGTTCATATAAATCGATCCGGCTAAATTTCCAACGTTTAAGGATATCCCGTAATAGATTAAACCGTTGCACGCGAACACAAACGCCATGCACATCAATCTTAACTTTAACTTCTTGTGCGGGAAAATCGCGGACACGTTTACATTTTCCGTCTTTTCCGGTTCCTTCAAATCTGGGAGTCGTTCAAACGTCAAGCGTCCGTTTTTCTTCGCCAAAAACTCCAAGACCTCTTTCGCCTCGTTCGGTTTCCCGTTCGCTAACAACCATCGGGGACTTTCTTTAAGAAAGGAAGTCGTGAAAAAGACGTACCCGCACCCTAATAACGCGCAGAAAAACGAATACATTCGCCAACTCTCTCGCATCAAGTATCCGAAAAACGACATCGAACAAATCCCGAGAGCCCACCAGTATTGCGTCCCGATGCCCATGATGCCTTTCCAGGAAATCCCCAACGGTTCCGTGCACAACACGAACGACGCGACGCCAATACCTCCGACACCAAATCCACCTATGAATACAGCCACGAAATATTGAGAATACGAATACGATATGGAGGCTAACCCGGCACCTAGAGATGAAATCAACACCGCGGCGTACACTCCCGTTCGTCTTCCTTTCACGTCCGAGAGTTGTCCGAGTAAACCGGCGCCGAAGAAAAAACCGACGAAGAACATGGACGACGCCAGTTGTACTTTATACTCCTCTTTACATATTAAGTTAAACTCCGAAACGATCGATTGTTTCTTGTTCGTCCATTTCCATATTATTTCTTCTGTGTTGTTCTTCTTGTTCTCCTCGTAATATTCATTCAACGAACACAACACGGACAAGTCGTCCTCTATTCTTTTCGCTTTCTGCTCTATGCAGTAGGAGTAAAAGATGTCGTCGTTTTCATCATCGTTCACGCACTCCCACTCGGGCGTTCTTTGGGTGAACACCGAGACCAGGGTCAAAAACGCCGCCGGTAACCACGCCGAGGAACTCAATAAAAACTGTTTCAGTTGTCCTCGTCCAATTTGTCCGACGTACGAATCGAACGCTTCGTCTACGGTTATTTTAGATGTATTAGTAGTATTCGATATAGTATTCGTAGTATTGATATCGTCGTCGTCTGGATAATCGTCGTCGTCTAAACCGTCATTCATCATCGTACTCTTAACAACAACAGTAGTGATGATGAGGAGGAGGAGGAGAGGAGCACAAGGATGATGAGTTTACAAGGAAGGAGTGAGAAAAAAGTGGTGGAAAAAAAAGAGGAGAGAGAAAGGAGAGTTGAAAAATTGATGAAAATCTGCTTTTTTTCTTTGACGAGCAACACGAAGAACAACAATAAGAACAGCACAATTATTACACAACAACAACAAGAAGAACAACAACTTAAAACAACAACTTAAAACAATGCTCAGCAATAGCACAAGACGCGCTTTGAAGAGTGGTGGTGGTGATATTGGGAAATTCAGTCATGCATTAAGAAGCATTAATCTTTTTCTCGTCGGGGCCGAAACTACTGGTTCTTCTTTGAATTCTTCTTCGGGTAGTTGCAAATATTCGTCGTCGTCACAAAATCATTATTCGACGAGAACAATCGGAGGAGGTTTAGGAGGAGGTTTGCTCGGGGGAACAACAACAACGAACTTTTCTCCTTCTTCCTTCTTGAATCATCATCATCGGAATCACAACAACAACAACAACAACAGGAGCAACAGAGGTTTAGTAGAGAAAAGACGACAATTCTCCACGAAAGTGACTTTACCAGATTTACCGTACGATTTCTCCGCGTTAGAACCCATCATCGACGCGCAAATCATGGAGATTCATCACTCGAAACATCACAACACGTACGTGACCAATCTGAACGTGACTTTGGAGAAACTCGCCGAGGCTGAAGCGAAGAACGACGTCGCCGCCATGATCGCGTTGCAACCAAACTTGAAATTTAACGGAGGCGGACACGAAAATCACTCCTTGTTTTGGAAAGTCTTACAACCGAAGAAGGAGTATTCCGACCCGTCTGGCGAGTTGAAACGAATGATCGAAAGAGACTTTGGCTCGTTCGAGAACATGAAGCAAAAATTCGCGTCCCAAACGGTGGCGGTGCAAGGCAGCGGATGGGGCTGGCTCGGTCTCAATAAAGAGACGAAAACGTTGCACGTGGTGACAACCGCAAACCAAGATCCGTGCATAACGACTGGTTTGGTGCCTGTTTTCGGCGTGGACGTTTGGGAACACGCGTATTACTTGCAATACAAAAACTTGCGTCCGGATTACGTGAACAAAGTCTGGGAAATCGTAAACTGGAAACAAGTCGAAGAGAATTTGGTCAAAGCTTTGATGTAATACTAATAATACTACGGATAACAACATATTACTTCGTCTTTTTGTTCTTCTTAGGTTGTTGTTCTTCTTTATTATGAGCTACTCGTATTGCTATCTCTTCTATTTTTGGCTATTATTATAGTTTTATTGAGTTCTCTCCTCAACTCATTCCATCATCATCGCGTCGTCGTCGTTACCGTCGTCCTGGTCTTCTCCTTCTCCATCTTCCTGCTCTTCTTCTATTGAAATTTCCTCTTCTCCTCCATCATTTTCGTCGTCGTCGTCGCACGTTAAGTCCATGATTACTTTCACGCACTCCTGTCGATCGTTGTGCATGGCTTCGTCCATCGGCGTTCGTCCGTTCTTGTTCACTTTGAACGCCAACGTTTTCCCTCCTTTTTGCAAGAGAAATTTCACAACCTCTTGGTGTCCGTTCAAACACGCCCAGTGTAAGCACGTGGACTCGTCCGTGTTTGTTGTTTTCATTATATTTGCGTTGTATTCGTTCACGAGGACTTCTACTGCGTCTATGTGTCCGTTCGCGCAGGCATAAAACAAGGCCGTTCTGCCGTTCTCGTCTTGAAAGTTTACGAAATTATTATTAATAGTATTCTTTTCCTCATCGTCAACTTTTCCGTTCGAGACGATATGATTTAGAATAGTTTTGATATCTTCCACGTCTCCGTATCGCGCGGAGGAGAATAACGCATCGATGAATTCTTTTTCTTTCTCTTCTTCTTCCTTTGTTGTAAAGGACGACGACATCTTAGTGTTTTTGTTGTTGTTCTTAAAAGTTGTTGTTAAAAGTTGTTGTTCTTTCAGTTGTTTGTTGTTCAGAAAGAAGAGGAGAAAGAAATGAACTGTCTTGTCTGTCTGTCACTTTTTTTATGGAGGAAATTTCTTCTTCACTCGTCAGTTCTTTTCTTTTTCATCACTTCTTGTCTGTCACATCTTTCTTCACTCATCATCGTGTTGTACCACGTATTGACTTTGACGACGACGACGACGACTCTCAAATAACCCTAATCCTTTGACGATGATGATGACAATGATTTTGTGATTTTGTTGTTGTTGCAATAATACTACGTAATAATAATAATAAAATGACAACAACAACAACAACAAATTTCAGAAGCGCATTCTCGTTGCTCTTTTTAGCGCAAGTGCTCTCGAAACTTCTACCGTTTCTGTTCAACTCGGTGTTCGTGTACAGGACAATTTCATCAGCGGATGGCGTTGGAGACACTTTAGTACTGTTTCCGTTGGTGTATGCGTTCGTTTTATCAATCAGAGATGGTTTAAGAAGGAGTTTATTACGAAGAACGAGAGAGGAAGGAGATTCAGAAGAAGATGATGAAAATGAACATGTGTTTCGAGTGGCCAAAAGATACGTAAAGCGATACGTCGTATTCGTTTTGGTTCTGTTGGTGGTACCGCTGCTACTCCTGCTACTGTTTTGGTCCTCCTCAAAAGCAGAAAAAGCAGAGAAAGCAGTCTCTTTTTCTTCTTCTTTGTCTTCTTCTTCCGCGTACCGAATATCTCTCGTCTCTTGCGTCTGCGCCGCTTTGATCGAGTTAACGAGCGAACCGCACTACATTTGGTTACAAAAGAAGCAACTCTTTGGATCGCGAGTGATGGCGGAAACTGTTGGGACATTTGCAAGGACCGCGGTTCTGTTTTACCACCTGTCGTCACATATAGATTCGACAATACTAAGTAAAGAGAAGAGGAAGACGAACGTGTTGTTCGCGTTTGCGTTCGCGCAAGTTGGACAGAGTTGTGCGACGAGCGCAGTATACGCTGCGAGTTATTATCTGTATCGAAAACGCGACGATGATGTGAGAAAGAAACAGAAGAAGCGGAGAAAAGGTACAAAAACGACCACCGATGGAAAAAAAGAAAGGAGTGACGACGACGAGAAGAAACAGCGTCTACTGATTGATTCGTTCTTGTATCAGTCTTACTTGAAGTTGGCGTTGGCGGAGGGCGAAAAATTCGCGCTGATAATCGCCAACTCGGAAGATACCGTCATGGGTGTTTTCGGTCTCGTTTCGAACTTAGGGTCCTTGTTTGTTCGCTTAGTGTTGCAGCCGTTCGAAGAGATTGCGTTCGTGACTTTTGCGGCGAGCGCGACGAAAGACAAGAAGAAGGAGAAGTTGGGCGATATTCTTTCCATCGGCGTGTTAGTCGGTACGATTGCTTTCTTCGTAGGACCGTTCTTCGCGAAGGACGTCATGTATTTTCTTTACGGTAAAAAATGGATGGAAGACGGGACAGAAACTCTTCAAGCGTACGCGAGATTAATATTACCGTTGAGTATAAATGGAATAGTCGAAGGCTTCGCGCACGCAGTCATGAACGAGCGAGAGATTAAAAAGCACGGAAACGCGTGGTTGGTTTCCTGTTCGTTCGTCAACTGCGCCTTGGGATTTTCGCTTCTCAAATGTTCGCGAATCGGTGCTACCGGATTGGTTTATGGCAACTTTATATCCTTAATGTTGCGAATATACTTGACGTCGAGATTCTTGATCAGAACAGGGAAGCTGAGCAGTACTATTTTTAGAGAAACGTTGCCGAAACCAGGGACGCTCGTCGCCGTCGCCGCGTGCACTTTCGCGTTGACGGCAATAGAGGAGGATACAAATGGAAGAAAGACTGCAGAAATGACGCCAAACTTTAAACACACCGTTGTTACGGGAGGTAGTGTAGCCGTAGCTCTTCTGATAGCGCTGTTTGTTTGGGAGCAGGATAGATTTAGAAAAGTATTTAGTACCAACAGTTTTAAGAGAAAGAGAAATTAAATTCATTAAAATATTCGTTTTAAATATCCGGGAAACATAGTTAACGTGTTTCTTTTACAAATCTATTCAAACATTTAATGTATATGCATACAAATGAATTAAAAATTCTAATTACATTCGGGATAATTCTTGAAATTAATTATTAATATTTTTTTTCCGACTTGAAATTTTTACTTAATATAATTAAGTTTAATTACATGAATTTCATAATATATTAATTCAAAGTGATTGGATTAGTATTTATATCAATGATAAATATCTAATTATAGATTAAAGGGGAAGAATAAAAGGATTTAACAAACTCTCCTTGTTTTTATTTTTTGCAAAATATCCCAAATTAACACGTTTGTGATGATTTATGCTCTGAAATTACAAAAAAGAACTTTAAATAAAATTATGAACTCATGGGGATGTATTATGAAAGAGAATTGTACAATTTTATAAACTATTTGAAAGTTTTAATATTTTTAGAATGGGACATTTTTTGTTTACTTCAGAAAAAGGAAAGAAGTTTCTTTTTCGCTCCATAATTCACAAACACAAAAAAGAAGAAGAAGAAGAAGAAGAAACGGATTCGTGAGAGAAGGAGAGAAAGAGCAAAGAATGGGCGGCAAGAAGAAAGATAGCCGAAGAAAGAAGAAGAAGCGCTCGAACGGCGACGATTCTTCTTCATCTTCATCAGACGATTCAGAAGAAGATGAAAACGATGAATTGAAAAACAAACTCCTCGCGAAAGCGACGAAGAAGTTGGTGGCGCAAATGAAAACCGATTCCGTCGCCGGAGGTTTGTACACGGACGAAAAGAACCCGTTCAACGACGAAAACTTGACCGAAAAGTTCGTCTGGAGCAAGAAGATCGAGAAAGAGGGTAAAAAAGCGGTCCAAAACTTGACCGATAAAGACGCGCAACTCGAACGCGAGGAGGAGATTAAAAAAATCGAACTGAGACGAATCGAATACGAAAAGGCGAGAGCGGAACGAGAGGAAGAGAGAGACCAGAAAATGAGAGAGAAAGCGATGGAAGGCGCGGAAGAGTTGGAAGAGAAAGAGGAGAAGTTTCACTTCAACCAGTTGTTATTACGGGCGGATATTCGATACAAAAACGGTCGAGCGAAACCGATCGATACTTTGCTGAGAGCGTTGTACGGCTCGGCGTTTACGAGCGCACTCAAAAGCGAAAAGGAACTCGCCGCCATGAAAGCGTTCAACAAAGAATTCGATTCGAAAAACTCTTTGTTCAAATACATGACGGAGAAAGATTTGCAGGAGTTGAAAGACGAGTGCGTAAACGTGTTGAAACTTGTCGACGAAACGTCCGAGAAGGAGAAGGAATATAAACTTTTTTGGACGTGCGTCTATCGCTTGACGGAAACAGAATTGAACGAAGGAGGAGAAGAAGAAGAAGATAAACTGACGGAAATGGACGAAGAGATGATGGAATCGGTCGACTTATCTGGCTCGCTCGAAGAGTTGACCGATCTGGAACAGGAAATCAGTCGATCCATAAACGAGGATTTAGACGACGACACGGAAATCTCGTTTTGGAGGAAAGCGATGAAGCGAGTGACGCTGGCGAAATTAAACAAGCAATGCAAAGAAACGTTGGCGAAAGTGTACGAGGAATCGAAGAAGAACATCAAGTTTGTCGTCGTCGAAAAAAAAGATGGAAAGGAAGAGAAAGAGAACTACGACAACGACGAAGACGACGAAGACGACGAAGACTTGCTCGGCGGTGACGACTTTGCAAAACGAGTTCGAGACGATAAAGACGACGACGACGGTAAAGAAGAAGAAGATGATGATGAAGAAGAAGATGATGAAGAAGAGGAAGACGAGGAAGCGCTCTTGGCGAACATCGACGTGACGTATGGCGACGAACCGAAACCGCTGTCCAAAGAAGAGTCCGCAAAACTTTTAAAACTCTACGAAGAGCAGCAGCAGCAGCGGCGAGGAGAAGGCGAAGATTTGATGAATGTTCAAGAAGTGATTGTCCTCATCGACGAAGAGGAAGACGCCGAAAATCTTCGCCGGTTGCGCGCCGCCGCTTGTGAGAAGTTTGCGAAAGAACAGCTCGAAAAGAAGTTGGAAAAGCAACGACGATATCAACAAGAAAGAATGAAGAGGCACCGCGGAAGAAAAATCTCGAGCGACAACGACGACGACGAAGACAAAGACCAAGAAGAAGAAAAAGAAAAGAAAACGCCGGAAGAAATCCAACAAGAAGCTGCCGATCTCGAGGAAGAACTCAAAGCGAAGCGATACGCGGAGAAACAGATGGGCAAACTCGAGGACGGCGACATCGCGTTCACCGGCGAAGTCGAACAAAAAGATCTCGGCGATCGAGAACTTTACTGGTGGCACAACAAGTACAAACCTCGGAAACCTCGATACTTCAACCGAGTGCACACCGGGTACGAGTGGAACAAGTACAACTCCACGCATTACGACCACGATAACCCGCCGCCGAAAACCGTCCAAGGGTATAAGTTTAACGTCTTCTACCCGGATTTGATCGATTCGTCCAAAGCGCCTATGTATACGTGCGAGCGCGATGTATCCGCCGTAAACGACGACACGTGCATACTGAAAATATCCAGCGGTCCTCCGTACGAAGACGTCGCGTTTCGCATCGTAAACAAAGAGTGGGAGTACTCGCACAAACGCGGGTTCAAGTGTACGTTTGAACGAGGGATATTTCATTTATACGTAAACTTCAAACGCCCGAGATATAGACGTTAATAGTAAAATAGTCTTAGTAGTAAAGTGTATAGTAAAAAGTAGTCTACGTCTTCTCTCGTCGTTAAAAGCATCACATCTCCTTAGTGCGCAGTTGTATTGGTACTCTTCTTCTTCTCCTCTTCGTACTTATCTCTCGTCTTCTTCTTCTTTTTCTAACCTTTTCCTCGCTTCTTCTTTCGCCCATCCGACTAAACTGGTGTCCGGTTTTCTGTTCAAACCGACGCATAAAATCACACCCGCGCTTAAGAACGTCACAAAATACGGCAGTTCCCAGCTCTCTCTGATTCGTTTCGTCCCCGGTAACGGTGGGGTTTCCCCGAAGAGAAGTCCGTTTCTTTTTGTTTGCGTGCCTTCGGAAAAGTACGATCCTTTCGGAGTGGCGCCTCCGTAGGATCTTTTTAAACGATGATGATTTACCTTTCTAAAACTGCTATTCATAATACTGTTGCTACTCATCACAGAGGAGGATGTAGAAGAAGACCCCGCTAATAAAGATCTGAAAGCGCGATTGGCCAGTCGCGACATGATCGTTTTAACGACACAAACAGAGAGAGCAGAGAGAGTTTCGAGAGTGAATTTTGTGTCTGTTTTTAAGAGAAGAGGAAGGAAAAAAAGCACTGCATTTTATTTAGGGTGTATAACCCTAATTAATACCGCCAGAAAAAAACTTCAAAGTAGTAAAAGGGGGCGCGTCTCTCTCTTCTGTTCCTCATTAATTACATCACCCATTAAGAGAGGAGCACGCGGGGACTTTCATCATAACAAACAGAGAAAGGAGAGAGAGAGAGAAGAAGAGAGGTCAAAGAACGACCTTTTACGAGGAAGACTTTTCTCATTCGTTTCTTCCCTTCCTTAAGCAAACAGGAGGAGTAATAGGAGTCTCATCTGTTACATTGGTGTTCTGAGGTGGAAACGCATTCATTTTCCCTGACAAAGAAGAAGAAGAACAAGATGATGATTGCTTCTTTGTCAAAGGAAAGGAGGAGGAAAAGGAGGTCTCTTTCGACTCCTCTTTGTCTTCTTCTTTTCCTTTGTTTCATCTGTTGTTGTTGCTGTTGTTTTCAAGACGCGCAGGCGGCAGATGATGAAAATGAGTTTCAGCGCACTACTAGAGGGACTACGAATAATATCAACGAAGAGAAGAAGAAGACCAAGAGTAGTATCATGAGTGGCGGTTTTAGTAAACCGACGACGACTTCTAGAAGGAACTACTACGACTACGAAGATGAAGGAGAATCATCATCATCATCATCGTCACTACCACCAGAAGCGATGACGGGCGATTTAGGAGCTTTAACGACGCCGCCGAAAGTGCCGGCGTGCATCACGAGGGACGAAGCGTTTGGGATCGAACTCACCGTCGCGACGGGAGGGAGCTCGGCGTTAGAAGGGATCGACGGGACGAAGATTTTCGCCCTGAGCGCGTTGTTTGGACCGGAAATTGCGGATGATTATAACGAAGAAGACGACGACGCGAACGAGTCTAGTAGAAAACCGATTCAGTTGACGACGCCGAAAGACGTCAACATGACCGGGTGCGAAGAAGTAGGGAAAGACGCGGCGGACGCTTCGGAGTATAAGAACAAGTGCGTGGTCATCAAAAGAGGCGGGTGCTCGTTCGAAACGAAAGCGCAAATCGCGCAGAATAAAGGCGCGAAGTGCGTTATTATCGTGAACGACGGCGAGGATTTAGGATCTATGACGTGCGATTCAGATTTAAGCATCGATATTCCGGTGATGAACGTGATTGAAAAAGACGGGAAGATGTTAACGACTGCGTACGAGTTAGACGGCACGGTGGAGATGAGAAAACTAAAAGACGGGACTGATTTCTACGGAAACGGCGCTTTGCTCTTCATCGCGGTGTTATCGATCACGTTAGGGGCTATGTTTAGCGTCACGGATAGGTTTTATTCTCGTGGGGATGGAGGAGGAAGTAATAATGATAGTGGTTTTAGTGAGTTGAATAATAGCGCGAGCAGCGGCAGTCTGAGGAACAGCAGCGCGTCGCCGTCGCAGTCGAACGAGAGTTCGCCAAGCGGGACGCCAGGGAGACATAAATCGAGAGAAAAGAAGTACAACAACAACAACAACAACAACTCGTACGGGACGACGACGACAAATACTGAAGGCGACGACCAACCGTTGATTGACGAAGAATCCGGTCGAGTTGAACAGAAAAGACGACAACGGAGCAGAAGCAGAAGAGGCACGAGCCGACGCCGACGACAGCAGGACTATTCCAACAACGCGGGCGAAGAAGAGGGAGCGTTTGAAATCACCGAAATGTCGGCGGTATATTTCGTCCTCTTCTCCTCGTTAGTCTTAGTCGTCCTCTTTTACTCCATGGACCATTGGATCTTCGTCGCATTTCGATTGCTCTTTTGCTTAGCCGCGTTCCAAGGATTATCGATGATGTTCTTTGAAGTGATCGCTCGAATCTTTGGCGCGGATCCGCACAAGACGTCGTACGATCACACGCCGCCGCTTTCTTCCACCAGAAGACGCTCGAACAGTCGCAGTAGAGGATCGCAAGAAGTGGACGAAGAAGCGACGAAAAACAACTCCGCTTTGAACGCACGCGTTGAAGAAAATAACGCCAACTTCATCCTCCTTCCGCTCTTCGGCAACGTTCATTATTTGATGATTCCATCCGTCATTCTTGGAGGCATTTTAGTCTGCATTTGGCTCATGTTCCAATCCGAAGAGTGGGCTTGGGTCTTGCAAGACATAATGGGCGTCGCGTTCTTAGTCAACGTCATGCGTTTAGTCCACTTGCCAAACTTGAAAATCGCCACGTTACTTCTCATGTGCGCCATGTCCTACGACATTTTCTGGGTGTACATCCAACCGCACTTGTTCGGGAAGGAGTCCGTCATGGTCAACGTCGCTCGAGGTGGCGACCAACACGAATCGTTACCGATGCTGTTCATGTTCCCGAGAATAGGAGGCTCTCAAGGCGAATACAGCATGCTTGGCTACGGCGACGTCATCTTACCCGGGTTGTTGATTGTTCACAACGCGTTGTTCGAGAATCGATTTTATTCGTCTTCGTCGTCGTCTTCACCAACAGGAGGAAAGGTGGTGAAGAAAATGAGGTACAAATACTTCGTCTGCTCTATATTCGCGTACTCCGTTGGGATGATTTTAACCTTCATCGCGTTATACTTGAAAGTTGGCGGTCAAGGCGGTCAACCGGCGTTGACGTATTTAGTCCCGACGACGGTGTTGACGACGGTGTTTGTCGCGTGGATGAACGGCGAGTTGCGAGAGATGTGGGATGGTGGATTAAAGACGAGTGGTGTTGGTAGTGCTGATGATACTAATACTAATAGCAGAGATACTCATGGCGAAAGCCAAGCGTTGTTGTAACATTAATACTACGTTACTATTTTAGAGAATTTTATATTAACACTTGTCCTCACAACTTCTTCTCCTCATTTGCGCCGCAAAAGAGTTTAAACAATAAGAACAACAACAAGCGTTTTCATCTCACATCATCAATGACGACGACGTAAACGACGACGGCTTTTTCTTCTTAAGAAGATACAATTTATACGACTCATAATGAGAGCCTCTCTGCGACCGCAAAAGCGCGACCACATCTCCGCGTTTAACACACGAACGAATAGAAAAGTTTTGCACTTGCGCAAGTGCGCGGAAGCGCTTTTGAAAGAGTTGGAGAATAAGAAGAGCGATGAAAACAACGAAGATTCAGACGAGGACAAGAACAACGACAACTTTTCAAAGAGAAGGACAAAAGTCAAGGTCTTGGCGGCAGAAGTCGCGCTTTCCGCGATTCGTCGAGCGAGAGAAGGAGATTTGCCGAGGAAATTAATTGACCAACAGAACTATTGTTTGAGGTGCGGGTTTCCTCTTCATAAAGAAGAAGATCAAAAGAAGGAAAGCAATACGAACGAGAATAATAATAATAGTGATAATAACAGAAGAATGAATTGTTCGTGTTGCGGGTACAAGTTGTCGTCGTCGATTCACGCGAAGAAGAAGAAGAAGAAGAAGACGAAGAAGAGGAGAATTTTGTAAGAAAGTGAGTAAATGTATTATATTTTTAGATGAAACACAAAACGCGCTCTTCTCTCTCTCTCTACACACACACACACACACGTTCCCCAGACTCAAAGCTTTCTCTCCATTCTTTCGTTTTTATAATAATAATAGTGTGATGATGATGATACCGTCGATGATCATCAAATTTCTTCTTCTTAAATTTTTCTTAATTCGCTAACTTTTGACTCAAGACGTCCATGACCTTCCCCAAGTCTTCGGCGACGTCAATCGGTGGGTTGGCGTACGTCGCCGCGAAACCCTCGATTTCTTTCGCGTGGTATTGAATTTTCGTTCCGGTGAACTTCAAGCCGTGGGCGGTGGAAACGACGACGACGCGGTCGGACGGGCCGATGGTTTGGTTCTCGCGCAACTTTCGCAACGCGGCTA
>Ga0257106_1000994_pt1 | contig 14913 bp, 21 predicted proteins | sample LP_taG_3_FD_190177 | JGI IMG/M metagenome (GOLD analysis project Ga0257106, IMG submission 190177) | Marine microbial communities from Northeast Subartic Pacific Ocean, Canada - LP_J_2011_P26_10m | ecosystem: Environmental > Aquatic > Marine > Oceanic | place: Canada: Northeast Subartic Pacific...
CGGACTTCGTATTAGTGGGCGTCCCCGGGTCCTCGTCCACGTCCATCGACGCGCGTCGCATGACGTTCTCCACTTCGCCGGACCCGCTGCCCCAACGCTCCAAGCTCGACCGTTTCGAAGGGGTACTCCCCAAAGTATCCACGTCGATCTCGCCACGCTGGGTAATACTCACACCGCTTTGCGCCTTCCCCGGCTCCAAAACTCCGTCGTACGAAACCGGCCTGTTAACACGAAACACGTCATCAGTCCAGTCTAATCGCCCACACGGGTACGGGAATTAAAGTATAAATAAACTCACCGGTACGCGAGCCGCACTAAAAGCGCGCCCGATTCGTCACCCAGTGGACTCGAACCGTTGACCTCGGCGTCGTCGACATCGTCCCCTAGCAACAAGTTCGACATCCGACCCAAAAACCCGAGCTCATCCTGTGAACAAATAAAACACGACGTCAGTCTAATTGACCATACGCTAATCAAAGTAAACTCACCGCCGGATCGTGCATCACGTGCCGCGACGCGGCGGGCCTGCGCGGCCGCGTACACCACAGTCGCAGGAGCTCGGTGCTCACCTGTGCACAAAACACACGGGCCGTCGGTCCAATTGCCCGTACGAAGATTAAAAATAAACTCACCTTCGAGTACAAATCTGACGTGATGACATCAGACGATGCGAAGTCCACTGCGTCCATCAGGACATCGAACAAGTCGAATGAATCCACATCTTTACCTTCACCTATACCCTCCGTCGTCTCACGTGTATTAATACCAATACCACCCGCGGGGTAATGATACCCCTCCGATTGTGACTGGGTATGAGCGATTACCCTCGCGGCGGCTTTCGGAGCGGCGATTGATAAACATCGAACGCAAGCGACTTTCATGGCGTAGCGTGACGGTTCGTCTTCGTGGTCGATCGATACCAGCGTTTGGCACACGGCGGCCATGAACCGATACACCGCGGGCTTGGGCTTCGTCTCCTTTTGGCCATCGCTATTGGGAGCCGCCGGTGACGCATCGCTCGAAGAATGGATTAATGAATGATTGGAATCTCGTTGGTTTCCGCAGAGGAAAGGGAGGGTGCTTGCGTGGTTGGTGCGTGATAGCGCGTGTTGGCACATCGTCGTCGCGTTGATCGCTCGGATCCACGTGTTCTCATGGCCGTCGTTCTCAGGGTTCGAACCGGTGACCTTCAGTTCGTGAAGCGCGGCGCACGACCGCTCGAGCAGGGCGTCCAACGTGCCCGGGGCGATTTCTCCATCATCGCCGAACGCGTTCGCCAGTACGAGGTCGACCGCGGGCGCGGGCGCGGATGTGAGCGCCGCTTGGAACCCGAGCAGCGTATCCCTGCGGGGTGGGTGTCAGAAGATGGGGAGGGTGTCAGGCGATGCGGGTTATGGGTCGGTGGGATGCGCGATGACGGATGCATAGGCGGTGACGTGACTGATTTGTTCGTTCCGACGTGAAGACGGTGGAGGTTCGATGGGTTCGATGGATGCGCACCACGTGGGATCGGACGATGGAGTCGGGTCCGGGTCGAGAAGCCGCGCGAGGGCGATGTCGATGTCGGGCTTGGAGCGCGCGTACGCCGCCGACGCCGCGGACGACGACCCCGCGCCCATCTCTCTGTTGTTAGTCCAAGAGATCCCACTCGTAAAGTTAAACTCTGCGCAAAATCTCGCGTCGTTCGTCACTAGTCTCGGCGCCACCATGGAGGAGGAAGGCGCGCTGGACCGGCGGGAGATGTCGCCGCTCCAGCGCCGCGCCGCCGCCACGCGTCGCCGCATCGAAGCCGCGCGAACCGAGACCGCGCATCCGAAACCCAGGCGCATGTTCGCCTCGCCCAACGCGCCACCCCCATCCTCACCGGGGAACTCGCCCCTCACCGTGCTGGAAGACCGCCGGAACGGCAGCCCGTACAACGTCGGGCGCACAGCTGTGTATGGGTCCGGCTCCTCCGACTCATCCTCCCTGGCGACGCCCTCGGGGATCAACACTCGCGCGCGCATGGAGATCCGGCAACGCGCGCGTAAGATACAGCTGTGCACACCGATGAGCGCGCAGTGGTTCAGATGCGGTGAACATCTCAAACACCTCGCCGAAGCCGCGACGCTCGAAGAACGCGCGGAGTTAGAGACACGAACATCGTCGTCGTCCGAGTCGGTGAGTACCCCCGGGTCCGACGGCAACGTCCCGGGCTCGAACCCGCTCTCGCCCGCGATGCTCGCCGAGGGGATCCGTAGTGGCCACCAGTCATGGCCATCTCATGAAAAGAAATCTGATGAGAAATCTAATAAATCGCTGTGGGACGTGGACGACCAACACGTGACACGTGGCATCTTAGAGGAGGGCAAACTCAACGCGCTGCTCCGGCTACTCGCGGCGCATCGCCAGCTGCTTCGACAGAAACGATCGGAGTCACAGAACCATACGTGGGACGATTTCATCGACGAAACTTGCGTGGCCACTTCGCTGACTCGACGCGAGTTGTTGTATAAAGTGAAACGTTGGGAGGTGAACGCGGGTGAGTTCATTTTAATCATCGTACTGGCAATTAGAATGATTGACGTCGTGTTTTGTTCACAGGGATCGTGTTCAAACGCGCGATGCGCGGTAAGTTTATTTTAACTCTCGTATGGGCAATTGGACTGACGTCGTGTTTCGTTCACAGCGGTGGAGTCGGCGCAGGTGGTGGACATGCCTGTGCTGTTGAGGCACGCCGTCGCGGTGTTGCAGTCGCAGGATGCGCTGTGGATGGAGGACGAGGAACGCGCTTCAACGGATGGAGGATCGACTCCAGGGGTGAGTTGATTTCTATTTTTTATTTCCACACGGGCAATTTGGTCTGACGACGTGTTTTGTTTACAGACTCAAGGAGGTTTACAGACCGCGACGGGGGATTTGAACCCACGACGGTACGGCGCGTGCCAGGAGACCCACGTCCTCCACTACCTCGAACGCATCCTCTGCGCGCACCTACACGCCCTGGACGAAGCCGCGCTGGTGAAAGTCGCGGTGGAGACCAAATTATTTCCGGCGTTGGTGTCTTTTCTGGACGAACGCGGGGATTCACTCGCGCCCGATGACCTGCGCGCCGGTCTGTTGGCGTGCTCCGGCGTGATCGCCACGGAGTCCTACGCGTCGCACAGGAGGCACATCGTCGGCGGAGTGGTCCATAAACATCCAGAAACGTCAGGAGACGACGCCGGAGCCGGAGAATCGAGTTCGATGAATTCGCAGATTATTTCGCAGATGACGGCGGACACGGATGCTCGGATCGTTCGAATAGGCAACCGTCTCGCGCGTCCTCTGTTTACGAACCTGGATCCTGTGCGCAGGCGTGGGGTACGGGCGTTTTTGGATGAGTGCGCGCGGTTGGAGAGAATATTGCGAACGGGTGCTCCTACGGGTATTCAGTCGCGGGAGAATCAATCCGGGGATTGTACAAATAACAACCCGGTGAGTTTATTTTATTTTTTTCCTGTGTCTGGGCAATTGTAATGACATCGTGTTTTGTTCACAGGGTACAAATCGACGGGCTTCTCGGCCCATGAGCGGGCGCGTCATCGCCGACAGGATCAAGGCTCTCTCCATGGGGTGAAAGCAATCAACGCACGCGAGAGAGAGGGTCAGCCACGGGGTGGTACGAGAATATCGCGTATGAGTATTCAGTGATGGGACGGCTCCCATTGGTCCGAAATTCGGGATTCTGACGTCGACGGCTGTGGTTTAAACGTGAGTGTACTGTTACAGTTGATCGGAACTCAAATCCAAAATGAAGGACCAACACACCTTGACAGCGTACACTGACTAAACGAGCGTACGGACTGCATGTGTGTTACGGGTTAGAAGATTCATATGGCCTTTTTGTATGAGATCAGTTTTATTCATCTCGATCGGCGGTTCGGCACCACGCCGCCGCTTATTTTTACTCCCTCGCGGGCGGGTGGCCCACTCCACCACACGGGACCTACGCTCACACCGAACGCGCGAACGTCTCACCCCGCTCGAGTCGAGCGAGGATCTATATATATAGAGAGAGATAGAGAGCGAGAGAGCGAGAGGGAAACCCGAGCGCGTTCCGTCATCTTCCGAAGCGGACTTCAACGCCGGAGTGAATATATAGCCAGCCAGCCATCATGGGCAAGTGCGGGCAGACGATGAACGCGAAGCGCAAGCAGCACAACAAGCAGCGCAAGGAGAACAACAGAGCTCTGAAGCTCCGCAAGGACCCGGTGATGAAGAACCGCGCGGAGCTGGCGAGGGTCAGCGGGGTGGCGAGGACGGGGAAACAGGCGCGGAAGCAACTGAGGAACGCGCGCCGCCTCGAGCGAAACCAGATTGACGACGCGGAGAAGAAGAAAGCGTCGGGGGAGACGAAGGGAGGAGACGTCGAGATGGCCGAGTAGTGACGAGATGGCCCAAGGGGACAAACGCGCGTGATGCATCAAAGACACGCGGACGCCGCGCGGTGCGATCGACGCGACATCCCAGCCGTCGCACCACCAGTCACCGTCCGCGAACAAACGTGAACAAATGTAATAATTCTCATTCACCCTTACTTCGAGGAGTCGACGTCTTATTAACAAACAACACTCGACCGCGGTGAATTTAAATCGTATTAATAATAGAACTCGGGGCGATGAACAGGCACGGGCGGCGTGTCGTGCTAAGTCGCGTGCGTCGGCGGGGGCATCGAGAGTCAAATCGAAAGTCTCATCGAGATGCGTTCCATCAAACGTTTTTCTTTGACCCGGTGATCTCGTATGGGCAATTAGACAACCTCCGGGTCGATGGATTCCGGCTTGGCCTCCTCCTCCTTGGGCTTCTCAGGAGGCACGAACCCGCCGCCGCCGACATCGGCATCAGCGGCGGCGACGTCGCCGACAGCCTGTACACAAAATCGTAAACGTCAGTCTAATCGCCCGTACGTACACGGGAATTAAATTAAAATAAACGCACCTGTCCCATGAGGTCGAAGATCTTAGATGCAAACGCCGCGGGTTCGTCGATGTTGAAACCTGCGCCGTATGGACGAATGGGTTTGATCGGTTAGTAATTGCGTGGTAATTGGGTGTTTGAGTACGGTCACAGGTGACCGCGTGACACGCACCGGACGTGAGCAGCGCCGTGTCAAAGAGGAGCTCCGCGGTGGCCTTCGCGCGGTCGTCGCCCGCGGCTTGCTTCGCCTTGAGGTCCAAGATGACCGGGGACGTCGGGTTGATCTCCATGGTCTTCTTGCCCTTCATGTACTCCTGCGCTCGGTTATCGCCCATGGCCTGCGCCTTCATGATGCGCTCCATGTTGGCGGACCAGCCGAACTTGCTGGTGACGAGGATGCAGGGCGTATCCGTCAGGCGCTTGGAAACCGCGACTTTCTCAACCTTGTCCGCGCCGAGCGTCTCCAGGATCCAGTCGGTGAGGGGCTTGTACTCCTCCTCGATCTCCGCGCTCTTCTTCTTCTCGTCTTCGTCCTCTTCGCCCAAGTCAAGGTCCTCCTTGGAGATGTCCACGAGTTTCTTCTCCTTGTACTGAGTCAGGTTTTGCATGGCCACTTCGTCGATTGGGTCGATCATGAACAGCACTTCGTAGCCCTTCTTGGTGAGCTGCTCCAAGAAAGGCGAGTTCTCTGCGGCGCCGCGCGTGTCCGCGGCGACGTAGTAGATTGAGCTCTGGCCCTCCGGCATGGCTTCGACGTACGCGTCCAGGCCCTTGGTTTTACCGTTCTCCGTCTTGGACGTTTGGAAGCGAAGCAGGGCGCCGAGGACGTCGCGGTTCGCGGCGTCTTCGATGACGCCGAGCTTGAGGTTACGACCGAAGGCGTCCCAGAAGGTGTCGTAGTCGTCGTTGTCGCGAGCCGCAATCTCTTTGAGCATATCCAGGGTTTTACGAACCAGCCTCTTGCGCATGACGCGGACCACGCGCGATTCTTGGAGGATCTCGCGGGAGACGTTGAGGGGCAGGTCGTTGGAGTCGACGATGCCGCGGACGAACGTGAGGTACCGGGGGAGGAGTGATTCGTCAAACTCGTCGGAGATGAACACGCGTCGCACGTAGAGCTTGATCGCCCTGGACTTGGCCATCATGTCCTGCTGCTCGAACGGCGCCATACCCGGGACGTAGAGGATGCTTCGAAACTCGATGTCGCCCTCCACGGCGAAGTGGTTGTACGCCAGCGGGTCCAGGAACTCCTTGAAGGTGGACTTGAAAAACTCGTTGTACGCGTCGGCTTCGACGTCGCGAGGGGAACGAACCCAGATGGGTTTATCGTTGTTCGTGACGACAAACTCCTGGACATCCTCATACTCCGTCTTCATCACCGGTGTCGGAGCGTCCTCGGTGAACTCCTCGCCTTTGGCCTCGGCTTCGATCTTCTTCTTGTTGTATTCCTCCTGTGAACAAAACACGACGTCATACTAATTGCCCATACATGAATGAAAATAAACTTACCGTCGCCGACGCGGTGGCCTCGGCATCCTCCACCTGCTTGGGCACAGACTTGGTGGCGAAGACCTCGATGGGAAACGAGATGAACTCAGAGTACGTCTTGACGAGGCTCGTCAGTTTTTCACCCTCCGCGAACTCCTCGGCGCCTTCCTTCAGTGAGAGCACGATCTTGGTACCGCGCGCGGGGGGTCCGTCGGCGTCGGTGGCTTCGCGGATGGAGTAGGAGGAGGAGTCAATCTCGGACTCCCAGACCCACGCCTTATCGTCGTCCGCGTTCTTGGTCACCACCGTGATCCGCGACGCGACGAGGAAGGCGGAGTAGAACCCGACGCCGAATTTACCGATGAGGTTATCGCCTTCCGATTGCGACTGGAGCATCTCCATGAATTTAGCGGTGCCGGATCGAGCTGTAAACAACAAACACGACGTCAATCTCGTTGCCCGTACGGGGGATTAAAGTAATTACAATTACGGAAATAAAAAAGTACACTCACCGATTGTTCCGAGGGAGGAGACGAGATCTTCGCGGGTCATGCCGATGCCGGTGTCCTCGATGACCAAGGTTTTCGCGACGGGATCACCTTTGATCTGCATCTTCATCTCGCCGTTCGCGGCCATGACGTCTTGGTTGGACACCGCGGTGAACCGCAGCTTATCGAGCGCGTCGGACGCGTTTGACACGAGCTCGCGGAGAAACACGTCTCGGTTGCTGTAGAGGGAGTTGACGATGAGGTCGAGGAGGCGGTTGACCTCAGCCTGGTACTCGTACGTCTCGCCGTCGGCGGCTCCTGGGGCCTCTTCGGTCGCAGCCTCCGCGCGGACGATGACGGAGGTGAGCCGGCGATGCTTGGAGGAGAGCGCGACGGGGGGATGAACCGCCTTTGATTGCGTGGAGCGGCGGAAAGCGGTTGGGCGCGTCGCGGACGCGGGAACCCGCGCGGCGGCGGCGGTCATCATCGCGGACATCGCGGACATGTGTTTAACGAGTGCTGCGCGTGTGTCGATGTGTGTGGATCGTTTCTTTGGTGAGTCGCGTGGGGTGAGTGAGTGTGCTCACGCGCGCGTGCCGAAGGATGCTTCGCGAGGTGTCGGATTATCCAACAAAGGTGCCTTCCGCCGCCGCTTTTTGGAAGATCGTCGAAACTCGTGTTAATTAATTCACGTGCGGGGCTCAGTCAGAAAAATGAACTCGTTAACACGTAATCTGGAAGACATACACATGCAAACAGCTACAGAGATTCTATTTGCCCATTTGCCACGACTTTTGGTGCTGTGTTGGTATTGACGCGAGCTCTCGGCTCAGAAGAAGTGAACAAACACTCGGCGGGGCGCATCATCGTCCAACCGCCAGCCATGGCCCCTCACGAGAACCTCTTTCACGTCGAGAAGCACTACAACGACACACTGTACAAAGGCCAGCGGCATGGAACATCCCACACGGATAAGGAGATCCAAGCGGCGGCGAACCTGTTGGGCCGCGACAGCGTCGTCGCCGACGAACGCACCGCCCTTCGCAACGTCAAGGTTAGTTTATTTCTATTTCCGTACGTACGGGCAATTAGTATGACGGGAAAGTCTTTTCTTTACAGGCGCGACGCGAGGCTGAGAGAATCGCGCGAATACGCGCGTCGGGCGAGGTGATCGGCGGCGACGTCGTGGTACTCGGCGGCGGTAATAACGGGGATGCCGAGGGAGGAGATGCCGAGGATGGGGGTGCCGACACAGCTGTGCGTACCGGCGGGAAGACCCGGGCGTGGGACGGGTGCGTCGCGCGCATCGACGTATCGAACCTCTCCAAGGGTAGGCACACCGATGTAAATGATGTAAACGATGACACAGCCGTGCGACGCCGCGGTCGATTCGGGGGACTGGGTTCGACGCATCCCGAACGAAAGTTCGTGCTCGACGAAGGTAACAGGTGGAAGACGGAGGCGAGGATCGCCGCGGGGGGCACCGGCGGCACCGCGGAGCTGGAACGATTGAGAAGAGCCGCTCAGCGCCTGGAAAATAACAAAGAATCTGGAGGCTCGAATTCAAAGTCTCTGTTGGGGATTGACCGGGAGAAAGAAGAGGACGAGGACGCGCCGGTGGTGGTGGCGCCCGAGGAGCTCACGTTCGGGAACGACGGATGGGCGACGACGACTGAAACGGCTGAAACGGCTCCCGCGATATTGAACGGTACACAGCCGTCATCGTTGGAGAAGGATTTGCTCGACGCTGAGATGAGGTTGAAAACGGCGGCTGAGGCTGCTTTATTAGACGGCGAGGATGCGGCGCGGGAGATGGCGGCGCGGGCGGCGCGGGAGGCGGCGCGGCGTGAGAGACTCGCGCGAACCCTCGGGAACCTTCCGGGTGACGAGGAGCTTCCGACGGATGGTTCGAAGTGCATCGAGACAAAGCCAAAGTCGAAGAAACGAATGAGGAAAAAAACTTTGGTCTCGTTCGACGAGGAGGACTAAACACACACCTATTAGCGCACGATAGACCCTAGCTAGCCACCACGGTGTCATCGACACTACTTTAGGAAACATATTATATTCTCATTTCTAATTTTAGATTGTTGAATTTATCACTTAAACCATCATCACCTGCCTCCTTATCATTCTTTTTCACGGCATCGTCATCCACAGCATCCTCCTCCTCGACATCGCCATCGGCATCCACAGCAACATCATCATCTTTCCTCATTTCATCGCTGAAACAGATTCTTACAACCATTACTTTTTTGAGTTTAGACTGAGGAACAGCTTCTCGACTGCGTTTGATACTTTTCCAATGGTTGCATCCGCTGCATATGGCAGCAATGTAGCAATACTTGTTGCCATCGCTCTTACCTTTGAGCCATACGTGTCCTCCAATAGTGGCTTTATTGGTGCATTCGGCATAAGAACACGTTCCTCTTGTGCAGTTCGTAGACATCTCCCAAAACTTAATCCAACTTATTCTAGGTATCAAATAGGTAGCTGGTTCTAAAAGGTAATCGACGTCAGCGGTCGTTTGCCCGAGAAGCGGTCGTGGGTTTATTCCTTTATTTGAAATCGTATCCAATTTGGTGTCGACTGCATTCCATGCAAGAAGCTCCTCTGTCAGTTGAAACACACGAGGAAACAAGTCGGGTTGAACCTCTTCCATACTGCGATCAGATAGCTAGCTAGGTTTACTTCCAAATATCGTATTTGTGTGTCCAGATGTATCGCAAGAGAACAAAGACAGGGTTGAGGATGTAGTCCACTAGCGGTATAAAAGCGAGCTTGCCAACAGCGTACTGCTTAATTACTCGTTCTTCTTCGCCTTCATCTCGGTCTCCGCCGCTTTCATCGACTTTCGCAGCGACGTGGGTTTGTTTGGAATCTTATTCGCCCTGTAATAAGATTAAACGAAACACGACGTCATCAGTACAATTGCCCATACAGAAATATTATAAAAGAAACGTACCGAGTCTCGACGTGGTGGCCGTACAGGATGAGCGCCGGGCACACGAGCAGCGTGACGAGGAGGATCCAGTAGTGCGCGCTGTCCGCCGGGACGATGGACTCGACGGCACTTCGAAGTGGCGCCAGGAAGTTCTTCGTGGACTGAATGACGGAAGGAAAAGGAGGAAGGGGAAGATGGAGGACAAGCCGGGTCAGTGTCCCAGTGTCGCATCGATGGGAGAAGAGATCGCCCCGGGCAAATAGAGATGGGTACGATGGGTCCGATGATGAGTGGGTTCGCGAATGGAAGCGCACCTCGAACAGAATGTCGAACTCGTTCGCGAGGAAAGCGGGCCCCGGCACCATGCGCACCACCCGTGCAGTGCGTTCCGCGCGCCCGCGACACTGAAATGACGGACGAACCCAGATGATGTATTTGTAAATACAAAAAGTAATAAGGTGACTGACTCGAGAGTAGCTACACACGCCGATACATATGGTCTCACTCTCGTCTCGAGTTCAGTTTAAACCAAACGCACTACACTAATCGTAAATAGACCAAACCCCCACTCACGAATCCGCCACGATCGACTCCAACATTTGCGATAAACGATCGAGCCCGGCGCCGAAGTTTGTGTCCAGCTCGCCCGCCCCCTCCACGTAATTGCAAAAATCGATCGCCTTCACCCTCACGCCAGGCCCTGGAATACATGCATCGTTCTTCCCCTCACCCATTCCTTCGTCCCCTTCGTACACGATGAGCACGCTGCTGCCCAGCAAGTGCAACTCGCGCTGCGTCGCGAACCACGCGCGCATCGCGCCGATCTGCGCAAGCGCCTCACCGTAAACCTCCTTGGCCCTGTTCGTCCTCCTTCTCAGCTTGGAATCTCCACAGTCGCGACCGCTCTTCGTTCTCGAGGGATGACGAGCGTCCGAGCGTTCGTTCTTTGAACCGTCGTACGAAGAGCACGATGGAACCTCGTTCGATGAGTCTCCGTTCGAATGGGAATCACCCGAATGAGCGCTCGACGCATCCCCGTTACCGCCGTCGTTCAAAAAACACAGCTGTGCATCTTCGTCGTCGTCATCACTGTCCATCCCTACGAATTCCTCGAGAGCTTTCCGTGCGTCACTTTTCGAACACAAACCCCTGGCCCAGGAGTACGGTTTCGTCACCCTGGTCCACCCGTCTGGGTACGCCTTCGTTCCCGACCGCGCGGCTCTCGCTCGCTTGAAGTTGACGCCTCCGTTCTCGGGAGTAAAGTCTTCGCCGCCGTTTTCATCGCTCCCCATCGACGACCGCTCCCAGGTTTGCATGCCGCACACTTTAAACCCAACTTCGAACTGCCCGCTGCGTTTGTCGTGCGCGCTCCGTTTGGCGACGTACGCGCTGTCGTGCCCGCGTTCGCTGTAGGTCCGTAGGCCGACTTTAAGGTCGATGACGCAAGGCCTTCGATAGCCCTGTGATGAGAGTTAAAAGAAATACGAATTGCTCAGTCGAATTGCCCATACGTGCCCATACGGGAATTAGAACATACACAAATATACGTACCGCTGTGACGTCCTCTAACCGTAGGAAGGTGGCGCGCGTGCCCTTGGATGCCGCGTCTCGCGCGGCCGCCGCGGTCGGGTCGTCCCCCGCGACGGAGACGAGCGTGGATGGATCCACGGTGAGCACGCCGTGGAACGTCGGCACGAACGGCGCGATCCCCGCGATGGCGTCTCGTCCATGGCTAACAGGGGGCGCCGAAGTAGTCACGTTTTTGCCGCCTTCGAGCTGATCAGGCGCCGTCCCTGACGCCGCCGCCCGGGCGACGCGCTCGTAGAACGAGAGCTCCGCCACGCCCTTGCGATCATCCGGCGCGGGTTTCAGGAAGTGCCCGACGTCGATGTCCACCAACGAGGGAAGCCCGACGCCCTTGGACGAGTGCCCCGCCACCTGGTATGGCGCCACCCTCAGCGATGCTAATAGATCCTCAACCTCCTCAACCTCCGTCGAGGGGCGCTCATCGTCGCGGGGGCCCGGGGTGGATCGACGCGTGGACTCGTCATCGCGCGCGCCGCCGCCGCCGTCGAGGTCATCCGAGGATAGACGAGTGGTGTCGCTGAGATGCGAGGGAGAGCGCTCGAACGAGCGCGTGGCGACCAAGCCAGCCATCTCTACCTCTCGCGCGCGCCAACCCCGACTGCCTTTCCAAAGCCTTCCGGCCGCCTTGATGAAGCAAAGCACGTTTTAATCAGCCAAAGCTCGAAAGGAATCAAGCAACGGTATTTACACTGTGAATGCGCACTACGAGCTTATCAGTTTGGGGTTACAATTACGATTCATCGTTAAATTCCACCACTAGTAGTCAGCCTCCGGTACGCATCCGCCGCCTCGACGAAACGCCGCGTCGCCTCACGCTTCTCACCATCGGACGTATTACTGTGAAACTTATCAGGGTGCCAACGCAGCGCGCACTTGCGGTAGGCGCGATCCAACTCCTTTCTCGATATACCGTTTCTCACTTCATCGATGCCCAGCGCCGCGTACATCTTCGTTTCCCATTTGTTGTTAGCTTCCAACGCCGACTCCTCCGCCCGCGCCGCGTCCTGCGCGTCCTGCGCGGCGCGCATGCGCTCGTACCGCGCGCGATCCGCGCGTTCGCCCGCCTCTTTTTCCACCCGCCACCTCGCCGTGGTCGGGTGCGAGTCATACTTGCAACCGCATATCGAGCAATAGGCCATCACTTCGGGATCGTGGGTGTCGGCGCAGGTGTGAATCACCGTAAACTGTAGAATTAGGCAATCGTAACGGTAAACACGTGACGTGCAGGGGTGTACATGTGGGGAGCGCACCTTGTCGCACACTTTCGGGCCGCATTTAGCGCACCCGCCGCGTTCCGCCTGCGCGAATGAATCGATTGAATGCGTAAATGTAACGGTAAATACGGCCATGTTGCGTACGGACAAACACCCACCTGCCCGAAACAGTCCAAGTGCGTTCGCTCCAGGAACGCGTCATCGCGCTTAGCCCGTCTGATCCTCGCCTCCGACGCCGCCACGCGTTTCAGTCGCAAAGATTCCTCCGATGACCTCGCGTCTCGAGACGCCTGCGCGAATTGAATTAAATTGAATTGATTAAAAATTGATGAATAGGTGACGTAACGGTAAACGCGGTAAACGCGTGTGTGGGCAAACACACTCACCTGTTCCTCGCGGCGGCGGCGAAGAAGCTCCCGCGTGGTCATGTGTGCCTCGTATCCGCATCCGCAACGCGCGCACAGCTGTGTCGACGAAACATCGTCGGACCGGCGAAGCTCCCGAACCTTGTCTTCGTACGCCTATGAGAGTTAAAACAAAACGTCGTACTAATTACCCGTACGATGTATACAAGATTATGTAAATGAACTAACCTTGACGGATTCCACGCCTGGGTAGGTGGACATTATGTCCACGCCTTTGTTGTGCTCGGGGAGGAGGAAAGGCAGGGGCGGGCCTTTGTTGGACGTATAACCGTCGCCGTCCCAGTCTGCGATTGACACGAACGCGAAGCACGTCTTTCTTCCTGACCTGCGTCGGTAGACACGTTCGCGAACGAATTAACCAATTAGGCGTTTTAACACGAATTAAACGTGAACACGACTCTCACCTGCACGTCCTACACGGCCCTCTGGCGACTCCGTTTAGGTCCCTCGAGCCCATCTGGTCCTCGGTGGTCGCGCCCAGCAAGTCAGCCAGGGCATCCACCCCGAAGACTGTGCCTCCTGACTGTTTACCCGTAGCGTACGGATCCTCATTCGCACCAAACTCCGAGTCGAACCTGTCGACGTGGTTAACCTGTCGGTGAATTAGGCAATTGTAACGGTAAACGGTAATTGAGCGAACGCGTGGGTACGGGTACGTAGGCAAAGGCACTCACCTTGCGGTCCACGGACTGGCGCTCGTACGATCCAACGCCGCGGTGTTTACGTTCCCACTGTTCTCGTTCCCAACGCTCCGCCCACTCCTCGTCGTTATTAATACTCGGTTTAATACTCTGCTGTAACAAAACACGACGTCATACCAATTGCCCATGTGTACGTGAAGGGTTTAGGGTTAGAATAAACTCACCGGTTTGATAAATCCGGAATCGTCGAAGGGTGCCTCGGACGTGGACGAGGAGCTTTTGTTTCGAGTCCGATCGGAGTCCGAGTCGGAGTCGGAGTCGGAATCGGAATCCGAGTCGAGGAAACAAAAACCGTTCGATGGGCGTCTCCCGGACTGACGAGTGCTGGCGGCGTCCTGTTCGACGACGGCCTCGGAGGAGCTCGACGAGGACTGGAACTGTTCGAAGAATCGCAGGGACTCGGATAACTCAGCCTTCTCCGTCGACGGCGGCTCAGACTTCTCGGGGATGCCACCAACCTCTTCTTCAGGTGGCTCCTCCTCGGGGATTTCACCAACCTTCCCGAGTTCGGGTGGCGTCTTCTCGGGAAGTCTAACCTCCTTTTCGTCCCTTCCGTCGCCCTCGTCGTCGTCTTCGTCGCTCGCGCATTTGTTATCCCCAGAGCCGTCTCCGGTCGACTTCTGTATGTAAAAGAAACACGACGTCATTATTATACTAATCGCCGATATACGAAAGTAAAAATACACTCACCTTCGTCTCGAGTTCATCCATCGCCTCCCGCGTCCGCGCTGACTCTTCGCGCGCGAAGTCCCGTTCCCGGGTCGCAACCGTGACCTCCCTCCGAACGCTCTCCAACTCGGCGTGTAGATCCCGAACCCGACCTTCCAGCGCCGACTCCCTGCGAATGAATTGATCGATAACGAGTAGTCTAGTCGTCAGTGCCGGTCGATGAATTCACTCCTAATTAGGCAATCGTAACGGTAAACGCGGCGGGAATCGTATGGGTCAACACGCACCGCGCTTCGAGAGTCGCCACGCGTGTGCCGAGCGACGTCGCCTCGGCGCGGAGGGCATCCGTCTCGGAGACTGTTTGCTCGTACGCGGTCTGGAACGCGCCAACCGAGATACGCAGCTGCTCACATGCGGCGCCGAGGGGGGGTGCCGAGTGGGGTGCCGAGTGGGGTGCCG
>Ga0257106_1000997_pt1 | contig 14898 bp, 9 predicted proteins | sample LP_taG_3_FD_190177 | JGI IMG/M metagenome (GOLD analysis project Ga0257106, IMG submission 190177) | Marine microbial communities from Northeast Subartic Pacific Ocean, Canada - LP_J_2011_P26_10m | ecosystem: Environmental > Aquatic > Marine > Oceanic | place: Canada: Northeast Subartic Pacific...
GGAAAAGCCTTACTTTTTAAAATTTTTGCTGGAATTGATGTTTTTGATATAGAAATTGACACAAAAGACACAGAAAGATTTATTGAAACAGTTAAAAATATATCTCCAACTTTTGGAGGAATAAATTTAGAAGACATTAAAGCTCCAGAAGCATTTGAAATTGAAAAAAGACTTTCAGATGAGCTGGGTATTCCTGTGATGCACGACGATCAGCACGGAACTGCAATAATTTCTTCAGCTGCATTACTAAATGCACTTGACTTAGTTGAAAAAAATATTGAAGAGGTTAAAATGGTAGTTTGTGGAGCAGGTGCAGCTGCAATTTCTTGTACAAGAATGTATAAAGCTTTTGGTCTAGATTCCAAGAACATTATTATGACCGATAGTAAAGGGGTAATTAGAAATGACAGGAAAGAATTGACAACTCAAAAAAAAGAGTTTGCGACAAATAGAAAAATCGACACATTGGAAGAGGCGATGAAAAATGCAGATGTTTTTATAGGCCTTTCAAAAGCCAATATGATCACTCCAAAAATGTTATTGTCTATGTCAAGAGATCCCATTGTTTTTGCAATGGCAAATCCAGATCCAGAAATAGAGTATAAATTAGCTATGAAGACTCGAGATGATATTATTATGGCTACTGGTAGATCGGACCACCCAAATCAAGTTAACAATGTTTTAGGCTTTCCTTTTATTTTTAGAGGAGCACTTGATGTCAGAGCGTCAAAAATTAATCATCAAATGAAGATGGCAGCAGTAAAGGCTTTGGCATCTTTAGCCAAGGAATCTGTTCCAGAATTTGTGAATATTGCTTATGATAAAACAAAACTTACTTTTGGTAAAAACTATATTATACCTAAACCATTTGATCCCAGATTAATTACTAAAATACCTCCAGAAGTTGCTAAAGCGGCTATGGAATCAGGTGTTGCTAAAGAGCCAATTGAAAATTGGGAGAAATATGAAGATGAGCTTCATTCGAGATTAGGAAATGACAATAAAATTGTGAGACTTCTAACAAATAGAGCAAAAGCAAATCCTAAAAGAATAATTTTTGCAGAAGCAGATCATTTAGATGTTCTTAAAGCAGCTCAAATAGTTTATGAAGAGGGAATTGGCTATCCAATTCTTTTAGGTGATAAAGAAGTAATTCTTGAACTTAAATCTGAAATAGAATTTGAAGAGGATATCCCCATAATTGATCCAAAATCTAATGAAGAACTTCCAAATCGAGAAAAATATGGAAAGAAATATTGGGAATTGAGAAGAAGAAAAGGTGTCACTTTATTTGAAGCGGTGAATAAAATGAAGCAAAGGAACTTGTATTCTGCGATGATGTTACTTGACGGAGAAGCAGAAGCTTTAATTTCTGGTTATTCTAGAAGTTACCCAGTAACTGTTAAGCCAATGTTAGAAGTAATTGGAAAGGCTCCAGGAATTAATAAAGTAGCAACTACCAACTTGATGATTACTAGTAAGGGTCCACTTTTTTTATCTGATACATCAATTAATATTGATCCAAGTTCTAAAGATTTAGCAATAATAGCTAAAATGACAGCTGAGACAGTTAAAATGTTTGGGATGGAACCCAATATAGCCATGTTATCTTATTCAAATTTTGGCTCCTCCTCTCATCCTATGGCTTTGAAGGTAAATCAAGCCGTTAAGTTTTTGCATAGAAATTTCCCTAATTTAAATGTTGATGGCGAAGTTCAGGCAGATTTTGCTTTAAACAAAGAAATGTTTAAAGATAAATTTTCTTATTCTAAGCTTGCAGGAAAAAATGTTAATACGCTTATATTTCCAAATTTAGACTCAGCCAACACCAATTATAAAGCAATTAAAGAATTAGACAATGCTTTATCAATTGGTCCAATTATGATGGGTATGTCTAAAGCGGTTCATGTTTTACAATTAGGAGCAAGTGTTGAAGAAATGGTTAATATGTCAGCAGTAGCTGTAGTTGACGCTCAAAAAAAATCTAAACTAAAGAAATGATTACACAATTAAAAGGTAGATTGGTCGAAAAATCACCAACTGAGTTGGTGATTGATTGCAATGGAGTAGGTTATCTAGTTAATATTTCTCTAAATACTTTTTCTAAACTTAAGGATTCTGAAAACATTAACTTATTTACTCATCTCCAAGTCAAGGAAGACTCCCACACTTTATTTGGTTTTTTTGAAAAAACTGAGAGAAATTTATTCAGAAAGCTAATATCTGTTTCGGGAATTGGCGCAAGTACAGCCAGGACCATGCTTTCTTCGCTAAGTCCCAGTGAAATTCAAAGTGCTATAATTTCTGGAAACGTATCTACAATTCAGTCTGTTAAGGGGATTGGCTTGAAGACAGCTCAAAGAGTTATTATAGATTTAAAAGATAAAGTAAGTTTAAGTACAGAAAACAATCAATTTATTGGAAATATTAACAATACAAATCAACATGAAGCGTTATCAGCATTAGAAGTACTAGGATACAATAAAAAACAAACTAGTAGAGTAATTGAAACGCTTATTAATAATTCACCCGAAATGTCAGTTGAAGAATTGATTAAAGGTGCATTAAATAAATTGTAAAGTATTGAACAAAGGTTTTTTTAGAAGAAAAATATTTTTATTATCATTTTTCTTAACAACAATATATAGCTATAATCTCTCAAGTCAAAAAATTATAAATTTAGACACGATAGGCAATACAGTTTATTTAGGAAAATTTAAATTAAAGCCTCCCTCTTTTTTCATTTCAAAATATACATACGATCCATTAATAGATAAATATATTTATACTACAAAAGCTGGGGAGATTGATGTTGGGATTCCATTGTTATTAAGTCCACAGGAGTATAGAGAATTAATAAAAAAAGAAAATATAAAAAAATATTTTCAAGAAAAAATAAAATTATTAGAAGACGAAGATTCAAAAGACTCTGATAAACTCAAGAATTTAATTCCTGAAATGTACGTTAATTCTAGCTTTTTTGAATCAATTTTTGGTGGAGATGAAATTGAACTTGTTCCACAGGGATCGATATCAATGGATATTGGAGCAAGGTATCAAAAAAGAGATAACCCTTCATTGTCTGCAAGAAATCAAAGCAGTCTCAATTTAGATTTTGATCAAGCTATAAGCTTAAGTATGAAAGGTAAAGTCGGAGAGAGATTGAGTATAGAATCCAACTATGATACTCAATCAACATTTGATTTTCAAAATCTGTTAAAACTTGAATACACCCCCACAGAAGATGATATTATTCAAAAAATTGAGCTTGGTAATGTTAGTATGCCCTTAAGTGGAACTTTAATTTCTGGCGCACAAAGCTTATTCGGATTTAAGACTGAATTGAAATTTGGTAATACTAAGATCACAACTATTTTATCCGAACAAAGGTCTCAATCACAAACTGTTATGGCTAAAGGAGACGGAAGTTTTCAAGAGTTTTCAAAGTTTCCTTTGGATTATGACGAAAACAGACATTTCTTTTTGGGTCAATATTTTAGAGATAAGTATGATAAAACTCTAAAAACTTATCCCTATTTAAATACTCAAGTTAACATAACTAGAATCGAAGTCTGGGTTACAAACAGAGTTAATCAAACTCAGGGTGTGCGTAATGTATTGGCTTTACAAGATCTTGGAGAATCTGATCCAAATAAAACAAAAATTGATGAAATTTATCCCAGTTTTATTTTAAAGTCCGGAATTAATATTTATCCTGATAATTCTGTAAACAAATTTGATCCACTATCAATAGGAACAGGTTTTTTAAATTCTTCTATAAGAGAGATTTCAACAGTTAAAAATGGATTTGGACCAATTTCTAATTTGATCAGAGAAGGAAATGATTATTCAGTACTGGAAAATGCCAGAAAACTAGAGCAGAACGAGTATAAACTACATTCTAAACTTGGATATATTTCACTAAACCAACCCTTAAATAATGATGAAATTTTAGCTGTAGCTTTTCAGTACACTGTTGGGGGGCAAGTTTTTCAAGTAGGGGAATTTGCAAATGACGGAATTGATGCAACTGACTTATCCGATAACAATGGGAACTTACAAATATCTAACAACAGCTTAATTGTTAAAATGCTAAAAAGTAGTTTAACAAACATAAATCAGCCAGTTTGGGATTTAATGATGAAAAATATTTATTCAATTGAGGCAAATCAAATAAATAAAGATGATTTTAAATTAAATATTTTTTACTCTAATCCATCCCCGCTAAATTATATTGAACCCATAGACTCTTCTATTTGGCCTGTATCATTGGACGGAAAAACATTATTATCTGTTTTTAACTTAGACAAATTGAATATGAATAATGATATTCAAATAGGAGGAGATGGTTTTTTTGATTTTGTTCCTGATTTAACCATTGACTCAAACAATGGTTTAATAATATTTACCTCAATAGAACCTTTTGGAGAATATCTGTTTAACAAATTAAAAAGTACAAGTTCGACATCAGAAAATTATAAGAATTTGAATTCTTATAATGTAAATCAAAAAAAATATGTATACCATGAAATTTACAGCTCTTCAAAAACTAGCGCAGAAGAAAAAATAGAAAAAAATAAATTTCAAATTAAAGGGTCTTATAAAACATCGGGTGATTCAGGAGGAATTCCGATAGGTCAATTTAATGTTCCTAGAGGTTCAGTGAAAGTTACTGCAGGTGGAAGATTATTGCAAGAAGGTTTGGATTATACCGTCAATTATCGCGCAGGGTTAGTACAAGTTTTAGATCCTACATTAAAAGATTCAAATATTCCAATTGAAATATCGACAGAGAGTAATTCGTTTTTTGCTCAGCAGAAAAAAAGGTTTTCAGGCATAAATGTAGAACATAAATTCAATGAGAATTTTATTTTAGGAGGTGCTTTGATGAATTTAAGTGAAAGATCCATCAGTAAAAAAGCTAATTATGGGGTTGAACCGGTAAACAATACTATGATTGGTATTAATGGTATTTTTTCAACTGAGTTACCCTTTTTAACAAGAATCGCCAATAAATTACCTAATATCAAAACAAATGCCCCTTCATTTATTTCATTTAAAGGTGAAGTAGCATACCTGCACTCTGGAAAACCAAAAAATTCTGGATATGAAGACAGTGCAACAGTTTACGTAGATGACTTTGAGGGTGCAGAAACTAATATAGACTTAAAAGATAATATGTCTTGGAAACTATCGAGCGTTCCTTTAAATGTAAGTGGTTCAGAATTTGGAATTAATGATCTAAGATTAGGTTATCATAGAGCTAAACTTTCTTGGTACAATATTGATCCAATTTTTTATTCCCGACAAAGACCCTCTGACATTGATGATGATGAATTATCTAAAAATGAAACTAGAAGAATATTTATTGAAGAAATTTTTCCCCAGCAAGATTTGACAGAGGGTCAATCTAGAGTTCAAAATACTTTTGACTTGCATTATATTCCAAGTGAAAAAGGACCTTACAACAATAATGAAAACAATTCATTTATTAACAATATTAACAAAAACTGGGGTGGAATTACAAGAAAAATAAATGGTACAAATTTTGAACAATCAAACGTTGAGTTCATTCAATTTTGGCTTCTGGATACTTTTGAGGAAAACTCATCAACCAATAATAACCTGGGTAATTTAATTTTTAATCTTGGTAGCATTTCTGAAGATATTTTAAAAGATGGAAAAAAGCTTTACGAAAATGGACTGCCGACTATTAACTCTCAACAAATTGTTAATAATTCAATATGGGGAATATCTCCAGCCACACAGTCGTTAATATACTCTTTTGATTCTGATTCTAATAACAGAGAATTACAAGATTTAGGCTACGATGGCTTGAATGACAAAGATGAAATAGCTAAATATTTTAATGGACTTAATTCAGATCCAGCAGGAGATAATTATGAATATTATTTAAATGCAAAAGGTGGTATTTTAAACAGATACAAGAATTATAATGGAACTCAAGGAAATTCTCCAGTTTCAATTAGTGGAAACAGTAGAGGGTCAACTACAATTCCAGACACTGAGGATGTAAATCAAGATAATACAATGAATACTATTGACAGTTATTTTGAGTACAGAATTCCAATTAGAAAAAATATGAACATAGGAAACCATCCCTTTATAAGTGATGTAAGAGAAAATGTAAAGGTCGAATTACCTAATGGACAAACTAAAATCACTAGATGGATCCAGTTTAAAGTCCCAGTTTTTAAACAATTTTACAACAGTAGTAATTTCAGTTCCTATTTCAATGCTGTAAATGGAATTGATAATTTAAGGTCAATTCAATTTATGAGGATATTACTCAAAGATTTTTCTGGTCCTGTAACTATTAGGTTTGGAACTCTAGATTTAGTCAGAACCGACTGGAAAAGATATTCTAAAAATCTAAATAGCGAAAACATTAATCACCCAAATACAACTTTTGATATTGGTTCAGTAAATATTTTAGAAAATGAAAATAGAGTACCCGTTAATTATATATTGCCACCTGGCGTACAAAGAGAAGAAATAAGTTCAAATAATTCTATTATTAGACAAAATGAACAATCAATGTCAATTAAAGTGGTAGATCTTCAGCCTAAAGATTCAAGAGCTGTTTATAAAAATTTAGATTTTGACATGAGACAGTATAAAAAACTAAAGATGTATATTCATGCAGAATCAATTGAGGGAGAACAAAAGCTACCTGGTGAAGGTTCCACAGAAAACTATGATAAAAGGTTAGTTGGATTTATTCGTTTGGGCTCAGATTTTACTGACAATTATTATCAAATAGAGGTCCCTTTAAAACCTACTGCTTATTCTCAAGCTTCATCAAACAGATTTTCCTCAGATCAGGTTTGGATTCCGGAGTCAAATTCAATTGATTTTCCTTTAGAAATATTAACAAAATTAAAAGCTTTATCAATTACTGGAAAATCTAACTTATCCGAAGCTTTATATTTTAACGAAAATCTTGAACTTATAGATGAATTTTCTTTAATATCAACTTTACCTGGTGTTAAAAAGTATAAATTTTCTGTTAAAGGAAATCCATCCACTGGTTCCATAAAAACATTAATGATTGGGGTAAAAAATCCTTCAACTCAAAATGGAGAGGTTATTTCAGGGGAGGTGTGGTTTAACGAGTTGAGACTTTCAGAAATTGATGGAAAAGGTGGTTGGGCAGCTTTAGGTTCTTTGGAAGCTAATTTAGCTGATGTTGCTAATTTTTCAGTTTCAGGAAAAATTTCAACTGTGGGGTTTGGTTCAATTGACAAAACACCTAATCAAAGAAGTCGAGAAGATTATAAACAATTTGGATTTATTGGAAGTGCTGATTTTGGAAAATTTCTTCCTAAAAAATGGGGAATTCAAATCCCATTATCGTACAGTATTAATCAGCAAGTAACGACTCCGGAGTATGACCCTTTTTATCAAGATATTAAGTTAAAAGATAGACTGAGTTCTGCTCAAAGAAAAAGTCAAAGAGATTCAATTCGAGAACAAGCAATTTCATTTAAGCAAGCCAAGAGTATAAGCTTAATTGGCTTAAAAAAGAACAGATCGGAAGATCAAAAAGAAAGAATATATGATATTGAAAATTTTGATTTTTCGTACAGTTATAATCAAGAAATTGAGCATGATTATGAGATTGAAAATCTAACTAAAAAGACTGCTAGAGCTGGAGTTCAATATACTTTTAGCATGGATCCTCTTGTAATATCTCCTTTTAAATCAATTACTTTTATAAATGAGAGAAAGTATTTAGATTGGTTAACAGAGTTTAATATTAACCCCCTGTTGTCTAGTATTTCTTTTAATACTAATATTAATAGGACTTTTAACAGTCAACGCTTTAGAGAAGTATATTTGGAGGGCGCTGATGCCTCAAAACAAATTTCGTTGCCAGAAATTCAACAAAGAAATTTTCTTTTTGATTGGGATTTAAGTTTAAGTCAAAATTTGACTAATTCTCTTCGTTTAGATTTTTCAGCATCAAACAATAGAATTGTAAAAAATTATTATAAAAATGACTCTCAAGGAAATGAAGTAGTTGATAATGAATTTGAAATATGGGATGGTTTTTGGAATACAGGCGAAAGTATTTCACATAATCAGTCATTTCAATTAAGCTATGAACTTCCTTTACAATTATTTCCTTTTGTTAATTTCATTTCAAGTAATTATAATTATTCAGGTGACTTTAACTGGGAGAGAGGCTCGGATGCTATGGCTCAGGTTGAGGATGATTTAGGAAATACACTAGGCAGGGTAAATACTATTCAAAATGCCAACACTCAAGCAATTAATACTTCATTTAATATGTCTAAATTTTACAGAAATATTGGATTGGAAAAAAAGAAAAAACCAAAAAAAACGACTGAAAAAATTATAAATTCATTAATTGATTTAGCCACCAGTCTTTCTAGACTTAAGTTAAACTATTCCGAAAATAATGGTCAAGTTTTACCTGGTTATACACAATCCATAGGTTTTTTTGGAACCTCTAAACCCTCATTAGCTTTTGTTTTTGGCGGTCAGTCAGATATAAGATATGAATCTGCTAAAAGAGGTTGGTTGACAAACTTTCCAAGCTTTAACGAACAATATACTCAAGTACATAATACAAAATTTGATTTAGTAGCAGAAATAAGTTTATTAAAAGATTTGAAAATAGATATAAATGCTAATAGAACTTATTCAGAAAACTTTTCAGAAAATTTTAAAGTAGTTAATAGTCAGTATAACGCTCTAAATCCAAATATTTCGGGAAATTTTGCTATTTCATCAGTTTTAATTAAAACATCATTTGAAGATAGTAATCAATATAAGTCTCAAACTTTTCAAGATTTCCAAAACAATAGACTCATAGTTGCTAAAAGATTGGCAGCTATTAATGGAAACTCAAGTGGAGGAATTGATGAAGATGGTTTTCCTGTTGGATATGGAAAAAATAATCAATCTGTTTTAATTCCTGCATTTATTTCTGCCTATTCAGGAAAAGATCCAAACGATATCTCGCTAAACGCAGTAAGAAAAATTCCTCTTCCAAATTGGTCTATTCAGTACACTGGCTTAATATCTTTAGATTTTTTTAAGGAAAGATTTAAGAGGTTTAGTTTAGGTCATTCCTATCGATCTAGCTATACTTTAAATAATTTTAAATCAAATTTAGATTTTGATTCATCTAATAATCAATTAAAAGATTTGTCAGGAAATTTTTTAAATGAAATACTATATTCCAATATAAACTTAGTAGAACAATTTAATCCTTTGTTAAAACTGGACATGGAATTTAAAAATTCATTGAGATTAGTTATGGAATTAAAAAAAGACAGGGCCCTTTCCCTAAGTCTTGACAATAATTTGTTAACTGAGGTTTCCGGAATGGATTACTCTATAGGCTTAGGTTATAGAATTAAAGACCTTAGAATTGGTCAAGGGAGAAGTTCTTCAAAAGGGGATTTAAATATGAAAGCAGATTTAAGCATGCGAGATAATATTACAATAATTAGAAATTTAGAAATTATTGACAATAAAGTAACGGCAGGTCAATCAATTTGGTCTTTGAAATTTTCTGCAGATTATTCTTTAAGTAAAAGTTTTACAGCAGTATTTTTCTATGATCATTTATTTTCAGAATTTGCAATTTCAACAGCATTTCCACAGACTACTATTAGATCGGGGATGACACTCAGGTATAATTTTGGAGAATAAAAATTGTTATGAAAAAATATTTTTAAAACTTACATTTGTCAAATAAAAATTAAGACATGGAAATTAAACCTGAACTAAAATACACCAAAGACCATGAATGGGTCAGAGTAGATGGAAATCAAGCTACTGTTGGGATTACTGATTATGCTCAAGGCGAACTTGGGGACATAGTTTATGTAGAGATTGAAGCTTTAGGTGAAGAACTGCAAAAGGAGGAAATTTTTGGATCTGTAGAAGCTGTAAAAACTGTTTCAGATTTATTTTTACCAATTTCTGGAACGATAACAGAAATGAATGATGGTTTAGAAGACAATCCAGAATTAATTAATGAAGACCCTTATGGTAAAGGATGGATTATTAAAATGAAAATTCAAAATCTAGATGAGTTAGAGGAACTCTTAGACTCAGAATCATACAAAGAGCTTATTGGTGTTTAAAGATGTAGTAAAAAAAGTCACATTACTCTACACCTTATTAATTATTATAATATCGTTAATTCCAATCCCTCATATTCCTTTGCGTGAAACGAGTTTTTTTCAATGGGATAAGTTTTTTCATCTGTTCGTATACTTAATAATGTCTATAATGTGGATTATAAATGGATTTTTAAAGACTAAAAAATTTAAATGGTCTTATTTGTTTTATGTTTTTTTTATTGGACTTTTAATAGAATTTTTTCAATTCTTACTTCCAAATGGAAGATATTTTGAAATTGAAGACGTTATCGCAAATGGATTAGGAATTCTGTTAGGTTTTTCTATAAGTTACCTTTATATTTTTAAAAATTAACACTTATACCTTTCATTTTAAAAAAAAAAATTTACTTTAGCTTTAAGTATTTATTAAAATTATGCAAAGAAAAAAAAATCCACAGGCCGATTTAAGGAAATACAGCGGTTTAATGTTCGTTCTTGGCTTATGTATAGTTCTTTTCATCTCCTGGCAGGCTATTGAATATAAATCTTATGAAAAACAATACGATCTAGAATCTTTAAATATTGATGACGATGACGATGAGGAAATTCCAATAACTGAACAGATTAAAACACCTCCACCACCACCTCCACCACCAGCTCCAGAAATAATTGAAATTGTTGAGGATGAGGAAGAAATTGAAGAAACTATTATTGAATCTACAGAAACTGACCAAGAAGAAGTAGTAGAAGAAGTTGAAGTAATGGAGGAAGAATTGGATATTGATGTGCCTTTTGCCATTATTGAAGATGTACCATTATATCCCGGATGTGAGAATGTTCCTAAATCTCAAAGACGAAAATGTTTTCAAGAAAAAATACAAAAACATATTTACAATGAATTTAGGTATCCAGAAATTGCGCAAGAAATGGGTATTCAAGGAAGAGTATTTGTTCAATTTATGATTGGTAAGGACGGAAAAATTAGTGGTATTAGAACAAGAGGTCCTGACAAAAATCTAGAAAAAGAAGCCAATAGAATTATTTCAAAACTACCTAGAATGACACCTGGAAAACAGAGAGGTAGACCTGTGAGAGTTCCATTTAGTATTCCCGTAACTTTTAAACTAAATTAGACAGGTTTATAAGATCTTAAATATCAATTAAATTATTGCTTACTCTATTATTCTGTATTAACTTTGCGCCCTATTAAAATTAGGACATTAGTTCCTGTAAAATAGATTTTGTATTGTTAATTAGTCCACTATGTATTTGATTAATTTTAAAGATTTTTCTGAATTAACTAAAGCTAGATTAGCAATTAGCGTTGTTTTTTCCTCTTTAGCTGGATATTTGATTGCAGCAGATTCTTATGATTTGTATATAGTTCTTCAACTTATTATTGGAGGTTATTGTATGGTTGGGGCTTCAAATTCTTTTAATCAAATCATTGAAGCAGATATAGATGCTTTAATGGACAGAACAAAAAATAGACCTATCCCAACTGGAAGAATCTCTGTTTCTATAGCTTTTTTGATATCTGCATTATTGACTCTTATTGGTATTGTAATTTTATATAAAATAAACCCTAAAACTGCCCTTTTTGGAGCTATATCCATTTTTATATACACTTGTTTGTATACACCTTTAAAAACGAAAACTCCTTTATCCGTTTTTGTTGGAGCCTTTCCTGGAGCAATTCCCTTTATGCTTGGCTGGGTTGCAGCTACTAATAATTTTGGAATTGAAGCAGGTGCATTGTTTACGATACAGTTTTTTTGGCAATTCCCTCATTTTTGGGCACTCGGATGGATGCTTGATGAGGATTATAAAAAAGCAGGAATAAATATGTTGCCAACAAAAAAAAAGGATAAAGCCACTGCTCTTCAAATAGTTCTTTACACTATTTGGATGATAATGATTTCTATTTTTCCCGTAAGTGGGTTAACTGGCGATTTACATCTTTCTGTTTTCTCTGCAATTTTAATTGGAATAATCGGATTGACCATGCTTTATTTTTCCGTTAATCTTTATAATAAAATGACTACAGGTTCAGCAAAAAAATTATTTATTGCAAGTGTAGTTTGTTTGACGTTAGTTCAAACAGTTTACGTAATTGATAAAATTTATATATGGAATTAAATGAAAAAGAAATTCGCTTAAAAACAATTAAAGCAAAAAAAATGATGCTTTTGTTTTCAATGCTTAGTATTGCTATGACTTTTGCAGGTCTAACAAGTGCCTATATTGTAAGTAAAGCAAGGCCTGATTGGTTAAAGGATTTTGAACTTCCCTTTGCCTTTGTGATTTCTACAATAGTAATATTTCTAAGTAGTATTTCAATTTACATTGCCAAAAAAGAAGTTTTAAAAAATGAAGTAAATAAAACAACATTTTGGCTCTCTACAACACTTGCATTAGGAATAATTTTTATAATATCACAATTCTTAGGTTTTAACGAACTAATTGGATTAGGATATTTTTTTACTGGAGCGCAAAGTACCATTACTACCTCTTTTTTATATGTGTTGACGGTATTACACTTAATTCATCTTTTTGCTGGTTTAATAGTTTTGATTGTGGTGATAATTAATAACTACAAAAATAAATATAAAAATGAAAAATTAGGATTTGAATTAGCTGTTACATTTTGGCATTTTCTTGGATTTTTATGGCTTTACTTATTTGTTTTTTTATATTTCTTTAGATAGTAAAAATATGTAACTTTGTAACATTAATTATGATATTTAAATGAGTACAACAATTTCAACAATTGATGAGGAAGAAGATTTGTGGGAAGGAGGAAATAAGCCATTAAAGGCTAGTTATGGAAAACTAATGATGTGGTTTTTTATAGTCTCAGATGCCTTAACTTTTTCTGGATTTTTAGTGGCCTATGGTTTCTCTAGGTTTAAAAATATCGATTCTTGGCCAATTGCTGATGAAGTTTTTAATCACTTTCCTTTTTTACATGGAGTTGATGCTCCAATGTATTATGTGGCATTGATGACATTTGTCTTGATTTTTTCATCAGTTACAATGGTTTTAGCAGTAGACGCAGGACACCACATGCAAAAGGAAAAAGTTACTTTCTACATGGCCTTAACCATAATTGGAGGAGCAATATTTGTAGGTTCGCAAGCATGGGAATGGAAGAATTTTATTAATGGAGAATATGGCGCAGTAGAAACAACTGGAGGACAAATTTATCAATTTGTATACAAAGATAACCCCAAGAAAAGAGTTGGGCTTGAAGAAATTGCTTTTGACATTCCAGGGGAAAGGGTGCAGCATGAAAGTAAACAAGGAATATGGTTTTATGATGAACCCAGTTTACCTTCTTTCACTCTTGAGGAAGTCGTTACAGGATTTAAGTCAAGCCCTGAAATAGTCATTAAAACAGAAAAAATTAATGAAAAAGGTCAGAAAATCATTTTAAGTAGAGAAGAATCATTAAAAAAAATTGATGAGGCAAAATATGTTGTTGAAGGTGCTAATTTGATTCGAAATGAATATGGAAATAGATTATTTGCTGATTTTTTCTTTTTTATCACTGGTTTTCACGGTTTTCATGTTTTTTCTGGAGTGGTAATTAATATCATTATTTTCTTTAATGTTCTTATAGGTACTTATGAGAAAAGAGGTCATTATGAAATGGTGGAAAAAGTTGGTTTGTATTGGCATTTTGTAGATTTAGTTTGGGTTTTTGTTTTCACATTCTTTTATCTAGTATAATTTATTAATATGGAGAATAACACACATAAATTAGAAATTTTTAGAGGATTTTTAAAGTTCAAGTCTAATCAGTCAAAAATATGGGGAGTATTAATATTCCTTTCGATAGTTACGATTATCGAAGTTGTTTTAGGAATAGTTAAACCCGAAATATTGATGAATTTATTTTTGGGTGCTAAAATCATTAATTGGATTTTTATTATTCTAACATTAGTTAAGGCGTATTATATAGCTTGGGACTTTATGCATTTAAGGGATGAAACAAGTGGATTACAAGCTTCTATAGTAATCACTCTTCTTTTTTTAATTGCTTACCTGGCGTTTATTTTACTTGTGGAAGGAAATTATATATTTGATGTGATGTATGAAGGTTTTGTCAGTTGGAATTTTTAAACATAATTAAATAATTTTCTTTTATATGAGAAAGTATTTTGTACTCACTCTTCTTTTTGTTTTGCCTTTAGTAGTATATCTTTTTTTTGCATCGGGAATAAATAATTTTGCTAAACTTCCAGTTTTGACAAAGGATGTAAAAGACATTTCTGGCCTCTCAGATGAAAGTTTAAAAGACAAGATTACTATTCTTGGTTTTTTTGGTAAAAATGTAGAAGAAAAATATGGTGATGCTGGTAATTTAAATCAGGAAATATTCAAAAGATTTAATGAATTTAAGGATTTTCAGTTTGTTATGATTCAGCCCAAAGGAACCAAAAAGTTGACAGAAGAATTGTTAAACGAGATGAACAGACTAACTAAAACAGATTTTAAAAACTGGAAATTTATAACAATGAACGATGAAGACATAATTAGTGTTTTTAATAGTCTTAAAACGGATATTGAGTTAGATTCAAATTTAGGCACTTCTCATGTCTTTATAATAGATAGAAAAGGAAGTTTGAGGGGAAGAGACGACAAGGAGGGAACAAAGTTTGGTTACGATTCTAGATTTGTTGCTGATATAAATAACAACATGGTGGATGATGTAAAAGTTATTTTGGCAGAGTATAGAATGGCGCTTAAAAAGAATAATATTTATAAAGAT
>Ga0257106_1000998_pt1 | contig 14888 bp, 7 predicted proteins | sample LP_taG_3_FD_190177 | JGI IMG/M metagenome (GOLD analysis project Ga0257106, IMG submission 190177) | Marine microbial communities from Northeast Subartic Pacific Ocean, Canada - LP_J_2011_P26_10m | ecosystem: Environmental > Aquatic > Marine > Oceanic | place: Canada: Northeast Subartic Pacific...
GTGGGTTGCGATCACGGCATGACCTGCAAGGATTTGCATGAGACCTGGGCTCATGGTTGGGGGGCCCAGAGCTAGCGTCCATGTGCCAGCAAAGCACGATTTTTCGCTGGACCACGCCCTGCCGCGCCGACCGCGACCAGAGGTTTGCTGCAGTGCGGTGAACAAATCGCCGACCGAGCGACTTTGTTCAAGAGCAGATTGGTTTGTCGAAGCGAGGGATTCAAACCGGTGGGTGGATGCAGAGGTGTATGGATTCCAGATTGCAATGGTGCGTAGACCATCTCCCTCTTCGAACGCATGCTTCGAAACACATCGAGCAGCAAAGCCATTTTTTTGTGCTTCTTGTTCAGCATCTAGGCCTCTTTCATTCCCGCTCACTAGGAGCAAAATAATACCGTTTTTCGAGATAAGTTGGTTTTCGCTTACTTGGGTCATCAGCCTTGATACGAGTCCTTTATCATCCGTGTCGAGCAACGCAGCTTCTTCAAGCGGACCAAGCACCTCTTCCACAGTGGGGTCATGGTTCAGATAGGGAAGGTTCCACACCACGACATCGTGAGGTTGAGTGCCCGACCATTGTTCGACTGATCCATCTGACCTTGGCCCAGGTCCACCTTCATGGACGTCAAGATCATGGCGAAGGTGTTGGGCATTGGCCTTCGTGGCAGCAACGGCGTAAGGATTGATGTCGCAGGCCCGAACACGATAGCCGAGGCTTGCAGCGTAGAGCGAAACCGCACCCGATCCACATCCGATTTCCAGCAATCGTTGTCCTTTTCCGGGACCCAACCCTCTCAGCGTTTGGCAAAGTAAATCCGTATCCTCTCTGGGAGGGTAAACGGTGGGTGGAATCGTGAGGTCGAAAGCGGTCCCATCAGGGGTCATCCAGTTCGAGCGTGTTGCGGGCCGTTCGAGGCGCAAAATTTCGGCCTCGGAGTCGTCTTTGCCGAAGATGCCATCGTCCATGGTTTGCCCCAAAATCAGCGAGTTCCACTTGGGCTATATTGCTAACTGATGTGAGAAAACCGTGCAACCCCGCCGATATGCGGAGATTTATAACAACAGAATTACGAAGAAACTGACTGACTGTGAACCATTTTGCTACGATGTACCCTCGCCGCAACCTATATGAACAGTTGGTAAGTCGGGCAGAAAGCCCATAGTGCATTGTTGGGCCTGTAGCTCAGTCAGGTAGAGCGTCGGACTTTTAATCCGATGGTCGCGGGTTCGAACCCCGTCAGGCCCGCCTGACTGAGCTTCCGGTGCAGCACTGCGGGGCTGAGCGGGGAATTTGGATGGTAGTAAAAAGCGCAACGAAGAAGCGACTCATGGAACTCGGCGTCTCCGAGGAATTTGCACATAAACTTGCAACCGATCGCAACATGACCGACATCAAGGCCATGTCTTCGGACGAAATCGCCTCCACCCTCGGTGAATCAAAAGACTCCGAACAATTCATCAGCACAATGTCCATCATTGCCGAACAAGGCTCACGCCGACGTGCGGCGAAGAAGAGCAAGAAAATCACCATTCGCTCGAAGGCTATCGATGACTTCGATCGCCCAGAAATCACCCTTCGTTTCAACGCCCTCAACCACGAACTGGTCCCTCACCAAGAACTGATTGGCGCTGCAAACATCTCCGAAGAAGATCAATACAAACTCGAAAGCGAGGCCCTCGCTCCATGGAACATGGTCCAGCCTGATGAAGATACAGGCGAAGACCGACTCGCTAAGGAATGGCTCCCTAAGATTCTGATCACCGACCCCGTTGTTCAGGTCATCAAGGAACTTTCAGAAGCAGAGGACAGCAAGCTCCTCGCTGCTGACCCAGACCACAAACCCCTCGCCGCCGGTTGGATCGCTGACCGTGTGCTGAAAGTCGTCCGCCAATCCCCGTCGGCGGGACGATCTGTAGCCTACCGCCTGATTGTGGAAGGTAACTGAGGAGGGATTATCATGCAAGAAATTATTCAATCATTTTTCAAAGAACGCAGCCTTGTCAACCACCAACTCGCATCGTACGACGATTGCATACCGGCCGGTGATAACAACCTCTCTCGAATGGAGAAGATCATTCGTAACATCCGAGTCGGTACCGATGAGGAAATCGACGACGACGATGGTGGATTCATCAAGCTCGACGTTGTAGACCAAGACATTACCATTCGCCTCAAGAACATTCAACTCGGCGAACCAACCATCCGTGAAGCAAACGGCGCAGAACACCCATCCACCCCTATGGAGTGCCGCCTGCGCAAGTTGACCTACATGTCCCCAGTAACCATCGACTTCCAAATCTTCCGAAACGGAGTCCGCTCCCCTAAGGAAGAGGGTGTACAAGTCGGTAGCATGCCAATCATGGTCCGTTCGAAGCGATGCAACTTGCACGCTGGACACATTGCTGGCGACCGCCAACTCTACCCAACCACCTCGGCCGAAGACTCCACCCTTTGGGACAACCTCCTTCGGAAGAAGGGCGAAGACCCACTCGACCCAGGAGGCTACTTCATCATCAACGGAACCGAGCGTGTTCTCATCTCTATGGAAGACCTCGCCCCAAACCGTGTCACTGTTGAAATCAACAAGCGGTATGCAAAGCGAACCGAAGTCGCCAAGATTTTCTCCCAGAAAGACGGTATGCGAAAACCACTCAACGTCGAAAAGCGAAGAGACGGTATGCTCATGGTTAAGATCAGCACTGCTGGAACCACAGCCATCCCCGTTGTGCTTCTCATGCGCGCCCTTGGTATCGAAAACGACCAAGAAGTGTTCCAAGCCATCGCTGGTCCTACTGAGACCTTCAAGTACATCGTCGCAAACTTGAACGAAGTCAACGACAACGAAGAGTACGCTGTTCAATCGATGCCCGAAGCTCACGAATGGTTGCAGAAGAAGTTCGCAGCCGGACAGCAACGTGAATACCGAGAGCAACGGGTCAACCAACTGCTCGACCGTGAACTGCTTCCTCACTTGGGTGACCAACCTGGTGCCCGCAAGAAGAAGGCAATCTTCCTTGGCCGCATCGTTCGTCAAGTGCTCGAAATGGCCCTCAACAACAAAGAGCCAAACGACAAGGACCACTACGCAAACAAGCGAGTTCGCTTGGCCGGTGACCTGGTCGAGGATTTGTTCCGAGTCTCCTCTGGACAACTCGCACGTGACTTGAAGTACCAACTTGAGCGACATCACAACCGAAAGCGAGAATTGAAAATTACCTCTTGCCTCCGCCCCGATGTTCTCACCTCCAAGATCATGCACGCATTGGCAACAGGAAACTGGGTCGGTGGCCGCTCTGGTGTAAGCCAGTTGCTCGACCGAACAACCTACTTAGCTTCGCTCTCGCACATGCGCCGTGTCACCTCACCACTTGTTCGAAGCCAACCTCACTTCGAAGCACGTGACTTGCACCCGACGCAGTGGGGCCGCTTGTGCCCCAACGAGACCCCTGAAGGTCAGAACTGTGGCCTGGTCAAGAACGCAGCACAAATGATCGACATTTCAGAACACATCAGCGAAATTGAAGTTCGCCAACAACTCGACGAACTCGATGTTTTCGAGCCGGACGACTGGACCTCGGGTGACCGCGTTCACGTCAACGGTGACATCTATGGTATTCACAAGAACGGTAAGAACTTGGTTCGCCACTTCAAATCCGCTCGCCGACGTGGAACCATCCCTGCTGAAGTTTCCATTCGCTACGACAAAGAAAACAAAGACATCTTCATCAACACCGACAAGGGGCGTATTCTGCGGCCATTGTTGATTTTGTACGACGGTGCTCCTCGTTTGACCGGTGCTCACTTGCAAGCCCTTCGCGATGGCGAAATGACGTTCAAGCAACTTGTCAATGAAGGCATTGTGGAATGGGTCGACGCTGAAGAAGAAGAAGACCTTCTCATCTCCCCTCGTCCGTTTGTGCTGCCAGAATCCGTTGCTGAAGGCCCCCTTGCTGGACGCCCACTGACCAATGAAAACGTCGAGTGGACCAACCTTGGCGAGCCTGGTGCCGACGTTGCTGAACTCAAGGTGAAAGTTCGCATGCCAAACAATGCATGGGAAATTGCCGACATCAATGTAGAATTGCTTTACACTGAAGAACACACCCACTGTGAAATCGATCCACAACTCGTGCTCGGTGTTTGTGCGTCGTTGATTCCATACCCTGAACACAACTCTACCCCCCGTGTTACTGGTGGAACTGCAATGGTCAAGCAATCTCTGGGTCTGCCAAGCGCAAACTACCGTATGCGCCCTGACACCCGTGCTCACATCCTTCACTACCCGCACCGTTCAATCGTACGAACCAACGCAATGGAGACCACGAACTTCGACGAACGCCCCGGCGGTCAGAATTTCATTGTGGCCATCATGTCCTTGCACGGCTACAACATGCAAGACGCAGTCATCATGAACCGAGGATCAGTCAACCTCGGTCTTGGTCGCTCAACCTTCAACCGTACCTACAACGCTGAACGCCGAAGATTCCCAGGCGGTCAAGTTGAGGAAATCGAAAAGCCAGGTAGCTCGCTTCAAGAAGTCAAGGGCCTCAAGCCCGATGAAGCCTACCGCCACTTGGAAGCTGACGGTTTGCCGCTCCCTGAGAAGGAACTCATTGGCGGCGAAGTTTTGGTTGGTAAGACAAGCCCTCCACGGTTCCTCGAAGAATCCGCTGGTGGTGCATTCTTGCTCGCTCAGGAACGCCGTGAATCATCCATGCTCGTTCGCCACGGTGAGCGAGGCTGGGTCGACAACGTCTATGTCACAGAATCCCTTGACTCCGGTCGCTTGGTTCGTGTCATGGTCCGAAGCCACAAGATCCCCGAAGTCGGTGACAAGTTCGCTTCTCGTCACGGACAAAAAGGTGTCATCGGACGCCTTGTTAATCCTGAAGACATGCCGTTCACCGCAGATGGTGTCGTGCCTGACCTCATCATCAACCCGCACGCTATCCCATCGAGAATGACCGTGGCTCACGTCTTGGAAATGATTGGTGGAAAGGTTGGAGCACTCGAAGGCCGCCGAATCGACGGAACTGCGTTCCGTGGAGAAAAGGAAGGCAGCCTACGTGATGGCTTGGTCCGCAATGGACTTGCTCACACCGGTCGTGAAACAATGATCAACGGTGAAACTGGCGAAGTTTACCCTGCCGAAATCTTCGTTGGATGCATCTACTACCAACGCCTGCACCACTTGGTGTCGTCGAAGATTCACGCCCGTTCCCGTGGCCGTGTTCAAATCCTCACCCGTCAACCGACCGAAGGTCGTGCCCGACAAGGTGGATTGCGATTCGGTGAAATGGAACGTGACTGCCTGATTGCGCACGGTGCTTCCATGGTCATCAAGGACCGTCTATTGGACGAATCCGATGGTATTGACATGTACGTCTGCGCTCAATCTGGACACATTGCTTGGTACGATCCAAAGCGAAGAACCTACGTCAGCCCGATCCACGGCGACGGTGCGGAAGTGTACAAGGTGCAAACCTCGTACGCATTCAAACTGCTCTTGGACGAGATGAAGAGTTTAGGTGTTGCCATGAGACTCGAACTGGAGGACCGAAGATGAGCCAAACAAACACAATGATCCCAAAGCGAATCGCACAGATTCGCTTCGGCCTGATGGACCCAATTGAAATCCGCAAGATGTCCGCTGTCGAAGTGAAGACTGCAGACACCTACAAGGACGATGGCCACGCTTACCGCCAAGGTTTGATGGACCCTCACATGGGTGTTATCGAGCCAGGTTTGGTTTGCCCGACTGACAACTGCAAGTACGACGAATCTCCTGGTCACTTCGGCCACATTCAACTTGAACTGCCGGTCATGCACATTGGTTTCGTGAACCTCATCAAGACCGCACTCAAGGCAACTTGCAGCAAGTGCAGCGAGATTTTGCTTCACAGCGAAAACGGTTCTCACCCCAACAACCCAGAACTTTCTGAGCAAGATTACTACCGAAACCGTATCCGTGATATCCAAGTGAAGCACGGTGTTGGTTCCACTGAATTTTCGAAGATCATCAAGGAAGTCGAGAAGGTCACCACCGGTACAGGCCGCGGTGTCTGTATGCATTGTGGTGAAGCACAAGGCAAGATTGCACTTGACAAGCCGACGACCTTCAAGGAAAAGAAGGAAGCTAAAGGCCAAAGCGGCAAGGACGAAGGATGGCGCAAGCTCAACCCTCGAGACGTCCGTGAATGGCTCAGTGGCATCCCCTCTGAATCCTTGATTTTCATTGGAATGGACCGAAAGAACCGACCCGAGTGGATTGTTCTCAAGGTGCTCCCAGTGCCCCCAATCACCGTTCGTCCATCGATTACCCTCGACAGCGGCGACCGCTCGGAAGACGATTTGACGCACAAGCTTGTTGACGTTCTACGTATCAACCAGCGACTTCGTGAAAACCGTGACTCCGGTGCTCCTCAACTGATTGTTGAGGACCTTTGGGAACTGCTCCAGTACCACGTTACGACCTACTTCGACAACCAAACCTCTGGTATTCCTCCAGCTCGTCACCGCTCTGGTCGAACGCTCAAGACGCTCACTCAGCGACTCAAGGGGAAAGAAGGCCGTTTCCGTAGCAACCTTTCTGGTAAGCGTGTCAACTTCTGTGCTCGGTCCGTGATCTCTCCAGATCCATACCTCGGCGTCAACGAAGTCGGTGTGCCAACCAAGATTGCAAAGGAACTCACCGTTCCAATCCGTGTGACCTCCCGTAACCGAGAGCAAATGCGTCAAATGATCCTCCGTGGACCTGATGTGCACCCTGGTGTAAACTACATCATTCGCGGTGATGGACGACGTGTTCGAATCAATCAACGAAGCCGATTGATCAACGCTGGTTTCCGATGCCACAACCCGGAATGCAACGACGAGACCACCGGGCGCCTCGACCTGCACTCAGTGCTTCCCGCACCGAACTTCCTACCCGGATTGGTCATCAAGCCTGAAATCACCATTGCAACCGACGGTACTTCCGAAACTTCGTACATTGTTGACGATGAAGCAACCCTCGCAAACCTCCGTGGTGAAGATTCTGAAGGTCACCGTCTCGAAGACGATGACAGCCGAGCAAAGCTTCACTTCCGCTGGATGTGGGATTTGGCTCAAGCCGACAAGGCTCACCCAGAACCTCTCCCTGTCCATCTGAAGGTCAGCTGCCCACACTGTGGCAGCCCAGCAGATGAATGGGGCGACACAACCCGAGTGGAAGACCGTCTCTCTACGATTGACCGCAACGGTAACCCAAAGCCAGGTCTGCTCGTTGAGCGGCACCTCATCGATGGTGACGTTGCCATCTTCAACCGACAACCTTCGCTCCACCGCATGTCAATGATGGTGCACGAAGTTCGTGTCATGGAAGGCAAGACCTTCCGGTTCAACTTGGCTGTTTGTACCCCGTACAACGCTGACTTTGACGGCGACGAAATGAACCTCCACGTGATTCAATCTGAAGAAGCACGAGCTGAGGCTAAAATCCTAATGCGTGTCCAAGAACACATCCTCACCCCTCGCTACGGCGGTGCGGTGATCGGTGGAATTCACGACCACATTTCAGGAGCATACCTGTTGTCACGCCCAGGCACCCTCATCAACCGTCGACACGGTCTTGAGATGCTTGGTAGCATCAACTGGGAAGGCGAATTGCCAGAGATTGTTAAGGACGCTAACGGTAAGGAATGCTTCCGTGGCCAAGACATCATCTCTCTGATCATCCCCGACAACATCCACTTGCGATTCCGCAGCCGTTCCAACGACGAAGTGGTTGTCAAGAACGGAAAGGTCGAAGGAACCCTCGATAAGCGTGCTATTGGTGCAGAAGACGGACGATTGCTCGATGCTATTGTTCAAACCAACGGCCCTGAAGAAGGCGCTCGTTTCCTTGACGAGTTCACTCGCTTGTCCATTGCAGCGTGCACTTCCCTCGGATTTACCACAGGTATCGACGACGAAGATCTCAGCGCTGAAGCCCTCGATGCAATCATCAAGGCGAACGTGGATGCTGGAGTTTCGGTTCAAGCAGCCCTCGACAAGTACGGTACAACCGGAAAGGGCTACGAGTCTCGACCTGGTCGAACCACTCGTGAAACTCTCGAAGAAGACATCATGGTCATCCTCGATGAAGGTAAGCAACAAGCTGGTGACGTCGCTAAGAACGAACTGGCTCAATCTGGCTCAACCAACGCAGCGGTCAACATGGCCATCTCTGGAGCCCGTGGTTCCATGGACAACCTGAACATGATGGCTGGTTCCATCGGTCAAGCAAAGGTTCGTGGAAAGCGTCTTGAGCGTGGATACAACGAACGTGTCCTGCCTCACTTCCGCCGTGGTGGACGTGCAGCAGCCGACCGTGGTTTCATCTCGAGTTCATTCAAGCGTGGTCTTGAGCCAACGGAGTTCTTTATGCTCTCCGTTTCTGGCCGTGAATCTCTGGTCGATACCGCTGTTCGTACTGCAAAGTCCGGATACATGCAACGCCGATTGATCAACGCTATGGACGACTTGAAGGTCTTCGACGACGACATGTTGTCGGTCCGAAACACCGCAAACCGAATTATCCAATTCAGTTACGGTGAAGACGGCATTGACCCTTCCCGTGGTGTGCACGGTTCCCCGTTCAACATTGACGTCATCGTCGATGAAGCCCTCGGAACTGAAGGCGCAAAACTGGATTCCCGTGACTCCTACGAACCAACCACTCAGCGCATCGACGCTGATGACTTGGAACATGGTGAAACTGGAGACAACGATGGAGGTGAAGCCTGATGGTCGTAAAGAGTGCAACCAAGAAGAAGCTCATGGATTTGGGCATTGCAGAAAATTACGCTCACACCCTTGCAGATGACAAGAAGTGGGACGACGTCAAGATCCTTGGCGCTGGAGAAATCGCACAATTGTGTGAAACAGATTCAGAGACCGCTGCCACCATCAAAGCAACCATTGACGCAGCCAGCAAAAAAGGCGGCGATTCAAACAGTGAAAACACTGGACCAACCACTGCAGTTCGCCTTAAGCGCCGCAAGGGTCGATTGAGTGCTCGGGCAAAGACAGCTGCAGACATGGACACCTATGATGCTGAAGAAAAACTCCTCACTTACGTGGACGAGTTGGCAGAAGACCCTGTGTTCAAGTCCCTCGTCGCTGCTGTTGATACCAACGGCTCAACCCGCTTTACCAACCGAATTTTCCACGACCTTACCGTGGCCATTCACGCCCGTGGAATGAAGAAGTTGACCAAGCCACAAGCAAAGAAAGTGGTCGGAGAAGCCGTCGTGGCTTTGGATAAGGCCAGCATCGATCCTTACGAAGCGGCAGGAATTATCACCGCTCAGTCGATTGGTGAACCAGGAACTCAAATGACCATGCGTACCTTCCACTATGCGGGTGTTGCAACAGTCAACGTCACTCAAGGTTTGCCTCGTATCATCGAAATTGTCGATGCACGAAAGGTTCCGAACACGCCAACCATGAAGATTTGCCTCAAGGGTGCAGACCGCGAAAACGCAGCAGCCGCACAAAAGCTGGCTGCGGCAATCGAAGTCACCACCACTGTCGGTATTGCGTCATTGGAAACCGACGTCGCACAACGACGATTGGTTCTGAAGCTCAACAAGGGCAACTTGAAGCAAAAGAACATGACAGGCATGGAAGTAAAGGACAAACTCGAGCGAGCCACTCGCTTGCTTGTTCAACCTGACAAGGACAAGAATCCAAGCACCCTGACCCTTATTCCAGGCGTGCACTCAGAAGAGGATCTTGCCGAACTTGCAGAGAACCCACCATCCTACACCATGCTGCTTCAACTTGAAGAAAAGATTCGCGACATGCGCCTCAAGGGTATTCCAAACATCGAGCGGGCCAACGTGCAACTTGATGACAAAACTGGTGAGTACTACCTCTCCACCATTGGCTCAAACCTAACCCGTGTCAGCGAAATCGAAACCATCGACCGAGCCCGCACCTACACCAACAACATCATCGAAATCTACGATTTCCTCGGAATCGAAGCCGCTCGACAAGCCATCATTAACGAACTCCAAGCAACGCTTGACGGCGCTCGTTTGGAAGTCGACGTTCGTCACTTGTTGATGGTCGCTGACGTGATGACTTCTGAAGGTGAAGTGCGAGCCATTGGCCGCCACGGTGTCTCAGGTACAAAGCACAGTATCTTGGCTCGTGCTGCGTTCGAAGTGACCGTAAACCACCTGCTCAAGGCTGGTATTATCGGCGAGAAAGATTACCTCACTGGCGTTGCGGAAAACATCATCGTCGGTCAGCCAATTTCCTTGGGTACCGGCAGTGTTGAACTGTACTATATCCCTGAGTGATTGTCCAACCATGAGAAACAAAGTGGAGTATGGAGGAATAAAATATGGATCTAAGCCGACAACTGAAAAATGCAATTGCAACTGGAAACCTACGATTTGGCCAACGCCAAGCGCTCGACGCTTGTGCACGCGGTGAAGCAAAACTCATCATTCTAGCAGCTAACTGTCCGACCGAATTCGCAGATGACCTGCACGCCCGTCACCCAGAAGTGACAAAGTTCCGTGCAAGCATGGTCAACCGTGAACTTGGAATCGCTTGTGGTAAGCCGTTCTCGGTTTCTACGCTCAGCATCATCGATGCCGGTGACAGTGATTTGTTGACCCTTGAAAGCAACATCGAGTGAAGCGCTAACTCTCCCTTGAGGAGAAAGAGCCGCACACCCAAGCAATGGAAGCCTTCATGGCCTTTGGGCTCAACGAAAGGCCATGCGTACCTCTTGGCTTCGCTCCGCAGCATGCTTGTTGACCGTCTTGATGTTAGCATCCTTGCTTTTGCCGATGGCAGAACCTTCTTCTCGCATCGGTGCTGAATCATCGGTCCTCGAACCCCTCAACCCAATTCAACGCATTCAGGCTGGCGCCAGTACGGCGAACCCAATGCTCGTTGCGGGTGGCACACCTGCAGGTGCTGAATTTGTCGAATCCTTGGAATACGCCCCTGGCATGTATGCATTTGGCGGCACATGGAACACAAGCAACGCCCAATCACTGAACTTTGGTGGAAACACGCTCGCTCCAACCAGTCCATACGGCCAAGAATTCTATATTGCAGCCGTTGACAGTTCTGGCCAGTATCAATATGTAAAGGGCGCCAATCACAACATGCAGGGCAACCCCGGTATTTCCATCTTCAGCGATATTGCAGTGGGTATGGGTGGCGAAGTTGTGGTCGCTGGGATCTATTCGGGAGCCATTCAATTTGGTTCCATCACCATCGCTACCGGCTCTACGGATGGCTTTGTTGCAATGACCGACCCAAGCGGTCAATGGTTGTGGGCTCACTCCTTCCAAACCGTTGTCAACAACTCCCAAGAGTTTAGTCAGATTGATCATGTAACGATCGATCAAATGGGCGATGTAATCGTTACTGGCGTTCACCAAGGCGAAACTGACTTTGGAGGCACCTCATTCAATGTGAGCGATCAAGAAATCTTTGTCGCTAAACTCAACGGCCAACAAGGCATCCTGACTTGGGCAACATCTGGAGGTGGTGTTGGGAACCAACTCACAGGCGGTGTCGCCGTTGATTCGATCGGGAACATCTACGTTGCTGGTGTGACCTTTACCAGCATGATTTTTGGTGGCAATTCTTACGCTCCTTCGGGAACCAGTGATACATTTTTGGTGAACCTCGATTCCTCGGGCGTCGTCAAATGGCTGACCGGTATGGGCACTCCAAACCAGGACACTCAAGTGACTGCAATTCGAATGAGTCAGAACGATGATCTGTACCTCGGTGGCCTCTATGACGGCACCCTCCAAGGGTCTGGCCCATCCGGCGCTTGGTCAATCACGGCCAATCAAGGTCAACAAGACGCCTTTGTGCTGAAAAACCCATTCAACACCCTGTCAGCCCAAACGAGTTGGGCATCAACGGGTGGCAGTTCCTCAACTGACACGGTTCGGGACCTGGCCATCAATTCCATGAACGAGGTCTTCATAGTGAACGTCATCGATGCAACCTTCACAGGTGGCAGTCAGTCGGCAGTTGTCGCTGGGAACTTTGACGGCATGGTAGCGGGCCTTTCGGCGACTGGTTCTTGGGATTGGATGGAAACCACAGGCAGCGCTGCCTACGAGGTGCTCTATTCCATCGCTATCAATGAATCAGACATCGTAACGGTCGGTGGCGGTGTTGGTGGCGGTACCATGAACAAAGGCCCTCTATCGGTGACTGCTGCTAATAGTTGGGATGCTATGTTGTGGTCGCTTGATCCCAGTTCCAAGAAAGACGCTGACGTTGACGGCGTGCCTGATTATTCTGATAATTGCCCAAACACCTCCAACCCCACCCAAGCCAACACAGATGGCGATATGGATGGGGATGCGTGTGATTCCGATGACGATAACGACGGTTTGACCGATAACTTCCCTGATTTGTGCCCCCGTGGCGGTCAATTCAATTGGACCAGCTCTCAAGACACGTCGAACCCCTCGGCGTCAACGGATTGGGACAACGACGGTTGCAAAGATGACTCAGAAGATTCGGACGATGATAACGATCAAATTGACGACGTCGACGACAACTGTCAATGGACTTCCTACGATCCACCGCGACCGACATGGGTTTCCGATTCTGCTTCTGACATCGATGGCGACGGATGCCGAGACAGCGATGAAGACACCGACGACGATGCAGATGGCTTTGATGACGTGGGCGATGACTGCCCAACCGTTTCAGGCACTTCCCTGAATGGAACACAAGGTTGCCTTGATTCCGACGGCGATTCATGGGCTGACGATTTCGATGACTGTCCTAACCAAGCAGGCGACTCCACCCTCGGTGGAAAGAACGCTTGTCCTGATGCTGACGGTGATGGCTGGGCTGATGTTGACGACGCTTTCGACGATGATGCAACTCAGTGGGCTGATGCTGACAGCGATGGCTACGGGGACAACCCACAAGGTACCACACCTGATGATTGCCCAAACCAAGCAGGAACCTCAACAGTGGACCGAGTTGGCTGCTTCGATGCTGATGACGACGGGTACTCTGATTCCGATGGCTTTTGGTCGGCAGAAGACGGTGCTGACGCATTCGGCAACGATCCAACTCAATGGTCAGACTACGATGAAGATGGATTCGGTGACAACTGGGCCAACGATTCGTGGAACGACCGAAACCCATCATGGCCCGGCGCTTTCAACGCTGATGTCACCTCGCAAGACGCATGCCCCCTCCAGGCAGGAACCTCGTGGCAGGCAGGCATGATCGGCTGCCCTGATGCAGACGGTGACGGGTGGTACGATGCCATGGACGCTTTCCCTCAAGAACCAACTCAGTACGCAGACGCTGACGGTGATGGTTTTGGTGACAATCAATCTGGCTCTGAACCTGATGCTTGCCCTCAACAAGCCGGAACCTCAACTTTTGATCGATTTGGATGCCTTGACAGCGATGGCGATCAACGCTCGGACCCAGACATCGATTGGATGCCAACTCAAGGCGGCGATGCTTTCCCTTCAGAGCCTACACAATGGGCTGACGCAGACCTTGATGGTTATGGGGACAATCCTACGGGGGTAACACCTGATGATTGCCCAACGGTTCGTGACACCTCAAGCATTGACCGCTTAGGATGCGCTGATACCGATGGAGATGGCTTCTCTGACCCCGATGCTGATTGGACCATTGCTGATGGTGCAGACGCCTGCGTCAATGGCCGAGGTAATTCCTCTCAAGATCGCATTGGTTGCTTTGACAAGGACGGCGATGGCTACTCGAATCCAAGTGCAGACTGGACCGTCGCTGACGGTGCGGATGCCTACGTCGAGGACCCTACCCGATGGCTCAAGGAAGCAGATGCTTCTTCCGATGGATTGTCCAGTGGCACAACGGTCGTCTATGGAATGGGTGGTTTGGTGTTGATCGGATTGCTTGCTGGTGGAGGCTTCTTTTTGCGAGGCCGCAGCGGAGCGGATGAAGAGAAGGCCTGGGCTCAACCCACCGCAGGTGGCATGCCGCCAATGCCTTCGATGAGCGCTCAACCAGCAACGGTCGCCATGCCTAACTTTGCAGCACAACCTGTGGTGCAACCTGCGGTGCAACCGATGGCTCAACAAATGTACAGTGCTTCAATTCCTCAAGTGGCACAACCGGTGGCTCAAGTGGCACAACCCGCACCTGTGGCGGATCCTGCTCGAGATTACTACAACGGTCTCTTGGCTCAGGGCTATCCTGCGGCAGATGCACTCGGCTATACACAGCAGTACTATCCTGCTTTCCAAGGCTGATGGATTAGCACTAAAAGCGGCTAAGTGAATCATTCTATATTATGCATCAACCGTCTGTCAAATAATACAATGCGGTGGATGATGTGACGTTTGATTCAGCATATGAGCCCTTTTTCCAGCCCCCTGGCTGGATTGTTGGTCCTGTATGGGCCGTGCTTTACACCTGCTTAGCGTTCAGCATCACAACCACGCTCAACGCTCGTGAAGAAGTACCGCAGTCGAACCTGATCGTGGCGTTGTTCTTCATCCAACTTGCCGTCAACCTCGCTTGGCCCTCGATGTTCAATTCAGAACGTTATCTTCTTTCTTTGATGATGATCATCGTGATGGTGGTGTTCACCGTCATCTATGCCTATGCCATTTACGAGCCAGTTCCAACAGCTTCCATGCTGGTTTGGCCTTACATTGCTTGGGTGAGTTTTGCTGGTGCAATCAACCTCGCTTACTACCTCGAAGCGTCTTAAAAAGGCTCTAATGCTGTTGGTTTATGCGGACAAGGAGTTGCAGTGGGGCCTTCACAACGGTACCCTTTGAGACATCAATTGTTGTCATCACGTGAGAACTTCAAGCAATCGATCTTGCTCAGCAGCCATGCGCAATTCCAT
>Ga0257106_1000999_pt1 | contig 14858 bp, 9 predicted proteins | sample LP_taG_3_FD_190177 | JGI IMG/M metagenome (GOLD analysis project Ga0257106, IMG submission 190177) | Marine microbial communities from Northeast Subartic Pacific Ocean, Canada - LP_J_2011_P26_10m | ecosystem: Environmental > Aquatic > Marine > Oceanic | place: Canada: Northeast Subartic Pacific...
ATAGTCGTGGATCCATTCTCGTGAATAATTTTGTGTGTCGTATCAGAGTGACCGACTGTAGAAAGTAAATCCCGAATAGTCTCGTTGTAAATCTCCACGTACGACGCTTTCAGTGTATAAGACCAACCTTTAACTTCGTTTATTTTTGACGCTTCGACAACTTTCTCAACTGCTCGCGGAATGATGCCTCGTGAAGTAGCGTCGGATCCCCCGAGCATTGTGTGCGTCTTTCCGCTTCCGGTTTGACCGTAAGAAAACAAGCACACGTTATACCCGTCCAAAGCAGATTGAACCAAACCAGAAACTTCGCCAAAGACGTCTTCCTGGGTGGATTCCTGACTGAAAACGCGATTGAATGCATATGAAGATGACTTCTCCGGACCTAATCGTAGATGAATAGTAGCTGCATCAGGTAAAGTTTCAAGGCAAATGGACGCTGAAGCCTCCGAAGTTTCACGCGGTGACGGCGGACGAACTCGACAAAACACGCGGACGTTCCCTCGCAATTCTTGAATTTGGTTAAACATCTCTCTGCGCACCGCTTCAGCTTTTAGTAACTCGGCTTCCAGAGCCGCAATACGCAGCATAGCTTCACAACTCGCTGGCTGCTCGCCTTCTTTATCCTTTGATTTGCTTTGATGTTGTAATCGTAGTTGTTGTTGCTCTCGGTTTTGCCGCTCTTTTTGTTGGACAGTTTCCTCCAAGTTTTCTTTCTCTCTCAAAACTTGCTCGTACAAACTCTCCAGCTTTGTAAACTTTTCGCGTTCTGTATTATATTTCTCGTCGAGAAGGACGGCGTCTTTTTTCGAAGTTTCAACCGCGCGCTCCAAGTCACCTTTCACTCGCTCAAATTCGCACATCATGGACGCTTTCTCCTCCTTACTAGCTTCGCACTGCTTCTTGAGCATTTCACACTCTGACTTTGTATAATTTACTTCAACTTTACTGCATTTGATTTCGCTGTTTGCCTCTAATAGTTGTGCTTTGAGCTCCTCTAACTTTTCCTTCTCTTTTCGAAGCGATTCAAACTCTCCAAGCAACTTCTCGCCATCGGATTTGGACGTTTCCAACTGAATTCTATAAACGTTGTTTTCTTCCAGAACGCGGGCAATATTGGCCTTCATACTTTCAGTTTCCGATTGAAAGCTATTGACCTTCTCTTGTTTCTTTTCGCACTCGATGGTGAGACGCGCGATTTCTCTCTTCAAATCGTTCGCTTCTTCCTTGACTATTTCACACTCTTTAGCTATCGTTTCTGCTCGGGCATTCGCGGATTGAATTTGCGTTTCAATTTGCGAACGTATTCCTTTCAATTCACCAAGTTCCATCATCATTCCAGCCTTTTCTGCGAGAAGCTTTTGAACGTTTTCTACCGATTCTGTTTTTTGCGTCAAGGCGTCCTCGAGCTTTTGCCGGGTCAAATTTTGCTCTTCTTTCATTTGCCCGATGGTGTGTCTGCTCTCGCTCAGTTTCAATTCTAATTCTTCGGTCGATGCCTTCGTGTGTTCTATAATACGATTCGTCTCCTCAAGGGTCGCTCGAAAATCAGCGACTGCTTTCTCATTCGCGCTATGCTTTTCCAGCAGTAAACCGCATTCCTTTACTAATGTCTCCCGTTCCAAAACTACCGCGGCGTATTTTGATTCTGTCAGCTGAAGAGCTTCCTTTGCTTTCTCAACTTGTTCGTTTGCACTCGTTGTCGCTTGCTCCGACATGACTTTGTATTCAATCATCTCCCTCGATAAGGACTTCACCGCCGGTTTGAGCTTTGTTTCAATGAAATCTGTCATCGCCTTCATCTTGCCAATGTGGTCAAACTGCGTCTTTCCTTTCGGTTTGTATTGCAACAACTTTGCTACGAGCGCCTCCGAGATGGAATCGTTTGAGTCAATCTTTTCGCCTTCCGCGGGAAGAGTCGTCGTCGTCGTCTTCTGGCGTTTCCTCTCTCCCGTGTTGTTGTTGTTGTTGTTGTTGTTCGTATCGGCTCGTTCTTTTTCTTCTTCTCGTTTAGTCCTCTTCATCCTGTTCGTTTTGTTCATCTTCGCCGCCGGCGGCGGCAGCGGCGACCAGACGCCCGCAGTTCTCTGTTGCTGCTTCTCCGATTGTAACTCTTCTCCCTCGTCGTCGTCGCCGTCAAAGCACTCCGCGTTGGTGTTCTCCTTGTCTTCTCCTCCTTCTCTTCTCCCACCACTTTTTCTGTGACTCTCGTTCTGCTTCTGCTTCTTCGTCTTCTGCTTCATCTTCGTCCGACCACCTCGTCCGTCGTCGTTCACGTCGTCGTCGTCGTAACCGCCACTTCTCTCCGCGTTGACGATGATATCATCCCTCCTCGACGATGGTGATATCTTTCGTGTGTTTTCAATTCGTTGCGATAAAATTTCCTTCCCCGACGAAGGAGACAAAAACATTTGATTTGTTGGAAGTTTCGGTATCCGAGTCTGGAAAGTATCGCCTCGATCCATCTTCTTCTTCTTCTTCTTCTTCTTGAGATGAGATGATTATTGTGTTTTATAATAAAAGAGCGCGCGTTTCCGCGTTTCCTTTAAAGTTGTGTTGTTTGGGGAGAATTCCAATTTTAGAGGGGAACGAGACCAAACAATTTCATTTAGGGTTTTAAAATCCCCGCCAAATAAAAAGAAGAAGAATTTACGAGACCACGTTATATAGATAGAACGCACAGTAGTAAACAGAAAGAAGAAAAGAATATATTAAACACACGAAAAGATGGTGGATTATTCAGAAGAAACCACCAGCGACGCGGTGGTGAAAGCCTCTTCTCAGAACCAAGAAGAACAGTTTAACGACTTTGAAGATGAACGCGAAGAACAAAATTTATTTCCGTCGAGAAAAATTGCGAAACTTTTACGAGAGAAAATCTTCCTCGTTCTGCGCGTCGTTTGGAGGCAGTTTGAACTGTACGGGTGGTATTTCTTGTTCGCACTTTTGGTGTACGTAACGTTCAAACGACACATCAGAGGATTTTGTCGCACACTCTGGTCGCGAACGGCGGGGAGACTCCTCGAGAGAACAACGAAAGGGAAGAGTTCCATCAGCGAAAAAGACCGAGAAAAGCAGCTGGAACGAGCGAGACGAAAGCAAGAAGAGGAGTGGGAGAAAGCGTCGAAGGAGAAATTGACGAGCAAAACGAACGCAGATAAACGAATAGAAGCGGTGGAGAAGAAAGCGAGCAGATTAGGAGTAGCGAAGCACAGGAAAGGGCACGTTTTAGGTAGAGAATAAAAGGTTGCGTTATTTTCATTAAGCACCGCGCATTGAAATCAAACCGCAAACTCTTGACGCAAATCGGCTTCAATTTTCTTCTTTTCTCTAAATAGTCTCTCTACAGCGCGTTCCGCACTCGCTCGAACGTCATCGACGAGTTCGCTGCTCCATCGCTGGAGGCGCTCTAAGGTAGTCTCGTTACTCTTTCCATTCTCCTCGTCCTCGTCCTCGTTGTTGTCTTCTTTTTCTTCCGCCGTTTCCGTTTTCTTCGCCTTCTTCTTCTCGGAAATGATCGGGGGAGCGACTCTTTTCTTTGGCCCAACCGAAGGCAAAGGACTCTTCGCGGGCACATCTGCTAAGTTATCGTTGTCGGTTTTCTTATTCCCTTTCGCCGAAGCCGATAACGGCGACTTCTTCGTCTTCGTCGCCTCTATTGCTACTACTCCTACACTTTTCTTACTCGCTCCAGTTTGCTTCGTTTTCTTTTTCTTTTTCTTTGCACTCTCTCCTTCTCTCTCATCGTCGTCACCGTCTTTTTCTTCTCCTACTTCTTCTTCTCCTTCTCGCGGGCGTATCCTCGCCCTCACGGTCGTTTGGTTCCCGATCTTTATCGTGCTCCCGTCTTTCAACGCTCTCGCTTCTGAGCGTTCGTCCAATTCCACGTCGTCCACGTACGTCCCATTCGAGCTTCCCAGATCTACAATTTCCCATCGATTGGTACTCGCGTTCCAAAAAATGTGCGCGTGCTTTTGCGACACCGCGTCGTCCTTCACGTGAATCTGGTTCCCTGGTTTCACTCGGCCGATTTTCAACGAAGGAAGATTGTTTGGATTTTCGAATCGCGTGCCTTTGAATGGGCCTTTGACGAACTCGAGCGCGATCGTCTCCTTCGGTCTCTCTCGTGGATCTGGAGGAACTACGCCTTGATTTTGGAGACGACTCCTACTTTTAGTCGTGGTGATGGCTTTTGCTTTTGCTTTCGTTTGTTGTGCTTTTGGTTTTCCTTTCGTCGTCTGAATCATCGTCGCGTTTGATTTCTTCTTCGTCTTTGTTCCCCGCGCTGCTATTTTTGCGGTTTCTTCTTCTTCTTCTTCTTCTTCTTTTTCCGTCGTCTGAATCGTCGCGCTTGTAATTTGCGCGTCAAAATCGTACACGTCCACCGCATCATCTTCTCCTCTCAAAGTCTTAGCAGTCGTCTTCATTTTCTGCCTCTTTGGCGCCATCCTTAAAGAGGAAGGAAGTGTAAATGCTTTGCGTCTCTTAAGAGTTCGTTTTTTTGTGATGAATTTTTGGTTCATTTTTTTGAAAAAATTACTACTACGACTACTTAAAACTATATGCTAGGCGTGATTTCCATCGCACGGGATTCCGTCGTGAGAATGATGATGATGATGGTGATGATGGTTGTGTTCCGCGCCGCCGTGGCCGTGACCGTGCGCACGCGACGAGTCTTGAACAGAAGGTCTCGCCGCCTTGTTATGAAACGTGCAAAAGAGAGGATAACGTTGATGTAACCATCGGTAGGAATACTTTTTCGGCTCGGCGATTCGTTCCTCCCCGCTTCTTCTGGCTTCCATATTGAGGGCATCCCAGTCCGGTATTTGGTCCTCTTCGGTGAGAAACGCGAGACAGTTGGGAGCTAAACCGCGATCAAATGGGTTCAAGTAAGCTAAATTTTCTTTGCTCATTCTCAAATACTCGTATCGATGAGAATTTGACATCTCGTTCGTGGTCAAGTTGGAAACAGCGCAGAAGGTTTGTCGGATTAACAAAATGCCGGCGTAGCCAACGCCTCCGAGAACTTGAAGCGCAAAGAGGATGGTTGACATCGGATTACTGTTGAGCGTTCGGAACCACGTGTAGAGAAGTTGTTCATCCGGGTTTTCCAATCGATTCGCCACGAAAGACTCGCTTATGTAACACCAATCGAATCGAACGAACGTGCACGCCGCTATGAAACAAGTCAACAAGGCGAAAAAGAACCATTTTTGATTTTTCGCGCCGATGCACGTCAACGCAATCGGGCAATGGTGATCCATTTTGTACACGCATCTTTGACAGAACGGACAATGCTTCGACCTCAATGGTCTCGCTGCGTGACACGAGGCGCAGAACCGTCCATTTTGTGACATCGTAGACGCTTTTACGGCGATACTTCCGTTTTCAACGTCGTAAGTATTTGCAACGCGCACCATATTGCGCATCCATTCGTCTTTCTCGTTCGTGTCAGTCACTCGGGGAACGTAACCCGGTCCGACAATATACGTCAATATAAAAAATATAGGGCAAGAGACACCGATAGCTAATCCAACATTCACCGCTGAATAATCTTGGGAATATTTTGGTACCAGAAATATGCAATAGTGCACGAGCGTGATTCCCAACAAACCATGAAACCACATGGCGTGACGAGATGCCGATGCGTCCCGCGCCTCTTTTGGGCCAAATTTCTCCACCGCTTCCGCGCTGACCAACGAGAACGCGTTACTTTGCGTTCCAGCTAGACCGTCAATCTTTCCTTTTGCAAGATGTAACAGACCAAAACTAATGATTAAAACGAACAGATTCGCTCCAGGAACTAAGGAAATCGTATACCACAAGTACATGAATACAAACGGAACGTAATAATCGAAGTTTGGTATCCACGATCGGAAATACGTCATAACTAACGCTTTATTCGAGCGTTTTTGCGCAAGAGCCTTTGACGAGCGCTCTTTGGCGTATACTTCTTCTTCTGCGGCCGACGATTCTCTCGGTTGTTCGTTCGAGTTGGACGGATCGTTGTATTTAAACTCTCGAAATTGACTTTGCATGGTGGCAATTTCTTCCAGCTCGTCCGCGAGTTTTCCAACATCACCCTCGCCGATTAAATCTTGGTACGTCGCGAATAAGGCAAAATTATCCTCTCCTCGTTCGTTTCCAACCGTACTTAATTGGAGCGCTTTTAATAAATTATCTATGCCCTCTGGAGTCGAGGTCACTTTCTGAAGCGAAGGCTTCGCGAGTATCATTTTACCGAGTACCGGAAAGACTCCAGTCGTCCGAGCGAGCAAGTCATGTTTGGGCATGTGACCGCATACTCCTTGGTTTGGATTCAATGCCATGTAATCTAGCGAACGCTTGCGTACCGTTTCAAAAGTAAATTCAGCATACGGAGGAGGTGCCATGTACTTTTGTTGCTGCTGATTGCGCTCGTGGATGGCAATCGCTTCATCGATTTTCGCATCTTTCGAAGCTTGCACGAGCTTTCGTAAACTCTCCCTCGCGCGCTCGATTTCATCTTGCTCCATCTGTTGCTTTTGTTTTACGTTACTATCGTCGTCGTCCTTATCACTCTTTGCGTTATTACTAGTGATACTGCTACTACTCTTGCTCGATTTCTTCTTCGTTTTGAGTACTTTAAGATCGCCCAACCCACCTTTTATCGTGGCCATCGTCGTCTTCGAAGCTTCCTCCCCTTCCTTTTTCTCTCTTCTATTCGCGCTAAGACTGTTTAAATATTTCTCACCTAAGTTTATGGCCCCGCAGTGACAACCCGGACACTGCCCGTTCCTCGTCGCCTCTACGAGTTCTTCTATGCTCAAACCCAACATTTCTGTGCTCTCGTCAGCGCTCAAAGGCTTTTGACTTCGATACTTCTCAATGCATTCTTGCGACGTTAACTTTGTACGCGTCACAAATACGGCACAAGCTCTTTCATTAACTTTTCGTCTCGACAAACCAAGGAACAGCAATTTCTCGCACTGCGATACCTCCACTCCCGTCTCCTCTAGCAGCTCTAGACTTGCGCTGTCAAATAATTCAAACGTAACGTCTAACAACTCATCATCCTTGCGAACCTGAACGTTTTCCGGTTCAGGATGGCCACCGGCAAGTACAATCATCCCCGCAGCCTCGCCGATGTTTTGCGACCGTCTCAACGCCAACACTTTCCCGTCTTCGCACACGCAAAACACCGCCGTTCCGAGCGGATTCGCCAAACTTTTCTCAGGCAAGTCTTGCCAGTCTTCCGCTAAGTTCGTCCCCACGAACGACTTATAATCCGTCTCTCCGACGTGAATCTCTACCGTTTTATGTTCTCGTTGTTCTTTTCCGTCATTACTCGAAGATTTCTGCTTCTCCTCCCAGGAACTCAACCGGAACTTTGTCCCGTTGAACAAGCTCGCGTTTGTCTTTGTCTTTTCCAGCCATATTTCGTTGATAAAATTTTCTCTTGTCTCGTCTGGAATAGATAAACGGTGCGCGAACTTATCGATCGTGTCCACTTTGTTCTTCGTGTGAAAGAGGCACGAGACGTTCGAGCGCGGAAGTGGACTTTCCGCGCAGTCGATCAACAGCTCAAAATCGGAAAAACTAACTCGCCGCCGCCGCTGTTGTTGTTGTTGTCGTTGTTGTTGTTGTGCGAAATGCGACGAACCGTCAAAGTCGTCATTTTCATCGTCCTTCTGCTTTTGCTTCTTTCCGTTTCCATTTTCTTTCGCCGCTGGGATTGAGATCGTGGAAGACGTTTTGATTGGCGGCGACGATGGCTTGACCGTTCGTAACGCCATGTCTTTAGCTCTTCTCTCCCAGCGGCGCTTTTAAAAGCGACGGGGTACTAATCTGTTGTGTGGATTTAAATCCATTAAAAGATATTATTACATATTCGCGCGGGGCGAAGAAGTTGGGGAGACGACGAAAAAGCAAAAGAACACAGACGAGAATAGGATTGGTGAAATAGAGAAGGAGAGAAGAATGATCGGAAGTATACGCTTTTTTTTTATATTTTAAAGCTCAAAGTATTCGGCTTTTCGCATCTCGTCGGCGAACGCCTCCAACCACTCGCTCGCGTCCGCTTCATCCATGCACCTGTTGTCGATGCTCAACGTGGCGGATATGGACAGCTGAGTCGAGAGTTGGTCCTCGCTAAAGAGCGCACCCGTCGCGGGTTTGTCGACATCGCCGTCGTCGTCATTTGATGATGAATCACTTCTCGCGCTTTTTGATATGAGGACTCGCTCGGTACCTCTTCCTACGGCTAATATAGCGCCTTGCGGTGGATTTTGTATGGCTTGAAACGAGTCCACCGAGAACATGCCTAAATTCGAAATCGTAAACGACCCTCCAATCATTTCGCTCGGTTTCAACTTGCCATCTTTCGCTTTACCAGCCAATCGACGAACGTCTTGACCAATTTCGGAGACACTTTTGTTGTCCGCGTTGAACACGATTGGAGTGACTAAACCCGAAGGCGCTGCTACGGCTACCGAAATATCCAACGTGTCAAACTCCATCCTCTTCCCTAATTTTTCATCGTACCTCGAATTCACCTTCCCTACTCGTCTCAGCGCTTTCGACGCGGCGTATAAAATGCAGTCGTTTACGGATACCTTCGTCTCGTGCTCTTGCATGGCTTTCTTCCTAAATCGATCCACTCCGGATGCGTCCACGTCCATAGTCACGTAACTGTGCGGCTGCGCGCGCTTCGACGCTAACAGTCGCGAGGCGATCACTTTTCGAATCGCGCTGTTTGGCACGTCCTCAAACTCCGAGTTCACCACGACTACTTTTTTCTTCCTTTCATTCCCACCGTTATCGTCGGAAGAAGAAGACGTCGACGCGTCTTTCGTCCCGTCAATCCTGGCGTAATTCTCAATCAGACGATCGTTGTTCGTGTTACTCGAAGAAGAAGAAGAAGACAAAGAGAGGAATCGCATCACGTCTTCTCTCGCGATCACTCTTCTCGATCCTCCGAAGGAAGAAACCCCGGTGTCCTTCAGCGAAGCCACGAGCGCGTCCACCAAAAGATTCAAAGACTCAGACGACGACGACGATTCAGACGGCGACGACTTTAATAATGTTTTTTCTTTCAACAAACGCAACGCCGACGGCCATATTCTCCTCCTCATCGTCGAACTCGTTTTCGAACACGAACACGAATAGAAAGATTCCTTCCTTGATGTGTATGCACTGCCGTGTGCTCTCGTGTTATTCGTATTGGAATACTAATGTATACTACTGTGAGTAGGTGGTGTGTGTCGTACACTCCTCTCTCTCAACTGCGTAAGTGGACTTTCTCCTCTTTTCGTTTTCAAAAGTGTAGAGTTCTTTTGAAGAGAAAAAGGTGAAAAGGACTTCTGCTCTTTTGGAGGATTCTGAGGAGGATCGTCTCCACACAAAAGTATATCGTCTCGCGCACAGAACAAACGCACGAAGTGTTCTTATTCGTTCGCTCCTCACTTTTAAAGAGTTTTAGTTTTGCTGCGATAGAATAGTCTAACACTACTATTATTAAGAAGAAGAAGAAGACAACAACAACAACAACAACAACAACAACAACAACAACATGTCTTCTTCTTCTTCTTTGTTGTCTTCTGATTTCGCCAAAGTGCAACTTCAAGCCTCTCTTGCGACGAGAGATTTCACGTGCGAACCGAGAGTGGAATATCGAACGGTGACTGGGGTTTCCGGCCCTCTGGTGATTTTAGACCGGGTGAAGAACGCGAAGTTCGCGGAGATTGTGGACATCACTCTGAGCGATGGCACGAAAAGGAGAGGACAAGTCTTGGAAGTCGACGGGGAACGCGCGGTGGTGCAAGTCTTTGAAGGGACGAGCGGCATCGATAGCAAGCACACGACGTTAGAGTTTACCGGGGACGTGTTGACCACCCCAGTGGCGGAGGATATGATGGGGAGGATTTTCAACGGGAGTGGGAAACCTATCGACGGAGGACCGAACGTTATGGCCGAACAGTATTTAGATATTAACGGCAGTTCGATCAACCCATCGGAGAGAACCTATCCAGAAGAAATGATCCAAACCGGAATATCCACCATAGACGTGATGAATTCAATCGCGAGAGGACAAAAGATTCCTTTGTTTTCCGCGGCTGGCTTACCGCACAACGAAATTGCGGCGCAGATTTGCCGACAGGCTGGGTTGGTGAAACAACCCGGAGCGGCGGAGGAGACGGAGGAGGACAAAAGCGAGAACGACTTCGCCATCGTCTTCGCCGCCATGGGGGTGAACTTGGAAACCGCGAACTTTTTTCGAAGAGACTTTGAAGAAAACGGTAGCTTAGAGAAAACGGTGTTATTCTTAAACTTAGCGAACGATCCAACGATTGAACGGATCATCACCCCTAGGATTGCGCTGACGACGGCGGAATATTTAGCGTACGAAAAAGGGAAGCACGTTTTGGTCATTTTGACGGACATGTCGTCGTACGCGGACGCTTTGAGAGAGGTGTCCGCGGCAAGAGAGGAGGTTCCCGGAAGACGAGGTTATCCCGGTTACATGTACACTGATTTAGCGACGATTTACGAAAGAGCGGGGAGAATCAAAGGGAGAAAAGGGAGTATTACGCAGTTGCCGATTTTAACCATGCCGAACGACGACATCACTCACCCGATTCCAGATTTGACCGGGTACATCACGGAAGGTCAAATTTACGTCGACAGGCAGTTGCACAATCGACAAATTTACCCACCAATTAACGTTTTACCGTCTTTGTCGAGACTGATGAAATCTGCAATCGGGGAAGGGATGACGAGAAGAGACCACGGCGACGTTTCGAACCAGTTGTACGCCAACTACGCCATCGGCAAAGATACGTTAGCCATGAGAGCGGTCGTCGGCGAAGAAGCCTTATCTGGCGAAGATTTGCTTTATTTGGAGTTTTTAGAAAAGTTTGAGCGAAAGTTTATCGATCAAGGAAACGAAGGCCGATCAATTTTTGACGCGTTGGATTTGGCGTGGAGTTTGTTGAGGATTTTCCCGCGAGAGCTTTTAAGGCGCATTCCGGCCAAGACTTTGGATCAGTTTTACGACAGGAAAGTATGACGATGAAAGAGAGAGGAAAGAGAAAGAGAGAGAGAGAGAGAGAGAGGAAGAAGAGAGACATACACACACTTACTATTAAATACACTTAGCTAAAGTTTCATTTCTAAAGACTACTAAAACTATGTACCCACCACATACGTACGCATCATCAAAAATGAAACACGTCTTCACGAAAATCTCTTCATTTTGGATGCGTTTTGTCGCATGACAACACCCGAAAGCGTCGTGGTCTCCTCAAGCGTCTGTCAACAACAACGAAAAGAAAACAGAGAACGGAAGAAAACAAAGAAGAATAAGAATCGTGCACGTGAAAGAGGTGCTCGAACAGGAAAAGATGATGAATTCTTCTTCTTCTTTGAAGATGTGTTCGTCGAAATCGAAAGTTGTCGAGTGGAAAACGTTGATGGAAACCAAATGGTTGAGGTTTTCTTCGATAACGTATATCGATCCAACCGGGGAACAGCGGACGTGGGACGCGGCGACGAGAACGACGAAAGATCCAAACGCGGTGGCAGATGCCGTGTGCGTGTTTGCGAAACTGAAATCGTCCAAACGCGAGACGCAAACGCTGTTGGTGAGGCAGTTTCGTCCTCCGATGGAACGAGAAACTATTGAACTTCCTGCGGGTTTAATCGATAAAGGCGAAACGGCTGAACAAGCCGCGCTGAGAGAATTGAAAGAGGAAACTGGATATACCGGATATAACGCCAAAGCGACGCCGTGCTCCATGGCTCTTTCGCCGGGACTGAGCAACGAGACGGTAGTTTTAGTCACCGTGGACGTAAACTTAGACGAGTACGAGGAAGACGAAGGCGGAGGCGAGGATAAAGTCGTCCCGGAACAAGAGCTCGAAGGGTCGGAGTTTATCACGGTGATTAAAGTGCCCCTGAATAAAATGAGAGAAAGTTTAGATAGTTTGAATAGCTCTGGCTATAAAATCTTTGCGGGATTGTATATGTTCGCGCTCGGATTAGAGTTGAACGAGGCTGAATGACTGAACTACTACGTATTTATTGTCATTATTATTATTATGTACTGCTAACTAAATCGCGTCTGCTCTATCTAATCTACGTTATCATCCCTAGTTATAGTAAAGCTCTAAATTGCTCCCATCTTTAACCTCGTAATCGTCCAACGTGATGTGGTCTTTGTATATCGTGTACCACTTTTGAATCCTGTTTTTGTTTGTTTGTTTGTTGGAGAAGAGCAGAAGGAATTTTAATTTTACCAAACACACATTAAACGCGCGTTTTGCTGCGCGAACACGCACACACACACACAGAGAGAGAGAGAACAAGAGAGAGAGAACGAGAGAGAACGAGAGAGAAAGAGAGAGAGAGAGAGAGAGAAAGAGAGAGAGTACTTCTTCTTCTTCTTCTCTACATCCAAACTCCAAATCCAATTCACAAAAAGCGACTCCAGCACAAACCGTCCGACGTCAAATCATCAAATCAAAAACGAATCATTACCGTATTTTCTCCGGCCTGGTTCCGGTTTGCGCCGCGACTAACTTTTTCAAATCCCCAATAGTGTCGTCCTCGTTGCACTTCACGCGTATTTTCTTCCCCAAGCGGTCGTTTAAGATCACCTCGATCATTTGTATTATTATTCTTAGTAGTAGTAGTAGTAGTATCTAACAGCAGAAAGAGAGAAAAAAAGAGTCGAAAAATGACGTCAAAAGTGACGACAAAAAGTCTTCATTTTAAGAGTAGTATTAAGAAGCAGAGAAAGTATCATGAGGAAAGAAAAAAAGGTGGTCGCCGATCAGGTTGCGCTGCTCGTGATGTCGCGTGGAAGAGCGTTTGCGAGTTGTCGGAGTCATCGTCATCATCTCGATGGCGCGAGGAGGAGGAGGACGACGATGGAACGATTTTTGTTTTCGTCGTCGTCGTCGTCATTTTCGACGAGAGACGCGAAGAAAGCTTTTTCATCGACGACGACAATGACGGAAACGAAAGAAGAGAGTTTAGGAAAGAAGAAGAAGAAGACGAGAGAGTTTAATTCGTCAATTCCCGCGAAAGTCGACGTCGCCATCGTCGGTGGGGGGCTCGTCGGCGTCGCGTTCGCGCGGGCGTTGCGAATGAGCGCAAAAACGAAACACTTGTCTGTGGCTGTTTTAGACGGGAACCCGCGAGCGTTCTCGAAAAGAGAAAAGAAAGAAGAAGAAGATAAACAACAACAACAACAAAATCCTTACAAACCGAAAGCAAGAGTCTCTGCGTTGACTCCGGAATCGATTGACTTTTTAGAGCGCGAGTGTGGAGGCGTGTGGACGCAGATTGAGAAGACCAACTTGGGGAACGAGTTTGACGCCGTGCAAGCGTGGGACGCGATTGGCGAAGGATACGTACGGTTCGAAGCAAAAGAGGCGAACAGAGATAGACTAGGGGTGGTGGTTGAAAACGACGCGACGCGGAACGCGTTGTGCGACGGACTGATTGAAGAGTTTGAAAAAGGAGAAGAAATGGAAGAAGAAGGACAAGAGAGGAAGAGAAGAAGTTTGTTTTTGTTGCCCGGGACGAGCGTGGTTGGTACAGAGACGACGGAATCGTCACCATTTCGAGTGGTCAAGTATAAGAGTTCTACGGGTAACTACACTAACGGGGACAGCGAATATGAAGAAGAAGTGAAGACAATTAGCGCGCGATTGGTTGTAGGTGCGGATGGTCCGAACGGCGCCATGAAACGATTCGCCGGGGTGCGGTCGTTTGGGTACGATTACAACCAGAAAGCGGTGTGCGGCACGGTTGAGCTCGACGGGCCGACCAAAACAGCGTTCCAGCGCTTTTTGAAAAACGGACCGATTGCTTTACTTCCTATTGGCAACGGGAAATCGAAGACGAGCAATAATATAGATGATTCTCAGTTTCCAATTTACGCAAACATCGTGTGGTCAACCACGCCGAAAGAAGCTGAGCGCATAACCGCGCTGAGTGACGACGACTTTGCCAGCGAAGTCAACGATGCCATCCACGGAGGCGGAGAGTACAATTATCAGCTTCGCAAGCAGCAAGTTCGTGATTCGAAAATCATCAACGGAGGGTTCGCGAAGAGTTTCTCGATGTTTGTCGCGGAAAGTTTCGCCAAAGATTTATTTTCGTTTGCGGTCGATACTTTAGCGAAGAACAAAAAGATGGAGAGTAAAGTGAGAGAAATTTTACAATCAACGCTGAAAGAAAATGAGTTTGAGTCGCCACCGAACATCATCGCCACGGCGAAAGGGTCCGAACGCGGCGCGTTCCCTCTCAAATTGAAAATTGCTGGTACGAGGACTCATCGCAGAATGCTCTTGATTGGCGACGCCGCGCACGTGGTACACCCGTTAGGTGGTCAAGGCGTTAATCTTGGGTTTAAAGACGTCGCAGCGGCGATTGATGCGGTTGAGAACGCGATATCTGTTGGCGATGACATTGGAAGTGAAAACACGCTCCGAAACTATAAAAACGCGCGTTTCTTAGAAATGTCAGCGATGGTGATAGGATTGGATACGCTCCAAAAGATTTTTGGACCAACTCTGAGTTCCATCGCACCTTTCACGCAATTGCGGAGTATCGGCATGCGCGCCGTGAACTCGATTGCGCCAGTCAGAGAAAGTATTACGAAGTTCGCCGCGGATGGTGGAGTCTTGCGCAAAAAATAATAATTGTTTTTTTTGCGCACTGTGTACTACCTGCTGCTGCTGTAGTACCTGCTGCTGTGTGTATAATAAAAAATAAAGCTCGAGTGCTATAGTCCTCTCTCTCTGTCATTCTCTCTTTATTTCTCTCATTTTCAAGTCCTCCGTTGCGTTTTGTTCCTATTTATCAAACTACCT
>Ga0257106_1001002_pt1 | contig 14844 bp, 20 predicted proteins | sample LP_taG_3_FD_190177 | JGI IMG/M metagenome (GOLD analysis project Ga0257106, IMG submission 190177) | Marine microbial communities from Northeast Subartic Pacific Ocean, Canada - LP_J_2011_P26_10m | ecosystem: Environmental > Aquatic > Marine > Oceanic | place: Canada: Northeast Subartic Pacific...
TGTCGCAATAAAGAATCCAAGCCAACACCCGATGCACGGGCTCAGTCGCTTCATCGCTGATGGTCCAATCGCAATGCCACTGCTTAAAACCTTCTCCAGGGGCATACCGCTGCAAGTTGAAGATCGGCATCACAAACAACTCTTGATCGGGGCAGACCGAACGAAACAGAGGTCTTTCATGCACATAGCGCTCTAATCCAGCAGCAACGCCACGCAAGATCACCTCAGACAATCCGAAGGCATCTGGATCACTGCGATCAATCGCGACCAAGCTGATATCCGTTGACACCTTGGCCGGCTCCACTCCACCGCCAGGCCCGAAAGCCACACCAGCCCGTTGCAAATCGGTGCGGCGATCAAAAAAGGCCATGGCACCATCCGCCACCGCTTCAAAACCGGCGTTGCAATACCGGGCGATCAGGTCAGTGGACATCAGGATTCAGGCCGTTTCCAAGGGATCGCAACAACGCCATCGAGGGCTTGCCACTCACTTTGATCAGCCGTCACACGCTCGAGCAAATCAACCCGCTCTAAGGCACGGGTTAGACGTTCCGGGGCCAGCACCGAGGGATCTTGCGGGGCTTGAGACAGCAACAGCACTTGAGCATCAGCTGGATCCGCAAACACATGGAGCTCAAGATCGCCCAACTCTCTTTCAAAAAATGTGCGACGCATCCGCATCGTGATCGTCTCCCCCAGAGACGTCGCGAAGTGCTCAAGGCTTGCGGTATCCCCGGAAAGGCCGCAATTCAAGGCAAGCCAAATCATCAATTTCGCCCAGCCATCAACCGTCCAAAGCGGTTGAAAACTGAGCCTGTGCTGTCGAATCAGCTCCAAAAGCGCAAAGTCCACAAGGGTTCCTTGCAGCTGATCAGGATCCGGAAGGCTCATATCAAACATCTTCTTCGAGACATCTTCCCTGCCGAAGGTCAAAATGGTGGTGCTATCGATCGACTGTGGCCATGACCCTGGATCTCAACGATCCCGAACTCGAGTTCTCGGATCTGGTGTACGCCTATCAGAGCTGGGTGATGGCCGTCATCAATGACGAGAAGCTCGAAGGCGATGACCTCCTCCTGACAGATGAGATCGCCGAGGATGCTCTCAACGCCATGAGATTCCTTCCAGGCGAAGTCACCAGTGCAATTGAAACGTCTCTTGCTCGTGTCTACGACGTCGATGCCGACGAACTAGCGGAACTGCTCTTCCCCGAAGACTGATCCCAACAGCGAGACTGGATCTTCTTTGACGCCTGCTCCATGGGTTGGACCCTGAAGGACATCCCAGACCAAACTGGTCGCGTGGCCCTCGTCACTGGGGCCAACAGCGGCTTGGGTTTGGAAACGAGTCGTGCGCTGTTAGGGAAAGGCGCAACCGTGCTCATGGCTTGCCGCAGCCAACGCAAAAGCGAAGAGGCACGACGTGACTTGCTGGATCAAGGCACCACGGGTGTTGACCTGTTGGATCTTGATTTGTCCGATCTCAATAGTGTTGAGCGCTGCGCCAACGTTGTTCAAGAGCGTTATGGCCGCCTGGACCTGTTGATGAACAACGCTGGCCTGATGGCGCCTCCTCGTCAGCTGAGCGTCCAAGGCTTCGAAATGCAGTTTGCCGTGAACCATCTCGGGCACATGGCACTCACCCAACAGCTGCTTCCACTGATGGAAGGACGCCAGGATGCTCGGGTGATCACTGTGACGTCTGGAGCGCAATATTTCGGCAAAATGGCGTGGTCAGATCTGCAGGGCGAGCGGCGCTATGACCGATGGAGCGCCTACTGCCAGAGCAAATTGGCCAATGTGATGTTTGCACTTGAGCTCAATCAGCGGCTTGAGAAGCAAAACAGCAGCGTGATCTCTCTCGCCGCCCATCCAGGCCTGGCCCGGACCAACCTTCAACCGGTCTCCGTCGCCGCGACCGGAGCCTGGCAAGAGTCTCTGGCCTACAGGCTCATGGACCCTTTATTTCAAAGCGCAGCGATGGGCGCACTCCCCCAACTCCATGCAGCAACAGCAAGCAGCGTTAAAGGTGGAGAGCACTTCGGTCCAGGAGGCTTTGCATCCATGCGTGGAATGCCAACACGTCAGCCTGTGGCCGGTTTAGCCAAAGACCCCGAACAACGGGAACGGCTTTGGACGACCAGCGAAGACCTGATCCAATCCAATACGAGCAAGGTCTGAATCACCATGACGACCAAGCCGACAGCGAGCCGACAACGACAGCAACGCCTTCTTGACGCTTTGCGTAGCTGCGGCGACGAAATGAGTGGGCAACAGCTGCATCGGCTTTTAGAAAACGGATCCAGCGCCATGGGACTCGCCACGGTTTATAGAAACCTCAGGCAACTCCAGCAGCAGGGTCTTGTGCGCTGCCGGCATTTACCCACCGGGGAGGCCCTTTATGCCCCGATTGAGCAGGACCGCCATCACCTCACGTGTGTGGACTGTGGAAGCACCAAAGCATTAGACCACTGTCCGATTCACGGACTCTCAATCTCAACCGAAGACCAGTCTGGTTTCAAGATGTTGTTCCACACTTTGGAATTCTTCGGTATTTGCTCTGAGTGCCAACACAATCACCCCTAAAACGCCAATTGCGGCCTGCCAAGAAAATCACAAGCATCAATGGAAGAATCAACCAAACGCATGAGCAGGGATCATGGACAAAAACCACAATCCAACATTGGCTACGTAGCAAAGCAGGGCCAGAAGTACGCGTTGCGGGAGCTCAAGATGATGGTCTCATTGGTCCAGACGATTGGGATCCAAGGAGATTTGAATCGCAAGCTGATCCCTACTCCCAAGCAAAGCCAATAGAGATTTCCAGTTAAGACAATAAAAAACCCTCTCAACACGGGGCATAGGACGTTAGATCCAACCTGCCCAGCGAGGTACTGATCTTCAAAACGATCCGGGCAGAACATTTGGACGCTTAAACAAGACCAACAAACCCAACCAATCGAACATATCAACAGTCCAGCTGAAACGCGTGTTCGGCCGATGGGGGGATTTCACTGTCACGCATCGACCAATCAGCTAGCGATGGTGATTGGGTTATAAATGAATCCCAAATGTCTACTGAAATTCGTAATTGGGATGTTGTTGCTAAAGCCATGGAGGCATCAGGTGCAACATCGAGTCAAATGTATCAACGCGCCAAAGCATTAGCGCAAGGCAAGCTTGATCCAATGCCAACAAGTTTTCCAGAGGCTCCTTACAGCATCTCGGCTATTCCCGGTTGATCACGGCACATCACGCATTCAGCCTTACAAGGTGTCTGACCGCCTTCACCAGAGGCCAGACATATTCCAATCAGATTTAATAACAGTTCTGCGGAAGTTTTATGAACAGCCATCAGACCTTCAAACGCTATGCAATTAGATACCGCGACTCATCCGGCTGCAGCTACGAAGACAATGTCTATGCTTCAGACGCAATGGAGGCACAAAATTTAGCTATGGAATTCAACGAAGAACTCCAGCGAAGGCCCCACAGCATCACTGCTATTTTACAAACTCCCGATTAGGGAATCCGCGTTGCCAAATAAAGGAATTGGAGTAAGAAGTATCGCAGAGAATCCTCGCTTAATCCGACTCTTCTCGGACAATATAATAGCAAACCTTTTAACCAAACAAATCATCAAATAATTGCTTGATGGAGTCTTATCTTGTTTGAAACCAGTGGTCGAACAGGCGGGATGAATGCATTGGGCGTTGAAACGTAGAGGTATAACAAAATTCCCCTCTACTCACAACATGACCGCTCAGGCAGTTCCTAAAACCGAACTTTCTGTTACGGCTGCCCCCCTTCCAGGGTCAGAGAAGCAGCTCTAGACCAATCAGGTCCCAATCGGAGATAGCTATGACTTCATCAACACTCCGCGCACCAGCGGGTCTCGTTACCAGAGATGGCGAGGGTCACGGCAATGTTTACGCCAAAGAACCACGCATGGAATACGCATCAGCAGATGCTGGCTGGGGCTTCCATGAGCGGGCAGAAAAGCTCAATGGACGATTAGCGATGCTCGGATTCGCTGCTGCCTTAGCCACAGAACTGATGACTGGAGAAGGCTTACTACGCACCATCGGGCTTTAACAAAGTCAATTCAGATCAATCCATTGGACGATCAACATGAAATTTTTCTCGGCAATTGCTGCTATCACCCTCATGACAACTCCAGCCCAGGCAAATATGGGGATGAAAGCCCCAAACCTACTAGTGGAAAAGCTCTATTACGCCGAAGGACGTCAACACCCTGACCATCCACTCCATGGATCTTTTTCTGGACTCTGTTGTGGCTTAGATAGTTGAAGCTATCAACAAATCTCAAGCCATGTGAAAACTGGGTGCGCTCAGAACAAAAAAGTCAATAAAATAATGCCATCAAAGCAGGATCGACTAACAAGCATGATTGAAGAAATTTTACTAAACCTCCGCATTCAAGAAGCCAGCAAAAAACTATTCAGCAGGCCATCTCATTCTGGCTAGCATCTCTCTACTAAGCAAGGATTGACTCAATAAAGCTCATCTTCTGCATTTGCAGACACTGAACAGTCACTAACGGGATACGAAACACACAAAAGGGCAAAACCTGCAGCAATCTGGTCATCATCCAGGAAACTTTGATCACTTTGATCGATAGAGCCAGTCGTTACCTTCCCAGCACAAGTTGAGCATGCACCTGCTCGACAGGAATATGGCATATCGATTCCATGCTCTTCAGCAGCATCAAGGATATATTGATCATCTGGGCAATTGAAAACTTTTTCAGCACCATCAACAAGGAGTGTCACCTTAAAATCAGCCACTTAATGAGTTGCAATTGAATTAAATTTTAGCAATTCCTACTTTGCGAATGCGAAAAATCAACAACTCCACACCTGATCATAGCTTTGAATCATTAGCTACATCAGTGGGCCGTGAAGTCGCTAACAAGATAGTCCTAAATCTAAAAAAAGGCACTTCACATTCAACATCAATAGTTAAATACAAATGCTTATTAAATGCCAAATCCCGAAAATTACTTTAATTGCGCCTAATAATTCAATTTAATTCTTAAAATAGACATGCCAGGCGCACTTTATCCGGCTTCCATTTCAAACGACTGCTCAAGCAAACACCTAAAGAGCTGATCTTTGCTTTCAGCCAAAAACTGTTGTTCCAGAGGATCACCTCCAGGCCAATTACGAAGCGCGTCACAAGTGGTTTTGTACGCTAATCGCAATGCCTCAAGGTTCAAATGAACGGTGGCAACAATTTCACCAGAATAATCTTGTGACATTGAATGACTCGTTATTTTTCTGAAATGACGCGGGCTGTGGCGGCCTTTTGCATGAAGTAAAGGTCTAAAAGTTGTCCAGCGACTTCCTTGAGCTCATTCATGTCACTGGCTTGCTGGATAGCCCCCTGAAGCTGAAGCTTTTCGAATTGAAAGTGGAGAGGCAGACTCATGGCGCAGCGGTAGCTCCAGACGAATGTAAAGAACTATCAAGATTCAATTGGTAGTCATTTCTACTCAAAGCCAATCAGCTTCAAAACATGCGGCGCTATCCAAGCTGTGCCGCAACCTCCCGCACGCAATACAAAAACGAGCATCGCCCATCAATGAGCGATCAAACAGCCGAGTGCTACTGGGCTATTGAAGGTGAGCTGAAATGGGCGATCCAGGTTTCGAACCAGGGACATCCTGCTTGTAAGGCAGGCGCTCTACCGCTGAGCTAATCGCCCTTACACAGGGATTCTGCCTGAAGATGCCAGGCTATGTCCAACACGGTGCTTCAACAAGCATGGCTTCCGGCCGGGAGCACGATCGAGCCACCTGTTTGCTGGCTTTGTTCTATGGGGTCATTTGGTGGCCATGGCTAGGGATCAGCGGTGCCGTCTGCAGTGGACTTGCCTTTTTGTTCGGCGGACTCTTCCTTTCACCTGATCTCGATATCAATTCCAGGCCCTATCAGCGTTGGGGTGCACTGCGCTGGCTGTGGTGGCCCTACCAACGCCTGATCCGTCACCGCTCGGTGTTGTCGCATAGCCCATTTCTTGGAACGGCCATTCGGATCATCTATCTCAGCTTTTTAGTGGCAGCCATGAGTTGGATAGGCAGCCGTTGGGGCACCCCCACGCCAGAGCAATGGCGGAGCTTGCTTCAACAGACCTGGAACGACTCATCCAACGCCGTTCTGATCGCACTGATTGGCCTTGAAGCGAGCGCTTGGCTGCATCTGATTCAAGACGGTGACCCCATGCCAAGACTGCCGATCAAGCTTCAGCTGCCTCGCAAGCGAAGACGCCGTCGCTGACTCACTACAACTGTTTAACCGCCTCTGCTTCAGTCGAAGGCTTGCTTAGCAACGACACTTAAAGACTCCTCGACCTGCCCCCATGAGCGACGCCATGCACGATCTGGTCGAGGTAGTCGCGCAATTGCGCGACCCCAACCACGGTTGCCCTTGGGACCTCAAGCAAACGCATCAGACGTTGGTGCCCTACGTCTTAGAAGAGGCTCACGAAGTCGTGGATGCGATCCGCCATGGCGATGATCGGCATCTCAAAGAGGAGCTAGGCGATCTGCTCCTGCAAGTCGTTCTGCACGCCCAACTCGCTCAAGAACAACAGCGCTTCGATCTCGACGCGATTTCTCGTGGAATCACTGAGAAGTTAATTCGCCGCCATCCGCATGTCTTTGGCAATGCAGAGGCCCATGACAGCGAAACCGTCTCAGCGAATTGGGACGCCATCAAAGCCGCAGAACAAACCGAGCGGGGCGAAAGTCCCTCCGAATCCACCAGCCCATTGAGTGATCAACTCATCAGAAAAATTCGCGGACAACCAGCTCTGGCTGGAGCCATGACCATCTCGCGCAAAGCCGCCAAAGCAGGGTTTGAGTGGGATGACATGAAGGGGGTTTGGGACAAAGTGCATGAGGAGCTTGATGAACTCAAGGAAGCGGTTTCCTCCGGTGATCCAAAGCACGCTCAGGAAGAGCTCGGCGACCTGCTGTTCACGCTTGTGAACGTGGCTCGCTGGTGTGACATTCAGCCGGAAGAAGGACTCGCAGGCACCAACCAGCGCTTTCTCGATCGCTTCTCTCGCGTGGAAGCCGCTCTGGGGGGTGACCTCCAAGAACGCAGCATCAAGGAACTGGAAACGGTTTGGCAGCAAGCAAAACTGGCCATCCGTGCCGAACAAGCCTCCAGCACCCCACCTCACAACAACCATCCCGATTCGTGAGCATGCTCCCCATCGTTCAATCGTCCAACGACGGACGCTGTTGACGATTTTTTTTGATCTGACTGCGACGCCCCTTGGCCTCAAGGCGTCGCTTCACAGCACCTCGTCCTGGACGCGTGGCCCGGCGCTGTGGAGGCGGTGGCTTCAAACCTTCTCGCAACAAGTCAGCCAGCCGAGCCATCGCTCGCTGGCGGTTTTGCCACTGAGAGCGCTCCTCTGCAGCCACTACACGCACGCAGCCATCTGCTAATCGAGATGCCAGGACCTCCATCAGCCGTTGTCGCCGAAACGGGCCCAGCGCCGCCGAATTGGCAAGATCAAACACCAGCTCAACCCGAGAATCCGTGGTGTTAACACCCTGTCCTCCAGGACCTGAGGCGCGGGAAAATCGCCATTGAAGCTCCCTCGAAGGGATCACCAGGCGAGCATTCACGGTGAGATCCTGGGGCATCGATCCAGCACTCCTTCAGTGCATCCATCGCTGAGCGAGCGACTGACACCCTTGACCTTGGCATCACGCCATCCAACCGGTGCTGGTTTTAGCTAGGTGGAGCGAACGTCCAGCGCCCCGCCATGACCACTGCACCTGAAACCAGTGGCAACTGGATCGATGAGCACCACAACGGCGTGCGCTATGGCCTAAAAGGCCGCGTGCTGGTGGAGGAACAAAGCGACTTTCAGCGAATCACTGTGATCGATAGCCAGCGCTACGGGAAGGGACTCCTATTAGACGGCTGCTGGATGACCGCTGAGCACCAGGAACGCCACTACCACGAATCCTTAGTGCATCCTGCGCTCTGCACGGCCGCGGCCATCGAGCGCGTGCTGGTGATCGGCGGCGGTGATGGCGGAACCGCCCGCGAATGCCTGCGCCACCCAGGGGTGAAGCACCTCGACCTGGTGGAGATCGACGGCCGGGTTGTGGATCTCAGCCAAGAACATCTGCCCTCGATCGGAGGCGGGTGCTGGAACGACCCCCGCTTCCACCTGCGCGTTGCTGATGGGATCGCTTGGGCCGCTGAAGCCGAAGACGCCTCTTATGACGTTGTTTTAGTGGATGGATCAGACCCCACAGGGCCCGCCGAAGGCCTGTTTAACCGAGCCTTCTTCAGCAACTGTTGCCGCATCCTCAAGCCGGGGGGGGTGTTTGCCACCCAAAGCGAATCACCCGAAGCCTTCCGCCAAGTGCACATCGACATGGTGAAGCTCATTCGCGAACTATTTGGCCACGCTGATCCTCTCTACGGCTGGGTCCCGATGTATCCAAGTGGCTGGTGGAGCTGGACCTTTGCAGCCAAGGATGGGCCCCGCTATCTCACTGTTCAAAGCGAGCGCGCCGCAGCCGTGGCCGAAGGCTGTGCAATCTGGAGTCCCCGCTGGCAGCAAGGAGCCTTCAACACCATTCCAGCCTTCATTGAACGGGAACTCAATCCATGACCAATCCCACAACCCAACCGATTGATCAGAGCCTGTTTGACGATGAGGGTGCCATTTTCATGGGAGCACGCCGCAATCCAAAGGGATGCCGAGTGGCCTTATTTGGCGTTCCCTATGACGGCACTACCTCATTCCGCCCTGGCACCCGATTTGGCCCAGCCGCAATTCGTGAGGTGAGCACAGGTCTTGAGACCTACTGCCCCCAGCTGGATCGAGACCTCGAAGACATCGCTTACGCCGATATTGGAGCCGTTGAGATTCCCTACGGCGATCCGGAGCCCGTTGTGGATGCCGTATGCCATGCCACCAGCAGCGTGCTTGCTGCAGGCATGAAGCCGCTGATGCTTGGCGGTGAGCATTCGATCAGTTCTGGTGCGGTTGCGGCTGTAGCGAAACAGCACCCCGATCTCGTGCTGGTGCAACTCGATGCCCATGCCGACTTACGGCATGAGTGGCTTGGGGCCCGTCACAGCCATGCCTGCGCCATGCGCCGCTGTTTGGAGGTGCTTCCCAGCCAGCAGCTCATGCAGATTGCGATCCGCAGCGGCACCTGTGATGAATTCAAAGAGCTCCACAGCAGCGGACGCCTGATCTCAGTGCAAGACATTCCAAATCGGATGAGCACGCTCAGGGGACGGCCGATCTACCTCACGGTGGACCTCGACTGGTTTGACCCTGCTGTGATGCCAGGGACAGGGACCCCAGAACCAGGTGGATTTGTTTGGAACGATTTTGCAGCTGTGATCAACGAGCTACGCCATCACCGCTTAATGGGCGCAGACGTGGTGGAGCTCGCGCCCCAACTCGATCCGAGTGGGATCAGTAGCGTTTTAGCTGCCAAAGTCACACGAAGCCTGCTGCTGTTGATGACTTAGTAGGTCGCTCGATCAACGGCTCATGCATCTAGGCGACGCTATTCATCCGCTTCAGCTTCATTATCGATGCTGCAGTTAGTCAAAGGACTGAACACAACAAGACATCAGCAACAAACAAGTCGTTAGCGGATGTTTATCTATAGCTAGCCCAAACGCCTCAACGAAAAATCAAATCAAGGCGAGAACTCATTTGATTCCACATTCAAAGTCGAACTTTGAATGTGGAATCCTGATCAGACGTTTGCATCGAATCACAAAAATCCAGCTGACGATCCAAGGGAACCAATAAGGGCTCCTGAAGATTGAACTCAGGAAGAGATGGTGGGCGACTCGTCCAGTGGTGACAGAACACCTGGTTCGCCAACTCCGCATGAACAGAAAGTCGTCGTAAGCGACACCACCCAGAACCTGTTGCTGCAGGGGGTGTGCAATGCACGCAGGATTGGCAACTTGACTGAGTCACATCACACCTGCTGAAACGTGAGACCAGACTAAGGACGCTTGCCAAAGCGGACCATAAAACCGCCACAATCTGCTGCTTTGCTTCCAATTCCAGGATCAATTCCTATCAGCGCGCAAATTGGTTCATAGGATTTGAGCGCTAGCGCCTCGGCCTCGGTCATGGACCAGAACTTCACACCGCTCCACGACCTCTGCATCGCCGCTGGAGGTCGAATGGTGTCTTTTGCTGGATGGGAAATGCCCGTTCAGTTTTCAGGGCTCATGGCTGAACACAAGGCCGTACGCAGCGATAGCGGCATGTTTGATATTTCCCACATGGGAGTTCTGCGGATTGAAGGTGCCAATCCCAAAGATGCTTTGCAACATCTTGTTCCGAGTGATCTGCACCGAATCGGCCCTGGCCAAGCCTGCTATTCGGTCTTGCTGAATGAACAAGGCGGAATCATTGATGACTTAATCATTTATGACCTCGGGCCATCGTTGCTGGACGCAAGCCACGAAACCCTGCTGATTGTGATCAATGCAGCTTGCGCAGAAACCGACACAGCCTGGATTCGCCAACATCTTGAGGAAGCTGATCTGCAGGTCCTCGACGAAAAGAAGGACGGCGTGTTGCTCGCTCTCCAAGGGCCAAAGGCAATCAGCCTTCTGGAGCGGTTAAGTGGCAGCGATCTCAGTGAACTGCCGCGATTCGGCCACTGCAGTCTCAACATCCAAGGACTCACAGCTCCAGTCTTCACAGCGCGCACGGGCTACACCGGAGAGGATGGCGTGGAGTTGCTGCTCACGGCAGACGACGGACGCACGCTTTGGCAGCAATTGATCGAGGAGGGCGTGACACCCTGCGGCCTCGGCGCTCGCGACACCCTGCGTCTGGAGGCAGCCATGCATCTCTACGGCCAAGACATGAACGCTGCCACCACACCTTTTGAAGCCGGCTTGGGGTGGCTTGTGCATCTGGAAATGCCCGCCACTTTCATCGGACGTAAAGCCCTTGAGCAAGCGGCTGAACAAGGACCTTCCAAGCGTCTGGTGGGCTTGAAACTGCAAGGCCGTTCAATTGCCCGCCACGATTACCCCGTCATCCACAACGGATCGACCGTGGGGGTGGTGACGAGCGGCAGCTGGTCCCCCACTCTCGAAGAGCCCATTGCCCTCGCCTCCCTTCCACCAGCCCTTGCCAAGCTCGGCACAGAGCTAAGTGTGGAGATCCGCGGGCAGCTACAACCGGCCACCGTGGTGAAGCGTCCCTTCTATCGCCGTTCTTAGTCGGGGCACAGGCTTCTTGGCACAGGCTGTGGGAAACTCTGCTCTCTCCAGCGAAACTCCCATGCGCAGCAACGGATGCGGCGACCTGCGCGACACGCACATCGACGAAACCGTTCAGCTCTGCGGCTGGGTGGATCGCCGCCGCGATCATGGCGGGGTGATCTTTATCGACCTACGCGACCGCAGCGGCACGGTTCAAATCACCGTGGATCCGGACCTTGGCGCTGATGCCTTTGCCGTCGCAGAACACTTGCGTAGCGAAACCGTCTTGCAAGTCCAGGGCAAGGTTCGGGCCCGTCCCGGTGAGTCGAAGAATGACCGCCTTGCCACCGGTGCGGTGGAGGTTTTAGCAAGCAGCATCCACGTGCTCAACAGCGTGAAAGGCACGCTTCCGTTCCCAGTATCTGTCCATGACGAGGAAAACACGCGCGAAGAACTGCGCCTCCGCCACCGCTTTTTAGATCTGCGCCGTAAGCGCATGAGCGACAACCTGCGCTTGCGTGCCAAAACGATCCAAACGGCGCGCCGATTCCTCGAAGACGAAGGCTTTATCGAAGTAGAAACTCCGGTGCTGACCCGCTCAACACCAGAAGGCGCCAGGGATTACATCCTTCCAAGCCGCGTCTGCGGTGGTGAATGGTTCGCACTTCCCCAGTCCCCGCAGCTGTTTAAGCAGCTGCTGATGGTGGGCGGCATTGAGCGGTACTACCAAGTGGCTCGCTGCTTCCGCGATGAGGACCTGCGGGCAGATCGACAGCCTGAGTTCACGCAACTGGACATGGAGATGAGCTTCATGGGCCAGGAGCAGATCCTCGAGCTCAATGAACGTTTGATTGCTGCCATTTGGAAAACGGTTAAGGGGATTGATCTGCCTCTGCCGTTTCCACGCCTGACCTGGCACGAGGCGATGGAGCGCTATGGAACGGATCGCCCCGACACCCGTTACGGCATGGAGCTCACCAATGTGAGCGACATCGTGAAAGACATGGGTTTCAAGGTGTTCAGTGGAGCTGTGAAGTCCGGCGGCTCCGTGAAGTGCATTGCGGTTGTTGGAGGCAATGACGCTGTGTCCAATGTGCGCATCAAACCCGGTGGTGACGTGTTTAGCGAAGCCCAAGCGGCAGGAGCCGGTGGCCTGGCCTTCATCCGGGTGCGTGAGGGCGGCGAAATCGACACGATCGGCGCCATCAAGGACAACCTGTCAGAAGAACAGAAGCAAACCCTGCTGCAGCGCACCGGGGCTCAGCCCGGAACCCTGTTGCTCTTTGGTGCTGGAGACACCGCAACAGTGAACAAAGCTCTTGATCGCGTGCGCCAATATCTCGCCAAAGAGATGGGGCTCGTAAAGCCCGACAGAGACAACGATCAGTGGAATTTTCTGTGGGTCGTCGATTTCCCGATGTTCGAATTCAATAAGGACGAAAATCGGCTCGAGGCCCTGCATCATCCCTTCTGCGCCCCGAACACCACCGACCTTGGCGATAAGCCTGAGGAGTGGGCCAAAACCCTTCCCACAGCTCGCGCCCAGGCCTACGACCTGGTTCTCAACGGCTTGGAACTAGGAGGGGGCTCCCTGCGTATTCACGACTCCGCCCTGCAGCGAGAAGTGCTGAACAGCATCGGGCTCGCTCCGGAGGAGGCCCAAGAGCAGTTCGGATTCTTGGTCGATGCGCTCGACATGGGAGCACCTCCCCACGGTGGACTGGCTTTTGGAGTGGACCGAATGGTGATGCTGCTCGCTGGAGAGGACTCGATCCGCGACACAATCGCGTTCCCAAAAACCCAGCAGGCACGCTGCCTGATGACCTCAGCACCCGCAGGCGTCTCTGCGCGCCAGCTCGACGATCTGCATGTCGCCAGCACCTGGGTGGATCCCGTGACAGAGAACACTGACTAGCCGCAACGCAAAACCCGAACACAAACCAACGTTTCTGCAGACCAAGTGGCTTAAACCGAGACCCTTGAGGCATCTCCTCGAATTCTCAGTCCTTTGTCCGCCAGCTCCTCATCAACGGGATCAGCCCCGATCCGCTGGAGCGGCGGCAATGACCTGTTGCGTCTCTACCTGAAGGACATCGGTCGGGTGGACCTGCTCACCGCTGAAGACGAGGTGTTGTTGTCGCGGCTCGTGCAGCAATACGAGCGCCTGAAGAGCGAAGAACGTCACTTAGCCGAAGATCATCCAGCGATCGAACGGTTGCTGTGCTTAGAAGAACTGCAGTTAAGAGAGGCCAACCATCTCTCTCACTGGCCCACAAGACAGGAATGGGCACGGGCCGCCGAGATGCCTTTGCAAGAACTGAACCAGGCCATCACCAAGGGCTATGAAACCTGGGCGGGTCTGATTGACTCCGACAGCCGCGAGCTTCAGCGGCGTCTCCGCGAAGGGCGAAAGGCTCGCGACCGGATGATCCAGGCCAATTTGCGCTTGGTGGTGGCCGTAGCGAAGAAGTACCAGCACCGAGGCATGGAACTGCTGGATCTGGTGCAAGAGGGCACCTTGGGACTCGAACGGGCGGTTGAAAAATTTGATTCCACCCGTGGCTTTCGCTTCAGCACCTACTCCTATTGGTGGATTCGCCAAGGGATCACACGGGCGATCGCCACCCAAAGCCGCACCATCCGCCTCCCCGTCCACATCACCGAAAAGCTCAACCGAATCAAACGGGTGCAGCAAGAGATCGCCAGCAATGAAGGGCGCACTGCGTCGATGTCAGATCTTGCCAGGGAGCTCAGCGTCAGCGAAGACACGGTGCGTCAAACCCTGGCTCGCGTTCCACGGTCTGTGTCTCTGGAAACCAAGGTGGGCCGGGATCAAGAGACCCAGCTTGGGGAGCTCTTAGAAGACGAACACGCCACACCAGAGCAGACCCTCACCCGCGATGCACTCCACGACGATCTCGAACATTTGCTTGATGAGCTGACCCCGAGGGAAGCCACCGTGATTCGTTGTCGCTTTGGACTAGAAGACGACACCCCCCGAACCCTCGCCCAAATCGGCGAAGACATGAACCTCTCCCGCGAACGGGTGCGTCAGATCGAAACCCGGGCTCTGTTGAAACTGCGCCAGCCCCAGCGCCGGAGCAAGGTTCGTGATTACATCCAATCCCTGGATTCTTAAACCAACCACTCGTTTCAATTCCCATCAACATCGGCATCAGCAGCGCACCACGGGAAGAGATCGCTGCTGAATTCAGCCAACGGCTAAAGATCCACGAAAGAACAGCCTGGATGCTTCGCAGCCTGCTGGAGAACTAACCATCACTCCAGGCTGGAGCTGACAGCAAGCTCAAAGGGGACGGCACGATTGGGAAGTCTCAACAGTTCAGCGCTCATCGAAGCGATGTCTTCGGGCTGAGTCATCGCTTCAGCGTCCATCGATTGCGTTGGCCAGCGGTCGCTCGGACCGCTGCGCACAGCAGCAGCCATATCCGTATTAACCCAGCCAGGACAAATCGCCGTCACCCGAATTCCGGCAGCCCAACCCTCGTTACGCATGGTTTGGCACAGACCAAGCAGGGCAAATTTGCTAGCGCTGTAGGCGGCCAGGCGACCTTTGCTGCGCTTCCCGC
>Ga0257106_1001003_pt1 | contig 14830 bp, 14 predicted proteins | sample LP_taG_3_FD_190177 | JGI IMG/M metagenome (GOLD analysis project Ga0257106, IMG submission 190177) | Marine microbial communities from Northeast Subartic Pacific Ocean, Canada - LP_J_2011_P26_10m | ecosystem: Environmental > Aquatic > Marine > Oceanic | place: Canada: Northeast Subartic Pacific...
AGTTAATTGTTGTACAAATGGTTGAATAGGGATTTCAGGATTAAGAAGACTTATAAATTGATCTATAATTTTAACACCATCAAATTTATATATAGCTATTTCAGTTATACCTTCTTCATTAAACTTTCCACCTGTAGTTTCTACATCAACAATTGAATACAAAATATTTTTTATTTAATTTCTTCTTCCAAAAATATTACTTCCTAATCTAATAATATTACTATTAAATTGTATCGCTTCATTAAAATCCGCACTCATCCCCATAGACAAATAATCAAATGAATATATTGTTTTAAATTTTTCATAAAGTTTGCTAAGACTTAAGAATTGCTTTTTTATTATACTCTTATTATTAGTAAAACTAGCCATACCCATAAAGCCTTTAATGGTTATATTTTTATATTTATTTAATTCATCAGAAATTAGTATTTCATTAATTTCATCGAATGAAAAACCAAATTTTGTTTTATCATTAGAAATGTTAATTTGAATTAAAATATTTATATTTCTGTTTATTTTGTGACCTTGTTTATCAATTTCTATTAATAGTTTAAGGCTATCAACACTGTGAATTAAATGAATAAAAGATGCTATATATTTTACTTTATTTCTTTGTAAATGACCAATCATGTGCCATTTAATGTCTTTAGGTAAAATATTTTCTTTAGCTACTAGTTCTTGTATTTTGTTTTCTCCAAAATGAAATTGCCCAGCTTTATATGCAATTTCTAAATCATTAATAGGTTTCGTTTTTGAAACTGCAACTAATAAAACATCATTAGGAATTTCATTTTTTATCTTTTCTAAGTTAAAGCTAATACTCACTATATTTTTTTTAATATTTGATTAGCAAGTCTGAGTGCTTCTAGACCATCTTTTAAGCTAATTAACGGAACTTTATCTTCTAATATAGATTTTGCAAACGCATTATGTTCTTCAATAATTGCATTAGTCTCTTTAATTTCAGGATTATTATAAAAAATTTGTTTTTTGTTTCCTGAAGAGTTTTCAATTATCATAGCATATTCATCATCTATACTATTGGCATCTTTGATTTTAACTACCTCTGTTTTCTTTTCTAAAAAATCAACAGAAATATAGGCGTTTGATTGAAAAAAACGTGTTTTTCTCATGTTTTTCAAAGAAATTCTACTTGCTGTAAAGTTAGCTATACAACCATTTTTAAATTCTACTCTAGCGTTGCAAATATCAGGTGTCTCGCTAATTACACATACTCCATTAGCATTTATGCTGATTGGTTTGGATTTAACAACACTTAAAACAATATCAATATCATGAATCATCAAATCTAATACAACCGAAACATCATTTCCTCTTGGATTAAATTCAGATAATCTGTGGCATTCTATAAATTTTGGATTTTTTATAGTATCATCTAAACAGGTAAAAGCAGAATTAAATCTTTCTACGTGACCAACTTGTCCCTTTATGTTTTTAATATTGGATAAATTAACCAAATCAATTGCCTGTTCAACAGTGGAAGTAATAGGTTTTTCAATAAAAACATGTTTAGATTTATTAATACAAATTTTAGCAATTTTATAATGATTTGGAGTATTGGAACATATAAAGACTACATCAACTAATTCAATTAAATCTTCCATTTTTTTAAAAAAAACAAAATCATTTTTTTCTAATGAAATATTTTTGTTGATATCAAAAAAACCGATTACTTCGTAGTAAATAGATTTATTTAATAATTTTAGATGAATTGAACCTAGGTGACCTGCACCAATTACACCAGCTTTTATCATATTTTTTTATTCAAAAATACAATTCTTATTGTTATTTTTATTTTTTTATTGTCATCATTTGGAAGATACATCAAAACATAAAGGACTAAGAAATAGATTGGTTAAAGAACTTGTAAAAAAAGGAATTAAGTCTGAAGATGTACTTAATGTGATAAATACTATTCCTAGACATCTTTTTATTGATAAAGATTTTGATTCACATGCATACATTGATAAAGCTTTTCCTATAGGTTCAGATCAAACTATTTCACAACCTTACACAGTTGCTTTTCAAACATCATTATTGAACTTGAAAGAGAATGAAAAAGTTTTAGAAATTGGCACAGGTTCGGGATATCAAACAGCTGTTTTAGTTAAATTAAAAGCAAAAGTTTATACAATTGAAAGACAGCATGATTTGTACAGAAAAGCTATTAAAAAATTACCTTTACTTGGTTATGTTCCAAAATTAATTAAATACGGAGATGGTTATTTAGGGATAAAAGAACACGCTCCATTTGATAAGATATTAGTAACAGCTGCTGCAATTGAAATACCGAAAAACCTTCTTCTTCAATTAAAAATTGGTGGAATTTTAGTAATTCCAGTTGGAATGAACACACAAAAAATGACTTATATTAAGAGAAAAAGCAAAAGTAAATATGAAAAAAAAATATTTGGTGATTTTAATTTTGTTCCTATGTTAAAAAGCAAGAATTAATTATTCTTTTTAAGTCTTTCTAATTGTACTTTATTTTCTCTACTTTTTATAGCTTGACGTTTATCGTATAATTTTTTTCCTTTTGCTAAGGAAATTATAATCTTTGCATATCCTTTATCATTAATAAATAATTTTAATGGAATAATAGTTAATCCGCTGTTTTTCACTTCTTTTAAAAGTTTTTTTAATTCTTTTCTATTTAAAAGAAGTTTTCTTTCACTTCTAGTTTTGTGGTTAAAATGGTTGCCATGTGTATATTCATCTATAAACATATTAATAACAAACAACTCTCCAGAGTCAGTAAATTCACAAAAACTCTCAGAAATTGAAGCTTTGCTTTCTCTTATAGACTTAATTTCTGTTCCGGTCAACACTATTCCAGCAGAAAATTGATCCATTAAAATGTATTCAAACCTTGCACGCTTATTTACTATATTTACTTTTTTATTCACAATGTAAAGTTAACAAGTATATTTAATCTAAATGTCTAAAATTAATTGGATTCTTATTAATTCTTTTGATGAATTATCAAATTTTAATAATAATTATGTTTTATTATTTAAACATTCTCCAAGATGTATTGTTAGTAGAATTACTCTTTCCAGATTTGAATTAAACTATAATAATAAAATTAATATTCCAATATTTGTTTACATCGATGTTTTAAATAGTAGAGACTTGTCAAAAGAAATTGCGAAAAATTATTCTGTTTACCACGAATCTCCTCAAATAATTTTATTAAAAAACAACAATGTATTATTTCATGCATCTCATTCAGAAATTAGTTTTTCTAGACTAAAAAATTATACAAATTAAATTGTTAATTATTTATTAATAATTAATTGTTTTTATTCCTAAAATACGTTGTCAAACTTTTTATTGATCATTAAATTTGTGTTTAAATATTAAATATGAGAATAGATAAACAAATTGCTGAGCTTATTATAAAAGAAGAAAATAGACAGTTAAATGGAATTGAATTAATTGCTTCAGAGAATTTCACAAGCCCTGCAGTGATGGATGCTACAGGTTCTGTTCTTACTAATAAATATGCTGAAGGTTATCCAGGAAAAAGATATTATGGAGGATGTGAAGTAGTTGATGAGATTGAAACAATAGCCATCGATAGAGCTAAAGAACTTTTTGGAGCAGAATACGCAAATGTTCAGCCTCACTCAGGCTCTCAAGCAAACACAGCTGTATATCATGCTTTTCTTAATCCTGGTGACAAAATATTGGGATTTGATTTATCTCATGGAGGACACCTTACTCACGGTTCACAAGTAAATTTTAGTGGAAGGTTATACAGCCCATTTTTTTATGGGGTAGAAAAAGACAGTGGTATTTTGAATTATGAAAATATTTTAAATATTGCTTTAAAAGAAAAACCTAAATTGATTATAGCTGGTGCATCTGCTTATTCAAGAGATATAGATTTTGAAAAATTTAGAGAGATAGCAGATTCAGTTGGTGCTTTTTTAATGGCAGATATTTCACATCCCTCTGGTTTGATAGCAAAAGGTATTCTCAATGACCCAATTCCTTATTGTCATGTTGTTACAACCACAACTCATAAAACTTTAAGAGGACCCAGAGGAGGATTGATTTTGATGGGTGAAGACTTTGATAATCCTTTTGGAGTAAATATGAAGAATGGTTCTTTAAAAAAAATGTCATCTTTATTGAATTTAGCTGTTTTTCCTGGAAATCAAGGTGGTCCTTTAGAACATGTAATTGCAGGAAAAGCTATTGCATTTGGAGAAGCTTTAAAAGATGATTTTATGACTTATATGATTCAAGTGAGGCAAAATGCTAAAGCAATGGCTAAAGCTTTTTTAGAAAGGGACTATAATATTATTTCAGGGGGAACTGATAATCATATGATGTTAATTGACTTAAGAAATAAAAATATTTCAGGAAAAGATGCAGAATTAGCATTAGTTAAAGCTGATATCACAGCAAATAAAAATATGGTTCCTTTCGATGATAAATCTCCGTTTATTACCTCTGGTATTCGTTTTGGAACACCTGCTATCACAACTAGAGGACTAAAAGAATTTGATATGTTAGAAATAGTATCTTTAATTGATAAAGTAATTAAAAACCACGAAAATGATATTGTAATAAAAGAAGTAAAAAACAATGTAAATAAAATGATGAAAGGAAGAAAATTATTTAACTACTAATTTTCAAATATTTTTATTTCAAATAATTTATTCCAATTTTTTCCAGTTACAAAAAATGTCTTTCTTTCTTTATGAAAAGCAATTCCATTTTGTACATCTAATTTGTTATGTTGTTTAACTCTTTGTTTTAAACCTTTAAAATCTATTACACCCTCAACACTTCCGGATTTAGGGTCAATTATTATACCAACTTCTTTATTGAATTGATATGTATTTGCATATATTTTTCCATTATGCCATTCCAATTCATTTATTTTAGAGATGACCTTTTTATCTGTGACAATGTTAATGAACGACAATTCATTTAAAGTGTCAGGATCTAAAATCCATATTTTTTCTGTTCCATCTGATTTATAAATGTAGGTTCCGTCATTGCACAATCCCCAACCTTCAATGCTTTTATTATAATCAAATGATTTAATTAATTCAAAATTATTTTTATTGTAAATAAATCCAATTTTCTGTTTCCAAGTTAATTGAAATATATTATCACCAAGAATTGTTAAACCTTCACCAAAATAAGATTTATCAAGAAACAGTTTATTAAGAATTGTACCATTTTCAAAATCAATTTTTAATAAAGAAGAGTACCCGTATTGACCGGTACTTTCATAAAGATTAAACTCATTGTCAAACTCTAATCCCTGAGTATAAGAAGAAATATCATGATCAAATTCATTAATAATTTCATAAGAATATAATTTAGGTTTTAGACTTGAAAAAATTATAATCTCTTTGGTTAAAGTAAAGTTTTTGTTGTCAACTGAAAAAGATACTTGGATCTGATTTTTTCCAAGTTTATTGTTTAAGGTATAAGTTGAATCAATTAAAGAATCATTAATTTTAAATTGTATTTTTTCAAGTTTATTTTTTTTTGGATTATTAATGGATAGATTTATCACCTCTCCGTTTTTTAAAAAGTCAGAGCTTTTAGTTATTTTTAATGAATACCCTGGCTTATTATTAGTTTCACAAGAAATTATTGTAAATAAAAAAGTAAAAATTAATATTTTAACAAAATTCATTAATTTAATATTTTGCTGGCTTACCGTTTGATTTAGAATTCAAAATAAAATCTCTTATATCTTGATTTGAAGTTTTTAAATCCTCTGATCTCAAGTACATCATATGACCACTTCTGTACCCTTTGAAGTAGAATCTATCTTTCATTTTACCACTAGGGTCTATTTGCCACATAGTATATTTTGCATTAAAATAAGTGGTAGCGCCATCGTAATATCCTGATTGAAATAAAACTTTTAAGTAAGGGTTTTGAGCCATTGCTTGTCTTAAATTTTCTCTTGTATTATCATTTTCATTATTCCATGGACGAACTGGTCCAAACATATTATATTTTAAATCAGTTTTGAATCCAAGGTAGTTCTTTAAATAATGATTTATCGCTGGTGTAAATGAATGTAACCAAGAATCTAATTCAGAATTATAATCAGGCTTAACACCTGACTCTCTCTTGTCAATACCTAAATATCTGGAGTCTAGTCTACCAATTGTATAACCTGACTTATCTCTAAGTAACTCTTTCCAAAAAAAACTTGTTGGAAGATCTAAATTATTTTGTAAAATAAATTTAGTATTAATTCCAGAATAATAAGACATTTTTTTTGCAATTTCTTGTTTTTCATAATCACTTATAAATCCACCTTTTGCAATCGCCGGAATTAGTGTGTTTATTGTAAATTTTTCTGATTCTGGAAGAATTTCTAGTAAATCTTTACTTTGTAATTCATTTTTCAACATTTTGTGATACCAAGCAGTAGCAGTAAAATAAGGCATGTTTAACGCTGATCCAACTGGACCTCCTGTTCGGTAAACTTTGTAATCGGCAGGAGATACCATTATGACACCATTTAAATATATCCACTGATTATTTTGTAATTCTAAAGATAATCCCATTACTCTAGTTCCCCCGTAACTTTCTCCAATTATATACTTTGGTGATTCCCATCTATTATTTCTTGAAATAAAAGTGTTAATCCATTCTGCCAAATATTTTATATCTTCATTAATACCAAAAAATATTTCTCTATCAGGCATTTCACCTATAGAATTTTTAATCATTCTAGAATAACCTGTGTTTACTGGATTGACAAAAACTATATCTGCAACATCAATAATTGAATAAGGATTGTTTTTAATTCCGTAAGGTTGAACCGGATATCCTTCAGTATCAACATTTAAAATTTTTGGTCCTGTATATGCAACATGCATCCAAACAGATGCTGAGCCTGGACCACCATTAAAAGATATAATTAAAGGTCTGTTTGCATCTTCTTTTTTCTTAGAATTTACTTTTTTATAGTAAGTATAGAATAAAGAGGCAATAACCTCTCCGTTTTTATCCCAAACAGGTTGAGTTCCAGTTTGAGCTAAATAGTTTATTTCAACTTCTTTTATTTTTGTAGAATGCTCTGTAACAATTATCGAGTCGATTGGTAATTCTAAATTTTGAGCATGTATTATTGAATTTATTTGAATGAGAAATAATAAGAATAATGTTTTTTTTTTCATTTTAACATATTAAAAATTATTTCAAATATAAATATTTAACCTTACTAGTAAATTATAAAAATCATATATATTTGCCTTGGGCAAGTCTTATACAACCAGCTCCCGTTTAATCCCCCAGGGTGGGAACGCAGCAAGGGTAGATGGTCGTAGCGGTGTGATATAAGTAGCTTGCCCTTTTTTTATAAATATGTCGAAAGTTATTTTAATTACAGGTGCGTCCTCTGGAATAGGAAAGTCCATATCTCTTTTTTTGACTAATAAAGGTTTCAAGGTTTACGGTACTTGTAGGGATCCAAAGAAATACAATATTTTAGAATTTGAATTGTTAAAATGTGATATTAATTCTCAGGTTGAAATTGAAGATACTGTAAAATATATACTAGATATTGAAAATCGTATTGATATATTAATTAATAATGCGGGCATTGGTATCACTGGTCCTCTTGAAGAAACAAGTGAATTTGATATTAAAAGTGCTTTTCAAACTAATTTATTAGGACCTATAGCAATTATTAAAGAATGTATACCATCTATGAGAAAACAGAAAGAAGGTTTAATTATAAATATAACTTCAGTTTTGGGATATTTTGGTATACCTTTCAGGGGGGTTTATTGTGCTACAAAAAGTTCACTTGAAATAATTGGGGAGGTATTTAGTATGGAACTTAAAAAATTTAATATTAATGTAGTAAATGTAGCTCCTGGAGATTTTAACACAGACATTATGTCAAGAAGAATTGATTCTAAATCAAATAATTTTTCTAATTACAGTGTAGAATATTCCAAATCTTTAAAGTCTGCAAATAGACATGTTAAAAATGCTATGTCTCCAGAAATTGTCTCTAAATTAATTTATAAGATAATTAATTCAGAAAATCCTAACATTCATTATAAAGTCGGTCAATTTATTCAAAAATTTTCTATAGTTTTAAAGATGATTTTGCCGGACAGATTGTTCGAAAAAATACTTTTAAATTACAGTAAAAACTAATCATATGAAATTTTTTATAGATACTGCAAACCTTGAACAAATTAAAGAAGCACAAGATTTAGGTGTTTTAGATGGAGTAACAACTAACCCTTCTTTGATGGCAAAAGAAGGAATTATCGGTCATCAAAATATTTTAGATCATTATGTTAAAATTTGTGAAATTGTTGATGGTGATGTTTCTGCTGAAGTTATTTCTACTGATTTTGACGGTATGATTAAAGAAGGTGAAGCTTTAGCGAATCTTCATCCACAAATTGTAGTAAAAATACCAATGATCCTAGATGGTATTAAAGCAATAAAGTATTTTGCTAATAAATCTATAAAAACAAATTGCACACTTATATTTTCAGTTGGTCAAGCCCTTATTGCTGCAAAAGCTGGAGCTACTTATGTTTCTCCATTTATTGGAAGGTTGGATGATATTTCCACAGATGGACTCAATTTAATATCTGAAATTGTAACTGTATATGATAATTATGCCTTTGATACTCAAATTTTAGCTGCTTCTGTAAGACATACAATGCACGTTATTGATTGTGCTAAAATTGGTGCTGATGTAATGACGGGACCTTTATCTTCTATTAAAGGTTTAATAAAACATCCTTTAACAGAAAGTGGATTAGAAAAATTTCTATCTGACTTTAAAAAAGGAAACTAATCATAGTTATTTAATTTATTAATACTAGAAATAGAGGTTATTTTTCCTTCTTTATCAGTTATTATTATCTTATTAAGATTATTTAATATCATTTTTTTACTCATTTTATTAAAATCATTTGAAATAAAATGAGTGATATGTTTGCTTCTTCTAATTTTCTTCAAAGATTCTTTCCATTTAATATTATTTGAATTTATATTAATACAATGAAATTTATACTTAGTATTTGTATTTAGAAATTCAAAAATTCTATTAAATAAACTAATTTGATGAGAGTTCTGTTCATATGACCAAAAAGCATAAATTATTGGTTTATCAAATTGAAAATTATTTGCGATAATAATATCATTATTAATATCAGTCAATTCAATTTTTGGTAGGTATTTACCCTTTTGAAGGTTTATAATATTTGAATATAATTGTTGAATTTCTAAATTGGTTTTTTTATCAACAGAAATTTCTAAAAAAGTATTTAGGAAAGTTTCAATATCAACTAATATATTTTCTTTAAGAAGATACTCAAAAGCTATATATCTCAATACTTTTGATTTAATAATAGAATCTGTTATTTTAGTATCAACAAATTTAATTTTATCTAAATGAAATTGTAAATCTAAATTTGAATAAGAATTAAAATTAGTTCTTGGTATATTATTTGTTCTTAAAATAATATAATCCAAATAAGGTTTAAAATTAGAAAGTTCAATAATATTTAAACTTATATCATCCCTGAAATTATAATATTCTTTAGAAATAACATCTAGTTTGTTATTTTGTTTTAATCGAGAAATATACGTTTCTAGTTTTGAATATAGTGGAAGTTTAATTGCATGATCAATAATTAAATTACTTGTTTTATTTGATTTTTTTAGTTTTTTAAAATTTTTAAATTTTAATTTTTTAATAGTTAGCAATGAATCAATAATCATTTTAAAAATATCTGGATTGTCTCTTAATTTTGAATTTAAAAAACTTTCTTCATCCTCATGCTTTAAAAATACATCAATTAAATAATTGTTTTTAGAGGCACCTTTTCCTGTAAAAACAAGAGATTCGTCAAAATCTACTGCATTCAATCTCATTATCAAACTGTCTGCAGTTTCAAATATTAAATATTGAAACTCTGGTAAATGTTTAAAATTATAAAGACCATCTGAAATTGAATCTATGCTCATAAAAAAGACATCGTCATTTGAAATTAACGACTCATTTAATATATTTTCATCTTTCAATAATGAAATTTTATCATTTGTTTTTTTTATAATTTTTCCAGTAAAATAAGTGACTTCACTATCAACACTATTACATGAAAAAATGGATATAAATATTAAGATTTTTATAAAATTTTTTTTCATTAATAAATTAATTATATACAATTATTAATTTAAAGATAAATTTAGAATAATCATAAATTTGAATTTATTAAATTTGCCAGCTCAATTAAAAGATATAATATGTTAACAGTTTCAAATCTTTCTGTTCAGTTTGGTAAAAGAGTATTGTTTGATGATGTAAATACATCTTTTGTCAAAGGAAATTGTTATGGAATTATTGGAGCAAACGGAGCCGGTAAATCAACCTTTCTAAAAATTATTTCAAAAACCTTTGAACCAAATTCCGGATCTGTTCACTTAGATCAAGGTAAAAGAATGTCTGTATTAGAACAAGATCACTTTGCGTATGATGACAAGCAAGTTTTAGAAACAGTGATTAGAGGAAATAAAACACTTTTTAAAATAAAAAAGGAAATGGATGATATTTATGCTAATCCTGATTTTTCTGACAATGATAGTGATAGAGTAGGAGTGTTACAATTAAAATATGAAGAAATGGATGGTTGGAATGCTGAAAGCGACGCAGCTGCATTATTGTCAAACTTAGAAATTAAAGAAGATTTGCATTATAAAGAAATGAATGAATTGGATGGTGCACAAAAAGTAAAGGTCTTACTTGCTCAAGCTTTATTTGGCAATCCAGATGTGCTGATTATGGATGAACCAACAAATGATTTAGATTTTGAAACAATAAAATGGTTAGAAAACTTTATTATTAATTTTGACAATACAGTTATTGTTGTTTCACATGATAGACATTTTTTAGACTCAGTATGTACTCATATTTCTGATATTGATTTTGGTAAAATCAACCACTTTTCAGGAAATTATACATTTTGGTATGAGTCAAGCCAATTAGCATTAAGGCAAAAGACACAACAAAACAAGAAATCTGAGGATAAGAAAAAAGAATTAGAAGACTTTATTGCAAGATTTAGTGCAAATGCTTCCAAATCAAAACAAGCAACCTCTAGAAAAAAGATGCTAGATAATTTAAAAATTGAAGATATAAAGCCTTCATCTAGAAGATATCCAGCAATAATTTTCAATTCCGAAAGAGAAGCAGGTGATCAAATTTTAAGTGTTGATAATTTATCTTATTCTGATTCGAGCAGTATTTTATTTGAGAATATTAGCTTTAACTTAAATAAAGGCGAAAAAGTTGTTTTATATTCAAAAGATACTAGAGCAACAACTGCTTTTTACCAAATTATTAATAATGAAATTAAAGCTGATAAAGGAAATTTTAATTGGGGAATTACTACTTCTCAATCATACTTGCCATTAGATAATAATTCTTTTTTTCAAAATAAATTAAGTTTAGTTGATTGGTTAAGACAATGGGCAAAAAACGATGAAGAAAGAGAAGAGGTTTATATAAGAGGTTTTTTAGGTAAAATGATATTTAGTGGGGAGGAAGCTCTAAAAACATCTGATGTATTATCAGGTGGAGAAAAAGTGAGATGTATGCTTTCACGAATGATGATGTTAAATTCAAATGTAATAATGTTTGACGAACCAACAAGTCACTTGGATTTAGAATCAATAACAGCTTTGAATAATTCTATTAAAAAATTTAAAGGAAATGTTTTTATAACAACACATGATTTTGAATTTGCAAAAACTGTTGGAAATAGAGTTATTGAATTAACCCCAAAAGGAGTGATAGATAGGTTAGACTCATTTGATTCGTATATGGGTGATTCTAAAATACAAGAATTAAGAAATAACTTATATTCTTAAATTGTTGATTATTTTTTGAGAAACCTCAAACTCATCTAAATGAACATGTACTGATATCTCATTTTCAATGTTAAAACCAAAACCTGCAAGTCTGGCTGACTCACTTTCGTTTTTAACAATTGGGTTGATTTTGTTTAATATTAGCTCGTTTATGATTCTATTTGATAATACTACAGAACCTTTATAAACTATAACAAAATCTTCGTTCATTATTAATTAAAATATTTTCTATTCCAAATAGCTGTATTAAAATTTTTTCCTAAAGAAAAACCAAAAAAAATGACAATAGCTACCATTGATTTTAACATAAAAAGATAAGTTATAAAAAACTGAGCATTTGGAGAATTATCATACTTAAATATCTCATTGGGAATAATAAGAGTTACTAAAAGACTTAAAAAAGCAATAAAAAGTAAAATATTTTTTAATGATTTAAAGGGCCACATTGATATTCTTCTAAAGTAACTTAAATCATTTCCCCATTTATCAATTAAATAAAAATAGTCATTACCAAGATTACAAAACAATAAAGGATCATCAGCATTTTTAAGTTTAAAAAGTTTTGATGGAGCCATAATTTTAATGTCTAAACTATTTAGCCTGTGTTCTCTTTTAAAATCTTTTAATTTAGTTTGTGTTTTTTTAGGGATATCACCTTTAAAATATTTTGAATTCAAAAAGCGAAGACGATAATCAATACAAGTTTTTTTAATATCGCTAATATGAAATATATTTTTATTATTTAGTTGTTTTAATTCAAAATCATTAAAAAAATCAATATTTAAATTGTATAAAACATCTCCACAGATTGTTTTATTTTTAATACTTTGAAGTTCAGTTTCAATATTTGTATTGTACATATTATTTATCTCTTAAAATAGCATTAAATTTATTTTCAAATTTACTTTGAATATTATCCATTACTAAATGAATTTCTTTGTCGTTAAGTGTTTTTTCATCATTACAAATTGTGAAATTCATTGCATAAGACTTCTTATCTTTGGCAATTTTATCTCCCTCATAAACATCAAACAAATTTACACTGGTTAAGTTTTTTATTTCTGATTTTAAAATTAAATCTTCAATTTCAGAAAAATTTATGTTTTTATCAAAAATGAAAGCCATATCCTTATTTAGTGATTGAAATTTTGAAACAGGTTTATATTTTTGAAAATCATTTTTTTGTTTATTTAAAACCTCATCAATATCTAATGAAGCATAATACACTTTTTGATTTATTTCAAATATCTTATTTGTATTTTTTGAAATCAGACCAATAATACCAATTCTAGTGTCATTAAGATAAAATGCTAAAGCTTTGTCAAAACCATTTATTTCTACTATTCTTTCTTTACACTTAATAGAGAATTTTAAAAGAATATTAATGACTATGTTTTTTAATTTATAAAAATCAGCACTTGATGATTTACTATTCCATGATTCAGGATTTATTTCACCACTGTAAAGAATCCCTAATCTTCTTTTTTCTGTATTTAATTTTTTTTCTTTTTCATATATTTTTCCAAATTCAAAGAATCTATTGTTTCTATTTTTTCTATTAATATTATATTTTAATGTTTTAAGACAAGATTCTAATAATGTTGTTCTTAGTTTAGAAATATCCTTACTAATGGAATTAATTATTTCAATACTTTCTCTTTTAAATAAATTTAAATTATTGTTTGTTAATGAATTATTCATTATTTCATTAAATCCCAACGAGTTAAGAATTGAAGCGATTGATTTTTCAGTCTTATAGTAAAGATTAGTCTCAATTGAATTTATTGAAATAGATAGAGTATTGGATAAATTAATTTCATTAAAACCATATATTCTAAGAATTTCTTCAACCACATCACATTCTCTAGTGACATCATTTCTGTAACTTGGAACTGTAATGCCAACTCCAGTTTCAGTAATATTGTTAATTTTAAAATCTAAGGATGTTAAAATTGATTTAATTTCTTCAGGTGGAATAACTTGTCCAATAAGTTTATTTGTTTTTTCATAATTAAGTAATATTGACTTATTTTCTGCTTTAACAGGATATTCGTCGATGATATCACTACAAATCTTGCCATTACATATTTCACAAATCAATAGAGCAGCTCTTTTAAGAGCGTAATCAACTAATTCTATATCAATTCCTCTTTCAAACCTAAACGATGCGTCACTGTTGATAGAATGTGATTTGGCAGTTTTTCTTACTGAAATAGGATTAAAATAAGCACTTTCCAAAAATATCGTTTGAGTATTATTATTAATTCCGTGAGTATTTCCTCCAGAAACACCTGCTATACACATAGGAATATCACCATCACAGACCATTAAGTCAGATTCATTTAACTTTCTTTCAATTCCATCAAAAGTGGTAAATATTGTGTCTTTCTTTAAAGTTTTAACTTCAATTTTATTTGATTTTATTTTATCTAAGTCATAGGCATGTAACGGTTGGCCAAGTTCATGAAGAACATAGTTGGTAATGTCTACAACATTATTAATTGGAGAAAGACCAATGCTTTTTAATTTATTTTGTATCCAATCTGGTGATGTTTCTACTTTAATATCTTCAATACATAATCCAGTAAATCTGGGGCTTAGATTGATTTCTTTTAATATTATATTAACTTTTTTTGTTCTTGAATTTACATGGAAGGAGGAAACAGATGGACTAATAAGCTCTAATTTCTTTTTTTTATGTATTAAAGCAGCTCTTAGATCTCTAGCCACCCCAAAATGACTCATAGCATCTGAACGATTAGGTGTTAATCCTATATCAAAAACATGATCTTCATAAAAGTTGTAAACTTTAGTAGCTCTTTCTCCTGCTTTATATTTATCATTTAAAACAATAATGCCTTCATGAGAATCACCAATACCAATTTCGTCTTCAGCACATATCATTCCTTGACTT
>Ga0257106_1001006_pt1 | contig 14773 bp, 11 predicted proteins | sample LP_taG_3_FD_190177 | JGI IMG/M metagenome (GOLD analysis project Ga0257106, IMG submission 190177) | Marine microbial communities from Northeast Subartic Pacific Ocean, Canada - LP_J_2011_P26_10m | ecosystem: Environmental > Aquatic > Marine > Oceanic | place: Canada: Northeast Subartic Pacific...
ATGAGCTGAGACGCGTTGTATTGCGCCACGACGGACTTTAGGGTCTCGTGGACGATGGACGGGAGGACGCGTTCGTTGAAGTCGGTGCCGAGGTTGCGGTAGACGGTGGGAAGCTTGTTGGCGTCCGGGCGGGTTAGGACGCGGAGGGTGATGTTGACCATCTGTAGGTCGCGTGAGCCGGAGTGCGACGAGATCTGGTGCGCGCGCGCGCGGACGTCGTAGGTGATGGGGCGCTCGATCCACGGGATCATGGGGTGCGTGCCCTCGGAATACGTCTGAAGGAATGATGTGGGGGGAACGGGGGGGACGGGTCAGCGACATGATCGTCATATACGCGCGGGATCTCGGGCCGCCGCTTCACGCGTCGTCGTCCCGGAGAATTATAATGCCCGGCTGGCGGAATTGCCCTAAAACCCGAGCGCGACGACGCGGGATCGCGCGGCGCCGGGCATCGCGCGACGCCCTCGCGCGTCGCGTGATGCACCGACGACCTATTCGAAGCGATCCATCGCGTTTAACGACGAGCGCGGCGGGGAAAACATGCCGGTGACGTGTCCATCACACAGCCGTGACGCACCTTCTCGCGGATGCCGACGAATCGGTTGTACACGATGGCGCGGTGGCCGCCCTCGACGTTGAAGAAGGAGTGGTAGAGGCCGTACGCGCCCGCGCCGCCGAACACGGCGGTCTGCACGATACCCGAGATGATCTTCGGGTCCGGCAGCTTCACGTTACGCATGTTCTGCATCTTGGTGTGACGTCCGATCGCGCGCCTCGCGACTCTGCGGTGGCCGCAATTGTTCCTCTGCCACGTGAACTGCTCACAGCTGGCCGCAGCATGAAATCTCTCCGTCACTGATGTGGGGAGCGGAGGACGGGGAGAGCGGCGGGTTCCGCTTCAACTTCGGCGGCGACGCCGCCGCGGCCGCCGCGAAGGCACCCAACCCGGATGTCGCCGCTCGGGCCCCGGACGCGGACCCAAAGGAGGGCGGCCACATCGCCGGCGTGGAGGTGCTCGCGTCCACGGTGCCGGAGCATTCGCCCACCTGGAAACCCGAGACGCTGGAGCTGGACCCGTCCACGACCGTCGTCAAGGGCGCGGTGACGTCCGCGGACGCCGCGAACGCGCTCAGCGACGCCGACGGTAGCATCGACGGTAACAGCGACGTCGTGAAGGGCAGGTACGAGGGCGGGTTCAAGCTCTGGGAGTGTTCCGTCGATCTCGCCAAGCATCTCTTAAAACACGCGGACGTCGGCGACGGCGATGACGACGACGGCGTGAAGCTGCGCGGCGCGCGCGTCCTGGAGCTGGGATGCGGGCACGGCGTACCCGGCATCGTCGCCGCGCTCAAGGGCGCGGCGCAGGTGACGCTGTGCGATTACAACCCCGAGGTGTTGAGCACGCTCGCGGTGCCAAACGTCAGGGCTAACTTCACCACCGACGAAGAGAGGGGTAAGTTCGCGTACCTCGGCGGCGACTGGGGCGACCTGGACGCCCACATTGAGCCCGGCAGCTTCGATTTGGTCCTCGCCGCGGAGACTATATACTCCGTGGATTCGTACGCGAGGCACATACGGGTGTTACGAAGGGCGTTGCGTGTGGGAACTGGTGTGGCGTTGATTGCCGCGAAGAGTTATTACTTCGGCGTCGGCGGCGGCGTGGACGCATTTAGGCAGGCGATCGAACGCGCGCACCCGGACATGGAGGTGCAGTCGGTGGAGTCGTTCTCGGACGGCGCGAGTAACGTGCGGGAGATACTGCGGGTGCGGTATAAGCGACGGTAGCTACACGTAGCGGATGTGATTTGAACTTAGCTAGAGTAGAAATTTGACAACGGCACCGTCGCTACTAGGTCGCCTTGGCCTCAAGGAACTTGAGGATCGCGCGTTTTCTGTGCGAGAACGTCGCCTGCTCGTGGAACTGCAGCTCCCCGAACGTCTTATCGTATCCGTCCGGGGTGAACACGCTGTTCCACGACGCCTTTCCGTGTTTAACGTCCCCTCTCGGACCTCCCAGCACCGCTCCCTCGATCGTTCCCACGAAGAGCTCCGGGGTGCTTCCCGCGCCTCCGCCGCCGCCGTTCCCTCTCACGTGCACCGCCGCGAGTGTGCACGTCACCAGCGCGTGCCTATCCTCGTACCGGCTCATCATCTCCCACAGGCCGACATCGCCGATGGCCTCGAGCATGGGCTTGCAGTACGGCCCGGGGAAGCCGTGTAGGCATCGGAGGCTGAGCCCGACATCCTCGGTGATGACCCAGTCGACGTCGTCCGGGATGGCGCCGCGCTCGCGCAGCAGCCGCGTCGCCTCCGTCACCTTGCGCGCGCCGATCTCCTCGGACGTGCCCTGGATCTCCACCGGATCCGCGTCCACCTGCACGTACTCAACCTTGGCTTGCGTCTCTCCACGCTCCGCGTTCCACCCGTCGATGACGAAGGAAGCCTCGCGGAACTTACCCGCGTTTCCGGTGCAGTACAGCACCTTCATGACCTTCGACGAAGACGCGGAGCAACGCACGGACCGGGAAGAACGCACTCGGGGAACCTGCGCACACGCACGCACCGCCGGCGACATCTAGTGTGAGGGGCGGGGGCGAGATCGCGACGACACTCACAAAAATAATATTTCACCAAGTAGTCTCGAGTGCTACTAGCAGAGGTCCTCGGGCTTCACGTCAACCTCCTCCCGCGTCGCCAGGTCCTTCACCCGCACCACCCCTTGCTCCCACTCCTTCTCCCCGAGAAGCACCACCCGCGACGCCCCGCAACGCTCCGCGTGCTTAAACGCCCACTTCGGCTTCTTGCCATCCTCGATGACCAAGTCAACCCTTCGCCCACTCGCCCTCAGCCGAGCGGCGATGCCCATCGCCGCCGGTCGTAACGCCGCGTTCATGGGGTACACCAAATCGTCCACGTTCCCGCTCTTCAACGACTCGGGTAACAAACCCTTGTCCTTGACGAGCTCCATGATCACGGCGTCGCCAAAGCCAAAGCCGACCATCGGCCGATCTTCGCCGCCCAAAGCGCCGAGCAGCTTGTCGTAACGACCGCCGCCGCAGATGGCCCTCAGTTCCCCGGCGCGATCGAACCCTTCAAACACCACGCCGGTGTAGTACGAAAGCCCGCGAACGACGGACGCGTCGAACACGAGCCAGTCGTGGTACCCGTACGCCTCCGCGTGGGAGAACAGGAGCTTGAGGTCGGCGACGGCGGGTGAGTCGGTTCCGAGCAATTGTTCGAGTTGGTCGATGGAACGCATGGCCATGGCGTCCAGGATGCCGTCGATGGCGGCTTGATCGACGTTGAGTTCCGCGAGCTCCTCGACGATCTTCTCGCGCGGGAGCTTCTCGATCTTGTCCACGACGACGCACACGGGCGCGAATGAATCTTCCGGGACGTCGAACCGTTCCAGCACGGCTTGCAGCACCTTGCGACTGGACACCTTGATGCCGACGTCGGCGGCGGTGATGCCGAGTCGGGTGAAGAAATCGGTGATGGCCGCCAGGAGCTCCGCCTCGGCTTCCACGCCCTCCACGCCGACGATGTCCATGTTCCACTGGTAGTGCTCGCGTCTGCGTCCGCGCGTCATGCGCTCGTAGCGCCAGCACTGGCCGACTGCGAACCATTTCGCGGGAAGCGCTAACGATTTGCCCTGCTGCATGATGAGCCTGGCGAAGGAGGGCGTGAGCTCTGGCCTGAGCGCGACGCGCCTGTTTCCCTTGTCCTCGAAGTTGTACAGCTGCGTGGTGATCTCCTCGCCAGCTTTGCGGACGTAGAGCTCCTCGGTTTCGAGCACCGGCGCGTCGAACTCGTCGAACCCGAACGATCGTGCCACGTCCCTGAAGTGCCCGAAGAGCCAGTTGCGTACACGCATCTCCTCGGGGGGGAAATCCCTGGTTCCCTTGGGGGGCTGGAGGTCGATCTGTTTCCGCTGTTTGCCCGCGTCGCGCTGCTTGTCGGGGGAGACGGTGCTGGTGGACCGCCCGCCGTCCGACTTGGCCATGGCGGACGCCGCGAATCGATGTCGGTGAGCGCCCATTGGGCCCGAACCGACGAGCGGCGCTTGCAGAGGAGTGCCAACCGACGCGGATCTCTGGTGAAGACCGCGGCGGAGCAGGGCGCGCGCGAGGGACGTGGGGGTACGAATCATCCCGGTAGGATGTTTCGCGGCCAACATTTCACGGTGGCGCAGAGGTGCGCGGGCGCGATGTGACGCTCGAGGGTTCAGGGCTTATCTATTCCACTCGGAGCTCGAAAGCGGACCGAATGACGTCGACCGCTTTTCCTAATTCACCTGACTGAAACACATACGAATATGAAATCTGAATACGCAAATATTAACCTTATTAGCATTAAAAACACGGGGTTTCTGCAACGAAACGCACTCAATCGCGGACCGTTTGTTTTCGAAAAAAAGTTCAAGAAGTCGCTCGAAAAGATCTGACAGTTGTAGATTCGCTGACTCACTAAGCAGGGAAACTAACACGCGTCGACCTGCATTAACCGCACCCGCGTGAACCCTCGAGGTCACTCACGCCGCCCAGACCGTCGCCGACACCTCGTCGACGCGTTCGTTCATCAAACTCTATCGCGCTCGCTATCGAGACGCGCCCGCATTTACCGCGGCACTCCGTTTCCGGCCTCCCGCGAGCATCGGAAAATATCCCTGCAGTGCAACTTCCCGCGCGCTAAAGATCCCTGCTATGCCGACCGTCGCACTGATGACGTCCGTATCCGCCGCCGTGACGGCGCCCCGCGCGTGCTCCTCGCGCGCGGCTTCCGGTTCCAAGCTCGCGTTCCACCAACGATGCAAGACCGAGACGCACGCGATTCGTTTCGCGTCGCGTCGATCGTCCCGCGTCGAGATCGGCCGCGCCAACGGAGACGCCCGATGCAAATCTGCGGGAACTAACCGCGTGTCTCTCAGCGTCGAGGCTTCCGCGTCCACCAAGGTCATCGTCCAGGGCAGGCACCTCGAGATCACCGACTCCATCCGCGAGTACGCCGAGGAGAAGATCAACAAAGCCGTCGCGCACTTCGATCAACACGACGTCCGCGAAGTGGACGTGCGATGCTCCTCGCGCGGTGGCGCCGATAAGAAAACCCCCGGCGGTGCCCTGCAAAAGACGGAGGTCACCGTCTACACCAAGAACGGCATCATCCGTTCCGAGGAAGAAGCCGATGACCTCTACGCGTCCATCGACGCCGTCAGCGACAAGCTCGAGCGCAAGCTCCGCAAGGTGAAGGAGAAGAAGATCTCCAAGCGGCCCAAGCACAACAAGAACGCGCCGAAGGCTCAAACCGACGCCATCGTCGCCGAGATGGCCGCCGCCGACGAGGCGCTCGCCGACGAGAGCATGGACTACACGGAGATCGTCCGCGAGAAGTTCCACACCGTGCGCAAGTGCACGGTATCGGCCGCGGCGGAGGAGATGGAGAACCTCGGCCACACGTTCTTCGCGTTCAAGAACGTGAACCAAGGTAACGAGGTCAACGTCGTGTACAAGCGCGACGCGGGCGGGTACGGAGTCATCGTGCCGGTTGACATGGCCGGTGATTCGGTGGATGCATCCCCTATTGATTTGTCGGGCGAGTGGTTCTGAGTGGTTCTCGAGCGTTACCCTCAAACTTCATGCCTGCTTTCCCTTTTTTTGAAATCCAAACGTCTCTCACGCCCATCCGTCTCTCGCCCGCGGTCCGTGGCTCCGTCAGGGTGTACACGACGGAGTACTCGGCACCAGTACTCGGCGGTGGCCTCAGCCTTGACCTTCTCCTGCTCGCGGAGCGCCTTGGCGCGCTCCAGCGCGGCGGCGTTCTGTGTCTTGGCGCGCGCGGCGGCAGCCTCGGCGGCGGCAGCCTTCTTGGCGTCGTCGCGTTTCTTGGTCTCAGCCTTTTGCTTAGCCTTCTCGGCGTTGGCCTTGGCCGCCGCCGCCTTGGCATTGCGCTCGTCGGCGGCCGTTTGCGTGAGGACGGTAGGGGGAGCGAGGGAAGCTTTACCCTGGTTTGTATCAAATTCAAAAATCGTTGAACCCAGTAGTACCGGAAGTACGCACATATTCGATCTGTCTCTCACGCGGTGTACCTGAATAGCTCTCCGAACCGGGTGATCGCGACGCCCTTGTGCCCGACCCTGACCACCACCGCGTTCTTGTGGTTATCCACGTGCTTGGGCGGTGACTCGCACACCAGCCGCGAGTTACTCGCCTCCGTCGCCGGCACCCACACCTGTTGCCCCTCTTTGCCGAAGAGACACCCCGAGTGCTCGTTACCGGCGCCGAGGTTGCTGCCGGTGACCGTCACGTGCGTCCCTCCCTTCGACGGGCCGTTGCTCGGTTCCATCTTGGATATCTCCGCCTGCCTGCACGTCGCGTGGACTTCATCCGCCCACTCGGGCAGCGGACAGAACAGCGGGTTCAAGCCGAGGTTGATTCGCCGTTCCAAGTAATCCGCGGATCGGTCCAGCCGAGCTGGCAGGTACGGAACACGTCCTTTGCCACCCTCGCCGTCGTCCCCTTCGGGGTCCCAGAGGGTGTGCGGTAACGTGCCGTACAGCCTGTTGCCGCTGAGGTCGCTCTCGCGGAGGCACGGGTGCGTGCCCAGCCACGGGGGAACCTCGCCGACCAGTCTGTTGTTGTCCGCGATCAACGCTCGCAACAGCTCGAGGGATTCGAGCGACGTCGGGATGGATCCCGTGAGCTTGTTGCCGCCCAGACGGATCTCCGCGAGGTCCGTCGCGTTCGCCAGGTCGGGTGGGATTGGGCCGACGAGCTTGTTGTCCGTGAGGTCCATCCGGGCGAGTTCGGCGCAGTCGCCCAGTTCGGGCGGAATCTCCCCGGCCAGTTGGTTCCGTCTCAGGCCCAGCGACGCGAGCCGCGGCATTTGTCCAATCTCTTTGGGAACCGTGCCGGTGATTTTGTTGTTCGAGGCGTGGAACTCCTTCAACAGCTTCGCGGTCGCCATGGCGCCGCCCGGGAGCGATCCGTCCAGCCGGTTGCGATCCAGGTAAAGGTACATGAGCAGCGGCAGTTTCGTGAAGTAGTCGCCCGGTATGGGGCCCTCGAACGAGTTGTCGGAGAGGAGCGCCGCGCGAAGCGAGGGGATGCGGGGAAGAACCTTGGGTAGTTCACCGGACAGGTCGTTCCTGCTCACGTCGAGGTACTCGAGCTTCGTGAGGCCCTCGAACTTCTCCGGGAGATGTCCGGAGAGTTTGTTAGCGCCGAGGTCCAACGTCTCCAGCTCGGTGAGCTCCGCGATGCCCGGCGGGACGTCGCCCTCGAGCTTGTTCCCGCGCAGTCGCAGGTGCTTGAGCCGCCCGAGGCGCGTGATACCTTCCGGTATCGGCCCGCTGATCTTGTTGTTGCTCAAGTCGAGCGTGCGGAGGTTGTAGCACTGGTCGATGGACTCCGGGATCTCGCCGAAGAGCCCGGTGTCCGCCAGCGTCAGTTCCTCGAGGTCCTGGAGCTTACCGATCCACGTCGGGAACTTACCCTTGATTCCTTGGTTACCAGTCAAGGATAGCCTCTGTAGTGACTTCATGCCGACCCACGGCTCTGGGATCTTGCCGGTGAACTTGTTCTTAACCTCCAGGCCGGCTTCGCCGAGGTACAGCACCTCCAGCGATTTCATCTTACCCATCTCTTTCGGGAGCGACCCGTGGAAGCCGTTGGCGCTGAGATCCAGGTGTCTCAAGTTGGTCAACCGTCCAAACTTCTTGCTCAACTTGCCCGTCATGCGGTTCGACGACAGCGCGAGCGTCTGCAGCTTGGTCATGGAGAAGAGCTCGTCGGGGATCTCCCCGGAGAAGAGGTTATCCGACATGTCGAGGTACAGCAACTCGTCGAGCTTTGCGAGCGCGGTGAGGTTGAATTCCCCCCAGCACGCGACGTTGTTCAAGTTCAGGTTCAGCTGCGTGACCCGGCCGCCGGTGCACACGACGCCGTGCCAGTTGTTAGCGCACGGCTCGCCCACCCCCCAGTTGCGCTGCACGCTCCACCGCACTCCGTTGCACTCCTCGTAAAACTCCTCGAGCGCTCTTTTGTCGGAACTCGTCGGGACCAACGCGTACCCTTTGTCCGTCGCGGCGGGCATGATCATCGTGGTGCCGTCCTCGGCGAATCGCCGTGGGCGGGACTCCGGTCGGCTGACGCCGACGCCGCCGCCCCACGCGTGACGCCACGTGTCGCCCCAACGCACAGCCTTGCCCGTCTGCGGATTGACGTAGGCGGCGGATTCCTTTTTGAGTTGCTCCATCATCTCCTTCGCGGCGTCGTCGCCGGAGTTGATCTCCTCGTCGATCGGCGACGACGGCACGATCGAGCCCGGGTTAGTAGTGTCCACGTTCGCGAGCATCGACGCCTCGGCGGCGTCGTAAGAATCGATAGATTCGACGGCGGCATCTTTGGACTTCTTTGCCACCTGGTCGCCGGTGGCGCCGTCCGCGTCGATCTCCGCCTGGTAGCTCTCAGCGCTGTCGTCGTTGTCGCCCGCGCCTCCCTCGTTCGGGTTGCGCTCGGAGATGCCGGAGCTCTCCGGGTAGTCGTGTCCTTCCCATTTGAACTTGCGATCGCGAAAGTTTGCGTCGGGTTTAGCCGCCTCGGTGGCCATGCGATCGGTGAGTTGGTACCGCAGGAAGTACTCCTCGTACTTCTTGAGGTTCGTCTCCTTCTCCTTCTTGCGCGTCACCTCGGGGTTCATGGGCGTCGCGTTCTCGGTCGTGGATGGCGCGTCCACGCACGATCCCACCTCGGACGCGTCGCAGGTCTCGGACGACTCGCTCGATCCTTCGGAGGCTTGGGTGCCGTCCAGCTGTGATGACGGCTTCGGGACTTGGTCCGTGCCGGGCGCCTGCCATATCCCGTCGCTGAGCAAGCCGGCGGCGGCCGGTCCGCCCGGCGCGAGCTCCCTGAGCGCGCGCTCCGCGGCGATGAGATGCGGGGGAAGGTGCGGCTGTGACGAGTGGAGGGAGGGAAAGGGTCAGTGGATCGCGATCGTCGACGCGATTTAAGAGGGCCCAAGTGGCGGGGGATGGACGCGCACCTTGGCGTACAGTCGGGGTCGCGGGCGCGGTCCGAACGCGTCGATCGCGCGGATCTGGGCGCATAGGACCGCCAGCACCAGGCACCACGCCGTGAGCCTCATCGTCGTCGCTCTTGTGTGGTGACCACTCGCACTGGCTCGAGGAGGGGCGGAACCGATGTCAACCTTTGTTGGGCGGGAAAAGTAAATCTGCGGGGCTCGTATGCCCATTCAAGGTGTGCAATGGGGAACTAATTTATCCATATGGCATCACAGTCACCATCCGTACCAACCCATTCATCGAAACCTATCACTTAATAAATCCGAATCCACGAAACAGTTGGAAAGTTCTCCTTCCGTTATCTTCATGCGTCCGCCCCTTCGCGTTCTACCCATCAAGACGCGTCATCATGGGCGTCATCGGCAAGCTCCTCGCGAAACTCAACGCGTTCGATCCCAAACGCGACGGCTTCGCCGGAACCGTCACGGACGAGTCCGAGCAGACGAGGCTCGGCGCCTTCCTCTCCGTCGTGATCCTCCCGGTTTGCGTCGCAGCCTATTCGGCGCTGTACTTTGTCCAGTTCTACTACGGCTTCGGTGAATCCGCGCCGCCGCTGTACAAGGTGACCACGTCCGAGACCCTGCAGTACGGCAACCAGGTCAAGGAGCTCGCCCTGGAGTGCACCAACCCGTACGGCTGCTTCTTCCGGCTGCCGGCGGGCGGGGCATCCATGTGCCAGAGCGGCGTGGTCAGCACGGAGCAACCCAACAACGACTTCTGCGACACGAGCTCCCCAGCCGGCGGCGGTAACGCCCCAAACGTCCCCGCCCCAGGCGCCGGACGCAAACTACTCGACGACGAGTACCCCTGGCGGGCGCCCGCGGCGCGGAGCCTTCTCGAGGTGGCCGAGCCCAAGTGCTCCGGCAAGATCGCATGCGGTACGTTTTTATTTGTTCTCTGACTGTTTGCCCATATGAACTTTGTGTTTTTTTCAGGAACCGTGATGGACGCCGACGACGGGGTCTGCGCGTATTCCCTCGCCGACCCCGTCGACGCCCTCACCGTGGCGTGGAGGGACGACGACATGTTCAGCAGCGATCCCAACACGAAGTGCACGGGCCACTGCAACTTCGGCGTCTCGCTCATCACCGACTACCTCGACGAAGACGGCGAAAAGATCAAGCAAAAGAAGATTCGAGCGCACCGCGGCATCATGCTCCTGTCCCTCGTCGAGCGCCACGATCCGCAGATGGAGTGGGACGCATCGCACCCCGACATCGCCGCCAAGTCCGGCCGTACCGTCATCTACGAGTGGGGAATCACCCCGGTGGACATCGTGGGCACGATCGAGGAAAGTAACCTCTGCTTAACCGACGGACAAGGGGTCACCGGTCTCAAGACTGAGTTCGGCGAAACAAGCGGCGAGGGCGTCAACGCCAAGGGCATCAAGCTCAATCCTTTCCCGCTCTACACCAAGAGCACCACATCGTACCCGTCTCCGGTGATGGCGTACCTCGCGGCGGTCGGTGGTATCGCCGCCACCCTCGGCGGCATGTTCGGCCTGATCCACACGGTGCACCTCGAGATGCTGAAGCGGAGACCCGACTCCAAGCCCGCCGAGGAGAACGCCGCGTGATGAGGGAACGTACGTACGCGTCGGGGGTCACGATGACCCCCAAATGAGACGATGAAGGATGCGATGAAAGTTATCTATGTCCTGTCTTGTCAACCTGTGTGCGAGTGTATTAATGAATCTGACCGTCTCCAAACTTTTTCCTCACACCTCCTGAGCTGTCTTTTGTCGGGGGTGCACACATTCAAACACAACGCGGAGCCGGGACGATCTTGGGACGGCGGGAGCGTCCGGCCAAGAACCCGCGCGATGGCCAAGAGCAAGAAGAAGTTCTACGGCGTCAAGGTGGGTCGCGCGCCGGGCGTCTACGACACCTGGGACGAGGCGGAGGCGCAGGTCAAGGGATTCGAAGGCGCTTTGCACAAATCCTTCGCCACGAGGGCCCCGGCGGAGAAGTACGTCGCGTCTCCCCCCGCGCCAGGGTTCGTGTCCACTCGCCGCGCTTCGGTCGGCGGCGGGGGTCAACGCGCGGTGTTCGCGTACCCCGCCGAGCTCATGGACGGCGCCGGACCCGCGGGCGCCGAGGATCTGGGAGGCGAAGATCTGCCGGTGCCCACCGCTGACGGATCTGTGGGCACAGCTGTGCGCACGGACGATCACACGCCGCCGCCCGACGACGCGCCGACGACCGCGCCCCGATGGTTCGACCCGTCGGCATCCACCCGACCCACCAGCACCGAGGCTCGAGCGACGTGGGGCGCGCCCACCGCGCCGTCGCGGCTCGTCGATCCGCTCCACGCGACCCGACCCACCGTCGACTACTACGATCCCCCCCAACAACAACAACAGACGCAGACGCAACAACAACGCGCCAGAACCACCCGACGGGGATCCGACGCCGCGCACGACCTCCACTACGACCACGAGAACGGCACCGGATGGGAGACGGCGCCGGGTAAGCGCACGCGCGACGCCTTCGGTGTCGGCGTATCGGGCAGAGTCTTGCCCAAGCAACCCGAACCGGCGAGAGACGGAGGCTTCCCGATGGGCGGCGTATCGGTGCACTTCCCCAAAGGACTCAACCCGCACGTCCCGCAGAAGATCACCATGTCCAAGGTGATCGCCGCGCTGCGGGGAAAGCAGAACGCGCTCATCGAGTCACCGACCGGGACGGGTAAGTCCCTGAGCTTACTGTGCAGCGCGCTCGCGTGGCAGGAGGGTGAAAAGGTTCGCGTCGCGGGGGAGAACGATTTGATCAAGGCGCACAACACTCGCGAACGGATGAAGCAGATGGACGCCATCGAGGCGCGCAAGAAGGCGAGGCGGGACGAGCAGGCGACGCGGTTTCATCGCACGGTGGGTTTGCCGCTGCAGCACACCGGAGGGGCGAAGGCGGAGCCGACGGCGGAGAAAAAGAAGGAGGACCAGAAACCGTCCGACTCCAAACCGTCGGACGCGTCGTCGACGCATTTGTCGGACAACGGCGTGGACGGCGTGGTGGTTCCCGCCGAAAAGACGTCGAAATACTTCGAGAACGGCGAGGAGGTGAGCGCGGGCGTGAGCGTGCACGCGGTGAAGGATGAGAAACCCGACCTCGACGATTTCAGGTTCAATCCGGGCGGATCCGGAGCCTCTTCCGGAGCCGGCGCCGAGACGAAGACGAAGAGCGAGAGCGAGAGCGTGGACCCCGACGCCCCGATCCCCTTACCGGACATCAAGCCCATGCTCGCGGTACCCAGGATCTACCTCTGCAGCCGCACGCACAGCCAGCTGCACCAGCTCGTCAAGGAGCTGAAAAGAACGCCGTACCGGCCCAAGTACACCATCTTGGGCAGCCGGGCGCAGTACTGCCCGATCAAGAAATCCGACGACGAGTGCTCGGACCTCACTAAGAACAAAGCGTCGCGGCCGCTTGATACCGGATGCGGGTACTACAACAAGAAAGGGAAGCTGCTGTCCGAGTTGGAGCACGCGGGGATTTGGGACATGGAGGTGAGAGTTTATTTCAATTCTCGTACAGGCAATTAGACTGACGTCGTGTTTTCTTTTGTTCACAGGATATGGCTGAGGCGGCGGAGGCGCACAGGTCGTGCAAATTCTTCGCCATGAAGGACCTTCTAGAGACCGCCGAGCTGGTACTCTGCCCGTACAACTACGTGTTCGACCCGGGGATCCGAAACGCGCTCGGGATCGAGCTCGGCAACGCGGCGGTGATCATCGACGAGGGTCACAACGTCGAGGACGTCTGCCGCGAGGGCGCTTCCTTCGAGTGTTCGCTCAAGGACCTGGACGAGGGCGTCCGGGAGCTTCGGTCCGTCGTGGGTTTCTACTCCGAAGCGGACCCGGCGCTCGTGTTCATGGAGCTCATGTACACGTGGCTGGACAAGCACTTGCGGGAGGCGAAAGGACAGAACAGGGCGGAGGGGCGGTTTCACGGCGGGGGGTATCGCAAATTGTCGGGGCCCGTGACGCCGGGGCCGGAGGAGCGCCTTTGGAAAGGTGAGGACGGCGAGCGCGCGTTGCTCGCCGCGCTGTGCCCGACGCTCGCGTCCGCGGGCGGTAACCCGGACTCGTTGCGAAAGCACGCGCTGATGTGTGTCGACAACGCCATCCGCGTCGCCGACTACACGAGCTCGCTGCGACAGAAAATCAACAACACCGGCAAGTCCTTCGGCGAGTCCTCCCTCGGCAAGTGCTACAACGCCGCCAAGGCGGTTCGTTCGTTACTGACCAACCCGCGCGACTACGTCCTGTACGCGGTCCCCGACCTGGACCACCCGGGCGATGACGGCTTCAACGCCGCACGCAGGGGGGATTCGCGCGGGGCTCGCGGCGCGGGCGTCGCCATGTGGTGCCTCCGACCCTCCGTCGCCTTCGGTCCCGTGTCCGAGGAGGCCATGTGCGTCATCGTCACCAGCGGGACCCTGTCACCCATCGGCAGCCTAGAGGGCGAGCTCGGGGTGTCGTTTCCGATCAAGGTGGAGGCCCCGCACGTGGTACCGCGGCGGCAGATCCACGTCGAAGCCCTGGACGCGTTGGGCGACTTCACGGCTAAGACCCAGGACAACCCGAAGATGCCCGCGAATTTGGCTTCGCTTCTTTTAAAGTATTTGAAAGTCGTGCCCAAAGGCACCGGCGCGCTGGTGTTCCTGCCAAAGTACGCGTTGATCCGGCGAATCATGGAGGACTGGGAGTACAGCGGTGTCCTGTCGCAGCTCAAGGCGCTCGTCGGCACGGTCGTCGCGGAGGAGCCGGGGGCGCAGACATTCGCGGCTACGCTCGAGGAATTCCGCGGCGCCGTCGAGGCGCCGGACAACAAAGGCGCGTTGATGCTCGCCGTGTACCGCGGCAAGGTGAGCGAGGGCTTGGACTTCAAGGATGACTTTGCGCGAGCCGTGTTTTGCGTCGGGATCCCGTTCCCGAGCGTCGGGGACGTCAAGGTTCGCTTAAAGCGTGAGTACAACAGCAGCCGGTACGCGAGAGAGTGCGGTTTAATGCCCGGGGGTGACTGGTATTCGCACCAGGCGTTCCGCGCGTACAATCAGGCGCTCGGCCGGTGTATTCGTCACCAGCACGACTACGCGGCGATATTCATGGTCGACGCGCGTTTCGGCATGTCGGAAGAGGCGGACCGGAACAAGGCTATGGTTTCCAAGTGGATGCGGAACTTGGTCCAGAGGTTTCGCGATGGTCGCGAGAGCGTCGGGACTTTGGCGGAGTTTTTCGAGCGGCTCACAAAGGACCCGCCCGGTCCTCCTCCCGGCTCATGTACGAAGGAAGGGACGCCCGCTGTGAAGACATCCTTGAACGCGATCAATATGGACGCGAAGTCTGTCGACGTGAAGGAGCGGACGCCTTTGTCGACGCAGGATGAGGTGTTGGGAGCGGTGGACGTGACTTTCACGCAGGCTGAGCGGCTGCGGGCGGAGGAGGCGGTGAGGGAGGGCCGGCACGTGGACTTGACGATGTCGGACGAGGAGGGGGAGGAGGAGGGGGAGGAGGAGGGGGGTGATGGGGTTGCGGACGTGTTGGCGGCGTCGGCGGTCGCGCTCCCCGAGTGAGTGAGAGAGAGTACGAGAGAGAGACGGGACGAGAGTACTTGTAGAGTTATGACGGTGAAACGCACCGACGAACGGTTGACAACAGAATGTTTTGTCACCTCGAGCGCTCGAACGGCACCGGAG
>Ga0257106_1001009_pt1 | contig 14747 bp, 13 predicted proteins | sample LP_taG_3_FD_190177 | JGI IMG/M metagenome (GOLD analysis project Ga0257106, IMG submission 190177) | Marine microbial communities from Northeast Subartic Pacific Ocean, Canada - LP_J_2011_P26_10m | ecosystem: Environmental > Aquatic > Marine > Oceanic | place: Canada: Northeast Subartic Pacific...
AAGACCAAGAAGAGATCGGCGTCGTGGTCGGCGCGCACGGTTCGGGAGCGCACGCCATGTTTGAATGGCTCCAAAGCATTTCAATGGGAACCGCGAGGAACAAGTATAAAAACAGCTGGATTGAAAGGATGAATAAAAAAGGCTTGACGTTTTACGCGTACGATCACCAAGGCGCCGGGAGGAGCGAATGCGCGAGAGGATGCAAGGCATTTATGGAACGCGAATCGGATTTAGTGGAGGATAACGCGCGGTTTATGAAACTCGTGCGAGAGAGACACTGTGGTGGGAATACTAATGATGACGAGAATACTCGCGGGAGTCGAAGAGGGAGTCGAAATAGAAACGGGAGTAGCAGCAACAACGGCGGTAGAAAGAAAGTGTTCGCGGCGGGCGTTTCGATGGGCGGGTTCGTCGTCGCGAGAGCGGCTATCGAGTATCCGAAGTTATTCGCCGACGGTGTCGTCTTATTGTGTCCAATGCTCTCGTTGAAAAAGCTGCGCGCGCACGCGTCGAACAGAATCATTCTGAAAATCTTGCGCTTGTTCTCTATATTCACCCCGACGTGGGAAGTTGGCAAAACACACAAGAACAAAAAGTTCCCGCTCTGTCAAAAAGAGATGGAAGGCGACCCGCTCTGTTGGCCGTCCGGCGTCCGAGGCATTCGCGCGAGAACGGCATCGGAGTGCTATTTCGGCACCGTACGCTTAAACAAACCGGGTGTGATTGAAAAGTTCACCCATCCGGTCATCGCTTTCCACTCGGTCGAAGATCCCATGACGGATTGTTCCGGTTCCGAGTCCTTCATCGAGCGCTGTCGATCGAAGGATAAAACCATGGTCAGATGTTCAGATGCGTTTCATCACGACTTGCAGCACGTCAGCGGGTACAGCGAACCAATCGGGGAGGAGATGTGCCAGTGGCTCGCCAAACGAGCGTGAGCGAGCGATGGATGACATATATATCATCATATATAAAAACATGTATAAAAAGAGAGCAGAAAAGAGAGAGAGTTACGCTGAAAAGTGTGACGGTGGTGATATCGCGCGACACGTGATACCAGCGCGCTTTTCCCACCATCCTTCGTCCACTCTTCCGCGAGTAGTCTTCTCGTAAACTTGTACGTTAAAATGCACTTTGAGAGAGAAAAGTTCTTCACACAAAACAACTTCCTCATTTAAAAAGAAACAACGCACCACCCGCTCTCTGATACTACTGCTCTACTCAATCTACTCCTACTCGCAAAACACGCGGAGAGAGACTCTCCTCTTTGAAATGAACACCCCCAAGAAATCGACTTTGAGTTAACTTCGAGAGAGAGAGAGAGAGAGAGAGAATGATGAAACAATCTTCTCTCGTCGTCCTCTTCTTCGGCGCATCCATTCGCGGAGGAAAAGGAGGAGTTTCCTCCGTCGTCGGCGCCTTTACCGAGGAAGGTTTCAGCGCTGAAAGAAGAAGAAATGAATGTCCGGCTTTGTTCTCCGGAAAAGACTGCGCGGAGGTGAAAACAAACCTCCCGGAATGCGTCGACGGCGCGTTCAGTGGAAAGTGGATTTCTTTACACCGAAACGTGGTGCGTTTTCCCCGAGATGGAGGACAAAGGGAAGACGAAGACGTAAACGACGATGCAACAAACGCTCATCGGGAGGACTATTGGCGCGTACCGCGAGATATATCGGAAGAAAATGCGTCGTTACTTCCCGAATTTGATATATTTGGGATGATGGGTAATAGAGGGAACGACGAGTATTCTTCGAACGCCGCGGCGGCGAAGTCGTGCGCGCTCGTCTCCTCCGCCGCGAGCATGTCGGGGTCAAATCTCGGCGCGGAAATCGACGCGAACGAAATTGTGGTCAGATTTAATAACGCGCCTACGAGAGGTTACGAAGCGGATGTAGGAAAGAAGACGAGTTTTAGATTAACGAATGCCATCTTTCAAGGGTATCGAGAGAATGAAAAAGAGGCGGTGTTGGCGAAGTGGTGCCAAGATAAAACGAGTCGCGTGCCGTGCGGTAAACGCGAAGAGTTGACGAGTTTGATCGAGAAGAAAGCGCACGCCGTGAACCCGCGTTTTTTTGAGTACGCTAATTCGAGGTATTTTCGAAAGCTCGGCGAACATCCGACGAGTGGCATGGTGATGACGTTGCTCCTGTTGCATAGGTGCGAAAAAGTCACGCTGTACGGATTCAACGGGAAAGGATTGAAAAGCTGGTATTACCCGAAGAGAAGGAAAGGTGAAAATGCACCGAAAAAGAAAGAATGGTTGAGAGAGAAGCGGTGGACGGTAGAAGGAGATTGGATATACGCCAAATCATCGAGTGTGGACGGTATGGAAGACGATCCACTCAATCGAGAAAGAGAAGACTTATTAAAGGAGAACGCAGAAGAAAGTACCGGCGGAAGGCGACGAAGAAGACAAGGAAAACGACGCCGTTTCTCTCGCTCGGCATCCTCGTCGTCGTCGTCGTCGTCCTGGAACCTCCTCTCGTCTCGCGTTCAGCGCAGAGGTCTTCTCCTCGCGAATACCGACAATAGAACGAGCGCTTTGCCTCTCCATCCTCCTGGTCTTTTCCATAGTAGTAGTAGTAATAGTAGTAGTAGTCGCAGCAGCAGCAGCAATAGTAGGAGCAGCAGCAGCAGCAATAGTAGGAGCAGCAGCAGCAGCAACAACGGCGAAGAAAAAGAAATAGAAGAAGGGCGAAAGAAGAACGGCGCAAAAGACGAGGAAAACGTCGAGCGCGGCGGAACCACCACCACCACCACTCCTCCTAAACAACAACAACGCCGAAGATCGCTTCTTCACGCCGTCAAAGCCGAGAGAGCGTGCGTGCGCCAGTTGCAGTTACTCGGGTTCCTCGAAGAAGTCGACGCGTAAAAGAAATAAGGAGTCGCTCGTAGTAGTATTGGTATGCTTAAAAATTTAATTGAACACATTCGTATTTTTGTGAAAAGAAAAAAAAACGCCCTCAAATTTGCGCACAAATTCCCCACTTCCGAAACGACTTTGAAGAACGACTTCAGTCAGGATGCTGAAAAAAATAGCCATCTTCACCTTCCTGGGCACGTCATCTTTGTCCGTCAGTTTTGCGGTCAAGTGCGTTTTTGTCGTCGTTTGATTTATCTTTCTCTTTCTCTCTCTGTTGAATGTTAACTGACGCGTCCTCTCTTTTTCCAATTCTCAATCTGAAACAACAACAACGAAAGGTTTGGCCAAGACTTCACGGACACGTTGCACAAGAAACCAGAACCTTTGAAAGGGCCAGAATACTCTCTCGACGACGAAGGGACCGGGTTGTTCGCGGATGACATGCAGCAAGCGTTCGCGCACGGATTGAAATGCGGGTCGTGCTTTGCCGTCCTGAACGAGACGAAGGCGATGTTGACCGATATCGTGGACGAGGCCGGAGGAGAGGCAGAGTTGATGAGAGAGGAGATGCTGGAGAAGCTGTTGGAAAAAGTGGACGAGGAGGATTTGTGCGATCAGATTGGAGATTTGTACGGGGTGAAGTACGAGGACGGGTTGACGTTGGCGAAAGCGTGGGAGGCGCTCGTGACGGCGTCCACGCTGAAGGAGAAAGTGGCGAAAATGGATTTGGACGATAAGGGTGTGGTTTTGGAGAAAGGGGACATTGGGAAGCACGCGGTGTCGGTGTTGGCGGACGCGAAAGCAGACATAGATTTTGGTTTGCACGGGAGAGATACGGTCGTGAAATTGGAGCAAGGCGAGGCGGAGAGGTTCGATCCGAAACGATTGGCGTATCACATTTTCAAGCAACACGAAATCGAGGACAAGGATTTGTCGGAGACGGATAAAGAGAGCATACGAGAGAGAATTTTAACGCACCCATGGTCGAGTAAGAGGCAAAAGATGGTTTTGGGAATGCAATGCGAAGCGATGGTGAAGAGCGCGACCTTTAAGGATTTGGTGAAATTATTTATGATTGACGAGGAACACCACTGGCAAAGTTGTGCCGGGACCGGCGCGTGTAAGTGGAAGGGTGGAATTAAGAAAGGAGATAAGATGGTGAATGAGCACGAAGAGTTGTAAAATGATTCTGAGTTTTTGGCATTTGTATTATACTTACTTTCATTTACCGCGCGTTACAGTTGTGTGTAGTAAATCAAACTTTTAGGAACCGCCACTCGTAGTTGTCGTACTTTTGCATCGTCACGATAATCTTCCTCTTCTTAGCGATGACTCTCACCGACGATCGTTCGGGGATGATTGTTTTGTACAGTTTCGGTAAAAACACTCTGTACGCCGCTTTGGCGCACACGGCCCAAATCTCAAACGCTTGCTCCAAAAATTCCATCTTGACGTTTTCGCTCTCGATTTCCTCAGGGAGAATGAAATAGATTTTGATTTGAAAGCCAACGTCTTCGTGAGAGTAGGTTTGTAAATCAACTCGCGGAAAGTTTTCGGACGGGAGGAGTTTGGAGACGTCGATGATGCCTACTTTTTGCCACAACACGGGAGGGAGTCGTGGATTTTTCGTCTTGTTGGTTTTCGATTTGTCCTCCAAGGCGTTACCCTTGTTTGGCGTTTTTGAAGACGACGACGTTTTCGTCTCTGATGCGAATGTTCGTAAACCAATCTCGTACGGGTTCTCCGCGCGCATGCGAAGGCTTTGTTTGTGCGACTTCGTGGAAATTGCGGCTATTTCTTTGCCGGCCGTTCGATATCCCAAAGGCAGAGACGCCACCGGGCCGACGTGTAACGCCGCGTATCGTCCAGAGACGAAAACTGAGCATCTAGGCCATCGACACCCGCCTTGCTCTTTCGCCAACGATACTTCGTTTGGTCCGTGTTCCCAGGAAAGAGTCGTTTCTACCAGTTGCGGGTACCCGTTGAAATAATTTGTTTTCGGAAGCGAAGAGAGTAAAGGATCGGTCTCGGCGGAAACGGCGGTACCGCAGCAAATCCAAATTTCGTCAAACACTTCAACTTTGGGCGTTTCGTACGATGCTTCCTCGACTGTCATCGTCAACGCTTGAAAATCATCGTCGGCGTCGACTTCGATGATACTTCGCGCGCGTTTCGCCGCGAGCTCGCGTTTGGCTACATCGGTCAGTTCAATCGTCGTCGAAAAATGCATCGTCGTTTCGTCAAAACCGATGGACACGATCTCCGCTTTCTCTACCACACGAAGTTTTGGTGAACTACCATCTTGTTCTGTCGATGAATTCGTCTTCTTCTTTGATGCGACCGAGTGACTCCTCACGCGCTTCCACGTGACGCCGTTAATCGTTCCTCGCTCTTTCGCTTCGTCTATGAATTTTGCGCGGTACTCAAAATCTTCGCTGTTATGGAACGGTCGCAACCCTTTCGCGCCGAAGTACTCCGGTTCCACGTCAAATTCGCGTCTTTTGAAACTTTTTCTGTGTAAAAGCGTGACGGATTTCACTTTACTATTTTTCACCGCCCCGGACGCAACCGATGCCGCCGTCATGCCTCCGCCTACTACCAAAAGCCGCTTCCCGTTTAACGTACCCTCGGGATCGAATACGTTTATCGACTCGCTCGTTTTCACCCGACCATTCCCACCATCTTTCAACACGAACGCTTTCATTTTTTCTGGAACCACCGCTTCTTTCCTCGCGCAACACACCACTACCTGCGCGGCGACGAACTCTTTCCCTCCTTTCGTCTTCGCCAACATCCCGCCTCGTTTCAACAACCCGGGATATTCTTCGTTCGCTTCAATCTTCCTCAAATTCACCACCTCATCCTTTACAATCGGCACGGATTTTAAAATCCCACCGTCCTCGTCGCTTTGAATCTTTCTCGCGCACGCCTCGGCGTACAACCTCGTCGACGGCAACGGCGCGAACTTATCGCTCCCAGAATACGCCAGTTCCTCGTTCCTCCCCATCCTCGAGCTGAAACTTTGAATCGCCATGGAACTGCTCGCAAACGGCGTTTGCGTGATTGGATACCGCACGTGCGTCATTCCCAAACGCATCGCGCGGTCAGCCCAAGATTCCAACCACCCTCCGAATCGATCGACGACGAGTGACGCGCGTTGACGGTTTTCCGGGAAATGCGTCAACGTTGTCAATCCGCATCTCCCGGCGCCGATAAAAAGTAACGGGTAAATGTCTTTTTTGGCCATCTCCGACGGCGAGATGAAGAATTCCTTCTCGTCGACGCCGACGTTGGAAGAAGAAGTCATTTCCTCTCTCTTACTCTTCTCCTCGCGTTCGTCTCGTGACCTTCAGAATCCACTCACTCCGGCTTTAATATGCAGACAAGACGGTCTGATCTCAGTCTTTCCTTTTTTTTCCGAGTTGCAATTTTGAGCGTTCTTTTGTATTTTTTTCGAAAAAAAAACAGAAGAAGGCGAAAAGACACCCAAGAGAAGAAGAAGAAGAAAAGGTTGGAATTAGTAATGTTAACGCTCTACTACGTAAACGTGTGTCGTCTTTCAAATAAAAACAACTTTATCTCTTCAAAATCTATTATGTATACAAATAATGCGAAAGAAGTCTTCTTCGTCTTCTGACTCTGACTTTCTCTCTCTCTCTGTTTGTTACCGCGTATATTTCATCTCTCGTCGTCGACGGGGATGTGGCTATGATGTAAGTACTATCTCTCTCTCTCTCTCTCTCTTATATAATATTATTAAACAGACTTGATCTTCAACCCCAAACCTTTCATGGTCATTTGATACTTCGCCGGATCTTCCTTCGCCAAATACTTTTGTAATCGCCCTCGTCGGCCGAGGAGTAACTTCAATCCTCGTTGCGTGGAGTAATCTTTTCTGTTCGCTTGCAAGTGCGCGGTTAAGTTTTCGATGCGCTTGGTGAGCAAAGCGATTTGTAAGGAGGCGGAGCCGGTGTCGGAATCGGACTTTTTAAACTCGGAGAGCTCGTCTAAAGATGGACGCGAGTTTTGGTCCTTGGCGACGATTCGCATTTGAATTTTACGGCCGGAGGAGGATCGGACTGTTTCGTTTGATGATGATACATGTGATAATAAAGAGAGAGAAATGGGTCAGCGGCGGTCACCACATTGGGCGGCTTTTTGAGGTTTTCATCAAATGCGCGCGATGATTTGCAAATTTCCATCTGTATTCGCGAACGAGTATAAGCGCATCAAATCCGAGAAATGCGCGGTTGAATACCCTCCGCATGCGTTTCGAGCGTTTTCGCGTCCGTTTTTTTCTCCAACATCGATCGCGCGACTTCGTTTCCGCGAATCAGGAGATGCCACCGACACGCACGCCACACCGTGGATAAAATTCACAACATTTAAGCGGCGATTCATGTAAAAAAAAAAGAGAGAGAGACACGCGACGCGACGTACCGGAAGAGGAGGACACCTGCGCGGTGCCTCGAACAAAGCTACTTTGTTGCGTTAAAGAAAACATTGTTTAAGTCTGTGGTCGAAAAGCTGTGTAAGAGAAATGTCGCGTAATGCGTTTATTTGTGTCGTCCTTCTCTCTGCTCTGCTCCTTTCGTCATTTTTTTTGTTTCCTCTGCTGCAGAAAGCTGTCAAATTTCTTCATTTTTTGCAAAAACGTTTTTTTTTATTCAAACAAAAATAAAACACATTTGCATTGACTACGTATTCTCATCGATCGAGCGATCACCAGAAGAAGAGCTCTTCGCAAGAAGTGCACCGCTAAAGTGTTTTCGTGATGCTCAGTCCAGTGAGCAAAGTGATGGAAAGCCAAAGAGAGGAAGTGAGAAGAAGAAAAGGGAGCGATTTGTTATCCAATCATTTGATCATCGATCCAATAAAAGACGGTTCGGACGGGGTGAAACACGCGAAACATTTCTACATCGATCCCAGAAGTCGATTTAAGTTTTGGTGGGATATTGCGAGTTTAGTGTGCGTCGGGCATTCGGTGATTGTTTTGCCGTTCGCGCTGGCGTTTTTACGGTTCGATGGTAACGAGGAAGAGCCGATGTATTCCAAGGCGATCGGGTACGTGGTCGATGCGTTCTTTTGGCTGGATATTGGCGTGACATTTTATTCGGCGTATTATTCGAGCCGAGGGACGTTAGTGGTTGATTTGAAAGTTATTCGCGAGCGGTACGTCAAGACGTGGTTGGCGTTAGACTTGTTGGCGGTTTTTCCGTTCGAGATTTTCGTTCAGTCGCAATACTCGAAGAACGCGGATTTGTTAAAACTGACGCGGTTGTTGAGGATTACGAGAGTGGTGAAGTTTTTAGAGTCGAGGTACCAAAGTCTGCACGAATCCGCGAGATTATATTCTCGCGCGGTGAAAATACTCCTATTTTTGGTGCTTTCGTTTCATTGGATCGCGTGCGCGTGGCACAGTTTGTGTTCAGCAGGGGCCGACGAGTGGTGCACGTCAGAATACGTGCACTTGCACGATAACGTGTCGTTGCAATACGCGGCGGCGTACCAAGTCGCTACTTCGATTATCCTTTCCAACGACCCTTTGCAGACGTATTCTTCACCGGAGAGCATCCTGCCCTTAAAAGCGCTATCGTTTCTATCGTTTGTGATGCTCGTGGGTGGAGTATTATACATAATCGCCTTAGGTAACGTCGCCGCTCTCGTCACGGCCATAGTAGGGCGCGACGAGTTACAAAGAAGAAAATTTGAGCAAGTTTCCGATCTCAGCGAACACTTGAAACTACCGAGCGCGTTACATTTGAAAATGCAATCGTATTTTGAATACGTCTGGTTGAGACACCGTGACATCGACGAGAAACGCGTCGAGCATTTCTGCGCGACTTTGCCGATCAGCTTACGAAACGAAGTCTTATTGCACGCCCACCGAGAAATGTTACGAAACGTGCCCATATTTCGAGGTTTGAACGCAAAATGTATCTTAGAAATTGTGAACCGAATGACCTCTATCGTGGCATTACCCGGCGATCTGATCGTGACGAAAGGTCATTCGAACTCTGGTTTATATTTCATCTCCCGCGGTGAAGTAGAAGTCATCGTACACGACGACGAAGAAGAAGAAGAACAAGAAGCGCGGAAAACCGCCCGCCCAAAAATCCTCCTCACCGAAGGCGACTACTTTGGCGAAGTCTCGTTACTCTTAAACACACCAGCCACGGCCACGATCGAAGCCGTTTCCTTCTGCGACTTATTCTACATCTCCGGGCACGATTTCCATCTGGTCAAGGAAGCCAGCCCAGACATCGAGCAAACTTTACGCGACGCCAGAAAAGAGTTGTTCGACAAAGTCGGCGACAAAGCCGGCGACCAAGAAACAAAGAAAGAGAAGAAGATGGAGGAGGAGGAGAAGCAGAATGCAGCGTCCTCATCGTCATCAATAATGTCCGCTAAAAAAAGCTTGCGATTTTAACATTTCATCATCATCATCATCGTCATCCCCGCCTGCGCTAAAAGTGCTCAGATCTCACATGTGATCTTGGGGAAAACCTCAAAAACTCTTCAGAAAAGAAAAACAAAATGAACGCCGTTTCTGTACTCATCAACCAGCGCGTACAGTTCTCCCGTTTGGCCTCGACGTCGTCGTCCGAGTCGTCGTCGTCACCGAGACGGTCGTTTACTGAGCCTTTTGCGGCGAAACAACACCGTACCATCGCGAATGCGAGAAGCAGTCACGCTCGAATTCAATCGAATCGATTTCCGACGGCGGCGGTTACTTACAGTAATGGGGAGACGACGAGACGAACGAGAAAGCATCAAATCACTCGAAGCTTTCATCATCATCGTCGCGCGAACAACGCGTTTAAGACGGTGGTGGTCACTCGCGCGTCTGCTGCGACAACTGGGGGCGGGGCGACGGCGCACACCATTCCCGGTCTCTCGTCCATGAAGAAAGCAGATTTGGTAAGACATTGCGAGGAGCGAGGTTTGGACGCAAGCGGGACGGTTCCGGTGTTGAGGCAAAGATTGAGAGACGCGGTCTCATCGTCGTCGTCGTCGCAATTGGTGGAGGTAGTTGCGGAGGAGGAGAGCGAAACTTTGATCGTCGCGGCTGTTGTCGCGGACGACGTGGAAACCGATGATGGCGATACTACGGAGAGCTACTACGTAAAGGAAACGTTCTCGATAAAAGACGAAGCGGACGACGAGGAGCAAGACGCGATCGCGCGAAGACTCGCGTTGGAATTAGCCGTGGAGGCGGATAACACGAGAGCGAAGGATATTCGCGTGTTACAAGTGTCTAAGGCGGTTTTTTACGCCAGGTACGTCGTTTTAGCGACGGCGTTTAATCGTCCTCAAATGTCTGCGGTGACATCGAAGATGAGAGACGTGGCGAATAACGAGACGTACAACTTGCAAGTTCCGAAAAATGTCGCCAATCAGGGCGATTGGACGTGTTTAGATTGTCGTGATGTCGTTGCGCACGTGTTTACACCAACCGCTCGAACGTATTACGATTTAGAAGATTTGTACCGAGAATGCGACGAGGTGGAGCTGCCTTTCGAGACCGAACGAATGCACGACGGATTTTACGCCGAGGAAGATCAAGAGTTTTACGAGGACGAAGAGGAAGACGAATCGGAGGATTTAGAGGACGAGTTTGAAATCAATTGGAGCGAGAAGTAAAGGTTGAAGGTTGTTACATGTATATGAAACACGTGCTTACAAGTACACAACACTGCGTTTTAAAGCTTTATATTATTACATTACAGATATACTACATCATATACATACACGCGTGCAGTCGCTTCCCTCGAGCCAACCCGACGAGGACGACGACGACTCAGACAAAAATCGCAGAGTCACCCGAACGTGTTCAACGCGCCTTGCTCCTTCTCTAAAAACGTCCTTAACCTTCTCGCGCTCGCCCTCGCCGCCGCCGGCGCCCAACTCTCCCCTTCCTCTTCCTCCCTCGCGTTCCCGAGTTCTCTCCAACTTCCTTCTCGCTCGTCGTCGACGTCGCTAAATCCCATCGGGACGTTCTCTAATAAACACGTCCCTCCTTTCTCTCCTTGGTGTTGTCGTTGTAACTCTTTCGCCTCTTTCACCACGCCGTCTTTAAATCTCGTTGCATCCGATTCGTTGACCGCGCCTCTTTCCGTGGTTATAAAAAGGACTCCAGCGAGACGTGTCTCCTCTTTGGCAATGCGAAGGAGTTGCCTCGCGATCGTCGCGTACGGTGGGACCCCGGTCTTTGAACGCACCATTGCGACTGATTTCGGTTCCGCCAAGGAGTGGTAAAAGTTCGTTTGGGATATGCCGATGCAATTCGCGCACGGTTTGTCGTTCTCGTTCTCCGTATTCTTTGCGTCGTCAACGTCATGCGAACGAAAATCGGACGGAATGGCAACCGCGACGATTCTTTTGTACGGTTCGCACTCGGCGAGGAATTTGGAGCCGGATAACAACCTTCCACCAACAAATGTGCTTTTGAGGTGACCACCAGTGCCTTTTACGGCGGCGCAGAGGAGGTATCGCGTGAGTTTCATGTCTCTGATTTGTTTGGATAAAATGGAGAATCTTTGACGTATCTTTTCGAGTTGAAATGCTTCACTCTTGTCGCGCGGTACGATGCCGATCAAACGCCAGTTTCGAGGAGGAGGCGATAGAGGTGGTAAAGACTCCTCATCCACCTCTCGGGGCGAACGACACAATTTTGGAAGGGGAGGAATTCTTGCCGTCCTTATCGCCGTCGTAATCTCCGAACACCAACGAAAGTGGACGAGACGAATGGAAAAACAACTCAAAGAGAAACTGAAACATCTGGAGGATCGACACAAGGCGGAGAGGAACGCGGTCGTGAGGTTACAGCATCAGCTGAGGCATAAAGTACTCGACGTGACGACTGGTGGTGGTGGTGGTGGTAATGATGATGATGATGAGAAGACGAGGAGTAAAACTTCTCAAAATTTGCACCAACAGTTTGGACCGGCGATTGCGAGAGCGCAGTCGTGTTTTAGTCGCCGAGCGGGGACGCCGAGACAAGGCGGGTCGTTGGTCGCGTCCGCGCGGTGTCGGTTACATTTTGACGTGGAATTTGTCCCCAAAAGAAGCTTGGAAGGGTTAGAGGAGTATTCTCACGCGTGGGTGATTTACGTGTTTCACGCGAACACGAACGCGTGCGGGACGAAGAACGGAGGCGCGGTGAAAGCGTTGGTCTCCGTGCCGAGGTTGAACGGGGAGAAGCGAGGGTGTTTGTCCACTCGGACGCCACATCGACCGCGACCGGTCGGGTTGAGTTTAGGGAGAATTATTAGCGTCGATTGGGAGCGAGGGGAAGTGACGCTCGGCGGGATCGATTTAGTCGACGGGACGCCGGTTTTGGATATTAAACCGTACGTGCCGTGGTGCGATAGCGTGCCAGAGGCGACGGCGCCGAAGTGGGTGACCAGAGCGATTGAAGGCGAGGAAGGAGGGGAACCGTTGGCGATTGGAGAGGTGAAACTCGCGAGTCCGGAGGAGGAGACGAGGGAGAAGGTGAAGCGGGCGTACGAGGAACGGTTTGAAATCGATTCGAAGAAAGGCGGGAAGAAGAGGCGACCTTTGTACGAAAACCCGGACGATTTCTTAGCGTTTGTGATGAATACGTTGCGATTAGACGTGCGAAGTACCAGGGAGAGGACGGCAAAAGTGGAGGAGAGGAAGTTTGATACGTATCGAGTAACTTTATGCGACGTGGAGGTGGCGTACGTGATTGGTAAAGAAGGCGACGGGGTGGTGACCATTGTCGACGCGGTGGCTGTAGAGCCGAGCGTTATTCCAGGGAGCGCGGATTTAGATCGACCGGCGATTACGAGGAACGATAACGATAAGTATTTCAAAAAGTGAACAATACGGTAGTATACTAGGTTAGATATTTAGTAGTGCTCGAATAAATTACAATAACATCGTGCTCGGGTCTTCCATGTACGATTTAAACGCGCCGAGCCATTTGGCGCCGTCTGCGCCATCTACGGCTCTGTGGTCGCAACTCAACGTCGCCGACATCACGTTCGTTTCTTTGTACATCCCTTCCTTCGTTTTCACGATCTCTTTTCTCGTCCCGCCGACGGCTAAAATGCCAGCTTGCGGTGGATTGACGATAGCCGCGAAGTGCTTGATGCCAAACATGCCGAGGTTGGAAACGGTAAACGTGCCGCCGGAGACGTCTTTACCTTGCAATTTTCCCATTTTCGCTTTTTCCGCTAAAGTCTTCACTTCGCTCGAAATACCTCTCAATCCCAAACAACACGCCGAACGCACGACGGGGACCATCAATCCTTTATCCGTTTGTACCGCCACGCACACGTCCGCGAGCTTGTATCGTCTCACGTGTGTCTCCATCCAACTCGAGTTGACTTCTGGCACCGCTCTCAGCGCCGCCGCCGACGCTTTGACTACGAAATCGTTCACGCTAATCTTTTTTGCGTCTTTTTCCTTCTCTAACAACGCGTTCATTCGCGCGCGGGTGGCATTCACCGCGTCCATGTTCACGTCCACGGTGAGATAAAAGTGCGGCACGTTTTGCTTCGATTCCGTGAGCCTCTTCGCGGTTATTTTCTTAATCGTAGAAACTGGCACCTCTTCGTATTCTGGAAAGTATATAGACGCGTCGAATTCTCCTGCAGATTGTTGTTGTTGTTGTTGCTGTTGTTGCGCGGAAGATTTCATGTTGGCCACGCCGCCGCTGGCGACGTACTCCAACACGTCTAAATTCGTTACTCTCCCGTTTGGACCTCTACCTCGAATCTTCGTATAATCCACGCCTTTTTCCAGCGCTGTCTTCCTCGCCAACGGCGAAATGAACACCCGAGTCTCGTTCGCACCCCTCGGCGCGAACGAAGACGAAGACGTGCTCGCGCTCGCCGACGCCGCTACTCTCTCCTCCTCTTTTCTCGTCTCCTCCGCTTCGCTACCGCTATCGTTAAAACTACCGCCGCTATCATCACCTCCGCCTTTTCCTCCAACGTACTCCTTAAAGCTCGCCACATCTTTCTCATCCTCCACCATGACTAACAAAGGCGTCCCGACGTCGATATCTTCCCTCCCTGCTTCGATTAAAATTTTCGCCACGAATCCGTCCTCCATCGATTCCATCTCCATGGTTGCTTTGTCCGTTTGAATCTCCGCCAGAACGTCCCCGGCGGAAACTTTTTGCCCTTCAACAACGAGCCAACTCGTCACGCCGCCTTTCGTCATCGTCGGCGATAACGCAGGCATGGTGATTTCTTGGAACGACGAAGGCAGATCCGAGGAATACTGTCTTCTGAGACATAGATTCGGATGATGATTTTGATGAAACGAAGACGATCGGACAAAATCGAATCTCCTCTTTTGATGAGGAAAGTATTCGAATGTCCTCGTTTCCGTCGTCAAACTCGTCGTCGTCGTCGCGCTGCTGCTGCTAATGCTGCTCAGATGGCGTCGCGCTATAATCCTATTCAAGATCTGTCGCCGCGAAGACGACGACAGAGACGAGAGAAAGAACATTTTTTAAGTGTTTTTTGTAACGACTGCCAACCAAATTTTCAGATCTAAATGTGGTACTTCTTTATACTACTAAAAAGCTAAGCGCGCATATTTTTCTAGTACTAAAATCGCTCTCTAATCAATACGAATCGCCTTCCTTTCTCTCGTTTTCCGCGGAGGTTTGAGTCGGTCTGGCCCCGAAGCTGAATATTTGTGCTGCGAGGTTCTGCGATTCTCGCGATGAGTGTTGTTGTTGTTGTTGGTTTCGATGAGACGTTTCGTTTTTTTTCGAGGAGGACTGCGAGGGTCCCGTTTTCATCATCTCCTCCGTCGCTTTGATCGCACCGAGAGGCATGGTGAACCGCTCGCGATCGAGCTTTTCGGCGAGTTTTTTTGCTCGGAGTTGGTCTAAGGTGAG
>Ga0257106_1001011_pt1 | contig 14745 bp, 9 predicted proteins | sample LP_taG_3_FD_190177 | JGI IMG/M metagenome (GOLD analysis project Ga0257106, IMG submission 190177) | Marine microbial communities from Northeast Subartic Pacific Ocean, Canada - LP_J_2011_P26_10m | ecosystem: Environmental > Aquatic > Marine > Oceanic | place: Canada: Northeast Subartic Pacific...
TTTGGGCATCCAATCGAAAACATCGTCTTCAAAGATATATGAGCCAGCGTTGATGAGGTGGGAGAAAACCTCCTCTGGTTTTGGTTTTTCCATAAAGCGATTGATGCGGTTGTTTTCATCGACACCGACGATGCCAAACCGAGTTGGATCTTCGACTTCCCACAGAGCAAGGCTTCCAACGCCACCGTTCTTCCGGTGAAGTTCAAGCAATGGTTCAACGTTCAGGGAAGACACAATGTCACCGTTGAAACAAGCAAAGGTTCCACTCACCACATCGCGGCAGTTGCCCAATGCACCACCGGTGCCAAGCGGTTCATCTTCGGGGACAATTCGGACATCAAAGTCAACTTCTTTTTCCTGGAAGTATGATTCAATCAAGTCGACTTTGTAGCCACCCGCTACAATGATTTCATCGATCATATCGGTGGGCACGGATTCGACAACCCGCTCCAATAACGTCATGTCGAGCATGGGCAAAAGCGGTTTTGGAATGCTGTTGGTCCATGGACGAAGCCTCGAACCTATGCCGCCAGCCAAAACAACCACTTGCATGAAGACTGCCAAACCAATCGAACCTATGAACACACCTCACAAAGCAATTGCTGGAACCATCAAGCAGGACCTGAACCACCTAAGGAGGCGAGCAAAGTGTTCAAAGACGGGCGTTCTGTGGATGGTTTGGAGAGACCCATGAACATCCATGAATACCAAGGAAAAATGCTGCTACGAGCTGCCGGGGTTCCCGTGCTTGAAGGCGTCCACTGCACCACTGTGGAACAAGCCTTGAACGCCTATGATGCCCTTGGAAGCAAGGTTGTTGCGGTGAAATCTCAAATCCATGCAGGTGGCCGAGGCAAAGGCACCGTCATGCACCCCTCATCCCGAGCAACCGTGATGGAAGGCGGCGTCAAAATTGCTTTTTCCAAAGAGGAAGTCAACACCTACGCAACCAACATCCTTGGCAACCTCCTTGTCACCATTCAAACCGGTGATGAAGGGAAAATCGTCAGCAACCTGTATGTTGAGGCAGGATGTGACATCGCACACGAATACTACCTGGCACTGCTTGTCGACCGTGACAACAAATCAGTCTTGATCATGGCTTCCACCGAAGGAGGCATGGACATCGAAGAAGTTGCTGAGCACACGCCAGAGTTGATTCACAAGGTCGTCGTTGATGCAAATGTGGGCTTGCTCGGGTTCCAAAAGCGAGACCTCGGCATGGCACTTGGCCTCAAAGGTGGAGCATTGAAGTCCTTTGGAAAACTCCTCTCCTCGATGTACACTATGTTCTGCGCAGAGGATTGCGCCATGGTGGAAATCAACCCGCTTGTCCGCACAGGTGCCGATGAAATGGTGGCTTTGGACGCAAAGATTTCCTTTGACGAGAACGCTGAATTCCGCCACAAGAACTGGGACGACCTCCGAGACCTTTCCGAAGAGGAGGATACGGAGATCAGGGCTAAGGAAACTGGCCTTTCATACGTCAAACTCGATGGCAACATTGGCTGCTTAGTCAACGGCGCAGGATTAGCAATGGCAACAATGGACGTCATCAAACTCTATGGCGGCGAGCCTGCAAACTTCCTCGATGTGGGCGGCGGTGCTGATGAAGAGCAAGTGAAAACAGCGTTCTCCATCATTCTTGAAGATCCAAACGTCAAAGGTATTCTCGTCAATATTTTCGGCGGAATCATGCGGTGTGACATTATCGCACGCGGCGTTATTGCTGCAACTGAGGCACTCTCTTTGCAAGTCCCACTCGTGGTCCGACTTGCGGGTACCAACGTCGATGAAGGCAAGGCAATTCTTGCTGCATCAACGCTCAACATCCATCCTGCTGATGACTTAGCAGAAGGCGCTCAAAAGATTGTAGCGCTCATTGGAGGTGAAGAATAAATGGCTATTTGGATTGAAGAAGACGCAAAGGTGCTGGTTCAAGGCATCACTGGAAAGCAAGGTATGTTTCACGCAGACAAGATGGTCGAGTACGGCACAAACATCGTCGGCGGCTGCACACCTGGAAAAGGCGGCCAGACCGTTGAACTGCATGGTAAATCATTCCCAGTATGGGACAGCATGACCACAGCGATTACCGAAACTGATGCTGATGCTACCGTCATCTATGTGCCCCCACCGTTTGCCGGTGAAGCAATCATGGAAGCTGCAGATGCGTTCGATTCCGTCAAGGGAGAAGGCGTCATCGTTTGCATCACAGAAGGCATCCCGACCCTCGACATGGTCAAGGCTGTAGCTTATGTCAACAACAGACCCGGTGTGCGTCTCATTGGACCAAACTGCCCGGGCATCATCACGCCTGGAGAAACTGGCGGCGCTAAAATCGGCATCATGCCGGGCCACATTCACGCCAAGGGCCGCATCGGAATTGTTTCAAAATCAGGCACCTTAACCTACGAGGCAGTGGCCCAAACCATGAGCATCGATGAAGGGCAATCGACATGCATCGGTATTGGAGGCGACCCCGTCAACGGCACCGGATTCATCGAATGCCTCGCTGCGTTCCAAAACGATCCTCAAACTGAAGCCATCATCATGATCGGCGAAATCGGTGGCAATGCGGAGCAGGAAGCAGCAGCATGGGCTGCAACCAACGTCACCAAACCAATCGTAGGTTTCGTTGCTGGAGCTACTGCACCTCCCGGAAAGCGAATGGGCCACGCCGGCGCAATCATCTCAGGTGGCAAAGGCACCGCAGAAGAGAAATTCGAAGCGTTCCGAGAAGCAGGTATTGCATGCGCAATGGACCCTTCTGAACTGGGCAAAGTACTCTTGGAGTCACTCAAGACTGCTGGCTTGCGATGAAGCCAATAACCTGCATCAAAGAGCAGAATCCATGGCCAAAGTGCGGACCTTCGATACCGAAGTTTTGCAAGAGCACCATAAGCAAGCACCGCATCTTGATCTGAGTTGGCTCACAAAGGCTTCTCGTCACCAGTTTAGATGGCGATGCACGAACAACAGGTGGCACACCGCTCAACGACAAATTCGCAGCGGCGAAGTGTTGGCGAAAAGCATGAGGCAAAGCACACCTCAAGACATGTATGTCTCGACAAGTGCGTGGCTCAATCCAGTGAAGCTTCCACGGATCAAGGACACAACCGTCCCGCATCCTGTCTTGATTGACCATTTGATCGTGTTCGACATCGACATCCCGCCGTTCTGTAGAGCGAACATGGAGAAGGCCAGAAAAGCGGCCGTAAGCCTCCTTGATTGGGTCGAAGAGGAATGTGATGTGGAAAGAATTCACATCGTTTTTTCCGGCAGTAAAGGGTTCCATTTGGTGTTCAAAGACAAGGACAGAACGTTATTCGGCATTCCAGACCCAAAGGAGCGAGAGACTGTTGTTCGAGAGGCTCGAAAGGCATTGCTGGCAAGGGTTCTCGATGCTGGCCACCCCGTGGATGCTGGCATCACTGCAGACACGAGGCGCATCATACGCCTGCCTGGCTCTTTGCACGGATCAACCGGCTGGCAATGCACCATTATTTCAGAAAGGCAACTCCGTTCCCCGTTCAAATCATGGATCAAGCATCTCCCTCGTCATGCCGCTGCAGTTCCAATGCCGCGCAAAGCGAAGTTGAAGAGAATCAAATCAGGGAAAGGAAAAACCAAACTGAAACCAACCGAGGTCTCGCCTTACGCCTCCATAGAATTGAGCACACATGTAACGGGCACCAAGGACAGGAACGCCATTCTCGCCTGGCTACCACGTTCATGGGGCTCAATCGATAGCACCGTGAAGAAGGTACAAGAAATCCTTGAGCAACACGCATTAGGTTCTGCATTGCTTTGGACCGATGGAAAGGCAGTTTTGATGATGATTCCTCGCGCTTACCCGAGGGTAAAGGCTGCAAAGATTTGCAGAAAAATCGGACTGCCTCGTACAGCAGAAGCGATGCTTGCTAACGATCATGATTGGGTTCGAGTCTCCGCTCGCCAATGGCAAGAGGATGGCTGGGACAAAGACATCGAACCTCTTTGCGTGCTTCAACAAACCGACATCAAAGAAGGCACTACGCCATGGTCCACTCCCCATTTGGTGATGGCAGAGCGGCTTGAACTTCCCTTAGATGTGGCTGAAGAAGCATGTTCAGGCTCAAAGGAACCTGCAATCCGTATTGTGAAGCGATCTTAACAGGTGAAGATTATATGCCACCCCAACCAGCGTAATTTGTTCCTAAGAGAGCCGAAAGGCGATGACCGATATCGATTCGATGGCAGAATTCACATCGGCTGTGGTGCATGGGAACAGCACCACAGCCACTTTTTACTCAAAGAAGCAACGCTATGCTACTCGAGAGGGGCTGAAAGATTATGTGCTCAAGCGACTGTAGAGATTCATGGATAGGTGCTTTGGCTCTCTCGATTTGAAAATCGATGACTCAGGAGAAAACATCTGGGAGGGATTGAATTGAATATTTATGGCGCAATCATTTTTGTTATCTTGGCCGGTGGTTCTGGTCTCTTTGCGATCTTAGCGTTGACCAATGACGTCACTGCAATCACTACAGATGGAACTGTTTTGGAAGGCACCACTTGGGACGAATACGAAGGAACCAGGGAAGAGTGCGCCGAAATGGGCTACTACTATGACGAATATGGTGATGAATACGAAGAGTGTAAACGATATGACACAATTACCTACTACAAGTGCAGCTCAGGCGTTGATTTCAGTTACACGCTCGCCGACGATCCAAATGGAAAACTCATTGGAAAGGAAGAAACAATCAGTTGGATGGAGAGCTCCTCTTCATGCTTAAACGACATCAAATCAGTGTATGCAGTGAACCAAACCGTCACTGTGCATTACCTATCAAGCAACCCTGAGGATGGTTCATTGACCCAGCAATTCCCTCCTGGTGTGGGGTATTTTTGCTGCTCCTTGTGCTTCGGCCTGCTTGCAATTCCTGCACTCGTGCTCATGCTAACGAAGAGAGGCCAAAGTGTGGGGGTCAAAACAGGCGGTATGCTTGGCGGCATGCGTCCTCAACGGATTCCGATCACAACGCCAACCGATTCGAACACCATGGGGGCTCAACCGATGTATGACTACCCCAACCCCCAAAGCACCGCCCAAAACAACCAAAATGCTGGCATGCGGGTCGGCGGAATGGGAGCTGGTGGAATGATGATGATGGCGTCTGGTGCAGCGGGGGATACAGCATACAACCCCGGTATGCAACCCCAGAATGTTAGCAGAAAACGGTATTCACCTTCGAAAACGCGAGGCTATGATCGAATCATCAATCAACTGAGATTGAAGGACCAAACCCTTTCTACCCAAGGCGAAGCGATTCACAGGATTGTGGGATCGAACATGATGGACGCAAAAACGGCTACACAATTTGTCACGTCACCTTACGTCCTCAAAGCACTCGGACTTGCTGGAGCTGCTGGAGCTGGAGCTGCCATTGGCGCTGGCGTAAATCAAGCATCCCAAACGTCTGAATCAAGGTTGGATACCATGAAGAAAGAAGCAGCTGCATTCTTTGACTCTGCGAAACCAAAGGTGAACACCACGCCCTCTCGACCAGTGGCCAAAGGCGAATCTGATCAGTGCCAGCATCCTTCCTGCAGCACTTCGGTAAGTGCCTTTGATTTCCGTTGCTTTGATTGCCGCAGACGCTTCTGTTCGGCGCATAAGGGCATGACATTCCAGTGCTCCGATTGTGCGGATTGAGATCACTCATACACTGACTTTTGATGAAGCCCGATGCGGGGCTCTAATCCCTGAAGTTGTGCGCTTTCGACCAACTTCTTGCCACTCCCACTTCGAACATAGGTCACTTCCCCTGGACTCACGTAATGATTCCAATGACGTTGATACACCGCTGCTCGTTCTTTGCTTGATGCAAGGCATGCAGGTACTGCATGGTACATCATGACTGAAACACGCTGTTTTCGCAAGTAGACAGCCAACACCTCAGGCATCAACTTTGAGAGCCATGTGTCATCAAAAAATTGTGATGAACGCTCAACCACATACCTTGGCTTATCAAGAGGGCCAAGCGCTTGAGAAAGGGCTAGGCTGAATGTTTCCGCTTCATCCGGTGTTGAGTTCTTTAGATGATAGCGAATCCAACCACCTCCACGGTCGCCCCCCGATGGACGGGCTACATGCGTCATCTCGCCCAATTCCCTCAGAGATTCAACGATCGCATTTGCAATGGCTTGCGTCAGGGATGCGTCGGTCCAAATCTGCTTTTCTACGCCAAATTGGAAACCAGAGGAAAATCCAGACGCAGGTTTGGCCTCGACGGCAGGTTTGGCTTCAAGGCCAAAGGGTTCACCAATCCCCCATAACTCACGGGTATGTGCTCTGCTTTTAGCGCGGCGTATCATTTCTTCATTGAACAAGCCCATGCCTTCACTGATCCCCTCAGGGCGTACATCATTGAACGCTGCATGGACGTGACCTACTCCTTTTTCGATAGCACCATCGTCGCACACTCCATACAGTTGCTTGTGCTTTTGTTTGAACCGCTGATAATCGTCAAAACCTTTGGTGAATTCATCTGCAACGCAAATGATGTCCCAGTTGTTGGCAACCTTCTCTTTCCATTCCTTGTCCAAACGGATGGAGCGCCCTCTCAATTGATTGATGCTCATGCTCGTGGTCACGGTGGTCATATCGACAAGGACGTTAATCCTAGAAGCATCCCATCCTTCCCCTAAGAGCCCTCGAGTTCCAACCAAGCAACGGGTAAAGCCTTCTTGGAAAAATTCGGTGATCATCAGTGAATAATACCGCGGGACCCAATGGCTACCACGGCCATGAATCTCATGGTAACCATCGTGTTCTTCAACTGAAAAAGAAATTTTCAATTCACGCTCTTCCGCCCAAGCAGTTGCGCGTTCCAAGAAACGAACGGACAAATCATCGTCGACAAGGACGGTGCTTCCCGTCATTAGAATCGGGTCAAGATGATCGCCGGCTTGGTGCTTTACGAGGGAGCGAAACACCGCAACAGCGCCACCGGCTTCCTTATCCAGAACACCCTCAACGAGGGCCGTAGCGGAAGTTTTCTCGAAATCAGTGACCACAACCGCCCGAATCGAAGGTCCAAGAGTTTGCATTTCAGCAGTGATTATTTCATTCAACGCATCAACTTTTGAGGAAGCATAGGCCATCACTCTGCCAACTGGTGAGGCGCAAGGGCGTGACCCTGTTTCAGTGATTTGAACACCGAGCATACGCAATCGATCAATAACGGATTTGGAAAGTTCGTGATCTTTCTTGTGCTTGGATAAACGAAGTCCATAACGAACGTAGCGATCAAGAACCGAACGGAGCATGCTCATTCTCGACCAAGATTCATCGTGTATTTGTACAGATATAGGTGGAACGTCTGATGGCAACTTGTGGTTGTGTGTCGCAAGGTAACGGCGAGCATTGTCTGCATAAACCTCATTCTTAGTTTGGAATTTCGTCCATGATAGCGATTCGCCGCGATGGTTCTTTCGATCTTTCAAACTGCCATACACCCATTCATCAAGCGATGGTATTCGCTTGGAGTTTCGCTCAGCATCAGGGGTTCGCAAATCATTGAGTAAATCTTCAAATTCGTCATCAACGCTAGCGATGTACTGAAGTTCATGGGCCGCCGGTCGAACGAAATAACACAAGTCCTGGTAGGGGGCGAGGTTTTCCTGACGGACGAGGGCTGGAACTGGAACTTCGTAATCAACTGGCCCAAAGAATTCTTCATACCGCTTGGAATCAGTGTTGCCAATTGATTCGGTATCAGGAGGCGTGGCTGTTAAACCAAGAACAACCGGATCATCAAAGAACTCCCTTACCTCTGATAAGATCCTGCCCCAATGATGCATGAGGTGGTGGCACTCATCCAAGATAATCAGTCCAATTCCAACCTCCTTTAGCCTCATTAAATTGGCCTTAGCGCTTTCATGAAGGGTCCACATGGCGTTGCCGTTTTTTGCAAAATCGTCACGTACTTTTTTCCGATAGGTGCTTAGCCTGGACTGGTAGTATTTGGAATTAGATTCTGCGAGACTGGACTGCCAAGCATGAGCGGACTCCCGATCATCGGCTTGCCCGTCAGCCATCAATTTCTCAGCCCACAATTCAATGGCAACCTGATCTAAATCTTCACCGCCCTTTCTCGGCATCGTGACCGATTGATAGGTCAATGAAGTCAATAAGCCCGGATTTTTTGGATCGGTGCTGATTAAGTCTTCTTTTCCATCGAGATCGAACAAAGAGGTTCTGGCTGCCCACTGGGCCTGTATGGCAGAATTTGGTGACAGGACAAGAGCGGGCTTACGAACGAGATCGGACCACACATAGAGTCCAAGAATGGTTTTGCCAGAGCCAGGAGGGGCAACCACATGCAACCGCTTTTCCCCGCGGTGCAATTGAGGCTTGATTATTGAGGCAGCTTCATGTTGTGAAGGACGGAGGGTGCCGTCGAACCGAATGTTTCCGAAATCAAGTCGTGAGGTAGACATTGCTCACCGTCCAGAGAGCTTCACCGAGGACCTCGTTTGGGGCCAGAGGGGCCGCTACCGGGTCCACCCTTGGGAGGACCAGAGCGCTTTGGAGGACCACCTGACTTGCTTGGACCTGGGGGGCCACCGCTCTTCTTTGGAGGACCGCCTGACTTGCTTGGACCTGGAGGACCGCCGCTCTTCTTTGGAGGGCCACCTGACTTGCTTGGACCTGGGGGGCCGCCGCTCTTCTTTGGAGGGCCGCCTGATTTGCTTGGACCTGGGGGGCCACCGCTCTTCTTTGGAGGGCCGCCTGATTTGCTTGGACCGGGTGGGCCTGAGGAGCGGCCCGGTGGACCCGACTTCTGGGCTGGTTCTTCCTCTTCTTCTTCTTCGAACATGGCGCCGCAGTGTGGGCATTCATTGTCGCTTTCTTTGACCAAGCCGTCGCAAATTTCACAGGCAAACATTTCTTCGTCATCTTCAGCATCTTCAGCATCTTCGCCCAAGTTTTCAACTTCGCCATCCTTGGATCGGAATATGGTGAGTGTTGGGATTAAATCAAATCCTTTGAGTGCGAGTTCGGTTTGAATGGCATGCTCAAAGGCCTGTTTCAAATCGTCAGGTGTGTCTAAAACGCGCCCATCGTCAACATAAGTAACGTTGATTTTCAGTTCACCGTCTTCTGATTTGGCTTGGGGTGTTTCAACAGCCACGCCTCGCTTTCGTGCAACCCGACGAACGGCCACTTCGCACATCCTCCTAAGGAGTGCTTCGTCAGGTGCGTTCCCTGCCGGTTGCCCGAGCGCTCCCGCCATGACATCTTTTGCCGGATTGACACCATCACCACGCAAGTGAGAGGGCAATTCTGCACCAAGGGAAGCGAGAACATTTGTTGCTGGTGTTTGATTCATGTTCAGCCATTGGCTTCGACGTTCATCCTTCATGGCTCGCTCCGCTTCAGCCAAGCGGTTGACCATTGCATCGGTCGGTGAAGAGGAGGGATTGCTGGCCACCATTGTCCCCCCAGGGTTGAATTGAGTCACGCTTGATGGATCTTTTTGAGGCACTGCGCCGCTTGAAAGAGTCGGACCTCTCATTTGCTGTGGCAAATCGGAGTGAGCGCCTCCCACCACATTGGTTGGTTGTTGGTTTTGCGGAGGTGCTTGACCCATCTGGTTCGGAGGCATACCTTGCTGGGGAGGGAACTGATTCATCTGGTTCGGAGGCATACCTTGCTGGGGAGGAAATTGATTCATTTGATTTGGAGGCATGCCCGGCTGGGGAGGGAATTGACCCTGAGGAATGTTTTGTTGCTGTTGAACACCCATAGCAATTTGTTGAAGCACTTCAGGTGGGAGTCCCCCTGCTTGGGTTTGGTTCATGTCGCGCTGTTGACGAACCGCCTCTCCGGAGACGACGCCGAAATTCCTTCCGCCAGCAACTTCTTGACCACCGAGGCCGACTGAGCCTGTGTTTGCAAAACTGCCAGCGCGTGAAGTCTCTTGACGCGCCCCACATTCAGGACAAAATATGCTGTCGTCTGGGATAAGTTCCGCACACGAGCCACAATCCATACTATACCCCCTCATCATAACGCGGGCTTGACTTGAAATAAAGTCTTTCTTGCATATCCCGCCCAACAGGGGTTCATTCTGCATGCTGTGCTACGACCAAAGCCCCTCCTCCAAAAGGGACAACCTTCCATCTGCTGATGCCCCTTACCGGGGCAACACTTGGCCCACAGGGTCAAGAACAGAAAGCGGTTCCGATGGAATGGAGGGGCTTCGTTGGCGGTGTTAATCAATGCTGAAATCGACGGTCTTTTGGAATCGACTTCAAGATCGTTTTATCCCACTTTGAAGTACCTGCCAAAGAAGATTAGAGGCCAAATTGGATTGCTCTACTTGCTTGCAAGGGTAGCCGACACAATAGCGGATTCGAAGCACGGGGAAACCCAGGTCTTGCTTGAGCTGCTGAAATCCTACAATGATGTAGCGCAAGGCCGTTCTAGAGAACTCCCCGATTTTTCTGAGATTGCAGCCATCCAGACCAACGAAAGCGAGGCTGAACTTCTGCGAAATGTCCCGAGCGTTGTGGCCGCTCTAGAATTCTATAGTAAAGAGGACAGAGAAAGAATGCTAGAATGCCTCGATGTCATTGTTGGCGGCCAGATTCTCGACCTTCAACGGTTTGGGCCAGCCAAAGAAGGTGGCAATATTTCTTCGCTCAGCAACAACGAGGAGTTGGATGAGTACACCTACCAAGTCGCAGGTTGTGTTGGTGTGTTTTGGACGAAAATGTCCCTCGCTCACTTGATGTCATTGCCACCTGAAAAAGAAGTGGAATTTTTTGAAAAGGGAGTCCGGTTTGGAAAGGCACTGCAGATGATCAACATCCTCAGAGACATTCCTGAAGATTTACGGTTTGGACGTTGTTACATTCCAAGCGAGGCACTGAGCCGTCATGGCCTAGAACCGATCGACTTGATGGATGCCTCAAACATTGACCGATTCCGACCGCTTTATGATGAGTACCTCGATCTTGCGAATGACCACTTTGACGCTGCAGTTGAGTACATCCGAATGCTTCCCGAAGGGCAATTTAGGCTCAAGGCTTCTTGCATGCTTCCTGTGCTGATTGGACAGCGCACGGTCACGCTTCTCCGCACTGGAAACATCCTTGATTCCGAGGACCGAATCAAGGTCACGCGGGATGAGATGAAATCGTATGCCCGTAAACTTCTGCGGGCGTTATTGATTCCGGGTGGAGTGAAGCGCCTACTGGAAAAAAACCGCGATGTACCTGAATGAACCATTTTCTGTTCATCGAACTGGAGAGAACAATTGAATTAACGCTCCCCCTCGACTGGCAACTGTACCAAAGCCTTCCAGCACCCCTAGTAAGAAGTTGCTCACAAAGGATGAGGCAGATACTAAGCAGCGCAGAGATTCCAAAATCCGGTCTTTTTCACTTTTCCCAAATGGTGCAAACATCCGTAGGTCTCAAAAGGGGGAACTGATGAGAAGCAATTGGTCATCATGCTTGAACGCCGAAAACCTCTCGATTTGTTGTTTCCCCTCAAGGGAAGCGCGACAACTCGGGCGGAAGGCGAAAATCAAGAATCTGTGACGGCGCTCGACCGTGTACGTGCCGGTGTAATGCTGGCAAGAGACGCAGTCAAAGCCGTCAGCGTAACCGCTATGGAAGCCCTCCGCGAAGGTGCTACATTCATTGGAATCGTCGGAGAAAAAAATGAACTGGTGGACCCCTTTGAACACCTCGACGCCCCTATTTGGTCCGATCGCCCCCCGCAAGAGTTGATGAAACTCGCCTTCCGCTATTGTGAAGAACTAACCATGCGAGAAGCTGGAAATTTCTATCATTCCTTCAAGTACCTCCCAGACGAACAACGCAACGCCATGTGCGCTGTCTATGCCTTCTGCCGACGAGCGGACGACATAGCCGATGGCGATTGGGCCGATAGGTTCCCCGGTAGCATGGGCGAGATGGATCCTGAAGCGGTAGCATACAGAGAACAACTCGAAAGCCTACAAGATCAAGGCACAATCCTCGATGAAGAGGCCTACCTCAACAAAATCACACAATTGTTCTTCTTCAGAAAGAAACTGTCCACCTGTTACTCAGAGGTCTATTCCACTGACCCAGTGTTTTTGGCACTCAAGGAGACCGTCGAGCGCTATTCGATTGGCAGAGAAGTCTTTGATGATCTGATTTCCGGAATGGAAGATGACCTTTACAACAACCGATACCGCAGTTTCGATGAACTCTATGTGTACTGCTACAGAGTGGCTTCTGTTGTTGGTTTGATGTGCATTGAAATCTATGGTTATGAAGACCCACGGGCAAAGAAATTCGCCGAATCCTGGGGGATCTTCATGCAACTCACCAACGTTCTGAGGGATGTTGGCGAAGACATTCAACGCGACCGAGTCTACTTGCCACTGGACGAACTTGAATCCAATGGCATCACTGAACCTGAACTCGGGGAACAAGTGGTCCTGAACAAACAATGGGAACCTTACTGCAGGGATTACGCTCGTAGGGCCCGTACATACCTCGAAGAAGCGCGTCAACTCTTGCCGCTGTTGCCTCGTCGCACACGGTATTCCCCGGCCGCAATGATTGCCTTTTATGACAAAATCCTTCGCCAAATCGAGAAGCAACAAGGTGACGTGTTCACCAAACGGGTGAAGCTCAACAAGGTGCAAAAGATTTCACTCGCTGCTGCGGTTTACATGCGCCATCGACTGCTCCCCGCTTTCCTTGACCCGCTTTGGGGCGGCCTTGCACGAATTGGGCTGCTTCCTGCAGTCTGATCGAACCGTTACACCGATTCGGCGATAACCTACTCGGATTTTCTTACCTGATGCAAACGCATTTGCTATCAGTCTAGCAATTCGCCTCTGTTGAGTGAGGCAGGCCAAAACCGGAGTTGTACAGCTGAGTGGTGCTCAAACTGTTCGGGTGAACGCTTGAATTCCAGTGATGTAGCGTCCAATGATCAAGTTGTGAATGTCGTGAGTACCTTCGTAGGTTTTCACTGATTCCAAATTTGCCATGTGACGCATGACTGGGTATTCGTCGAGGATGCCGTTGGCGCCGTGGATATCACGGGCGACACGGGCAATCTCCAGAGCGATGTCGACGTTGTTCATCTTGGCGAGCGAAATCTGTTCGTTAAACCAGGTGCCTTCGTCTTTCTTTCGACCGAGGTGATAGGCAAGCAGTTGCCCCTTGGTGATTTCTCTCAGCATCCATGCAAGTTTGTTTTGAACCAGTTGGTATGACGCAATCGGGTGATCGAATTGAATGCGAGAAAGAGCGTAGGTCTTTGCGCTGTGGAAGCACGACATAGCCGCTCCGAGTGCACCCCAAGAGATACCAAACCGGGCGTTGTTGAGGCACGAGAATGGGCCTCGCAGACCTTTGACATTTGGCAGCATTCGGTCCTTTGGAATCTTGCAGTCTTGGAACACAAGTTCGCTTGTAACCGAGGCCTTGAGAGAGTGCTTGCCCTTCATTTCGGGAGCGGAGAATCCTTCATCGTCTTTCTCAACAATGAATCCACGAATGACGCCGTCCAGTTTGGCCCAGACAACAGCGACATCAGCGATGGTTCCGTTTGTGATCCACATTTTCGCTCCGTTGAGGAGGTAGTGGTCGCCCATGTCCTCGGCCTTGGTGATCATGTCACCAGGGTTTGATCCGTAGTCAGGTTCGGTTAATCCGAAGCAACCAATCCATTCACCGGAGGTCATTTTCGGGAGGTAGTAATTTTTCTGTTCTTCTGAGCCAAAGTCCCAGATTGGGTACATGGCAAGGGAGCCTTGCACGGATGCAAACGAGCGTAGTCCTGAGTCGCCTCGCTCTAATTCTTGACAGATGAGGCCGTAGGCCACGTAGGAAAGTCCGGGGCAACCGTAGCCTTTGAGTGGAGCGCCAAGTACGCCCATTTCACCGAGTGCAACGCGCCATTCATCGAGGAAGATCCCTTTTTCACATGCGTCTTCAATCTTGGGAAGAACTTCTTCATCCACCCATTCACGAACCATGTCGCGGATCATAATTTCTTCTTCGGTCAAGAGACTTTCAATATCGTAAAAGTCGACGCCTTCGTATGGTTCCATAGGACCCTCTCAAAACTTGGTGAACAGAGGCGCTTCAAGAACCTAACCCTCGCTGAGGGTCTTTGAAGCGAATCAAGACCTGGAACGTTTTCGCCACGCCATGTACCAGCCCTGCAGCGTTTTGCTGTTCATGTAAATCAGCCCGAGGATGGTCCCCGGAACCGCTACAACGACCGCAGCCAACACGGCAACCGTCATGATGCTGTTATCGACCTCAACGGGAGGTTCAGGCATGAAGGAGACAATGTTACCAAAAGAGGTGATGATGAATCCTTCACGCTGATCATTTTCCCAAACAAAGGCAATCGATCGGCTGGACACCGCAGGATCCCACGCCGCTGCGTCCTCTGCTACGATTTGTACGAAGGCTTCCGATATGAGCGGCTGTTGGCGGACGGTTGCAAATGGAGCCATGTGAATCAACGTGCTTCCATCATAGCCTCTTGAAACGGTTGTGAAATCCCCCGAAAGCGTACCAAACTGCATCAAGTTCTCCGTCGTGGATTGGGTTGGGTCTACGATGTCAAGTCGTATGGCTTGGGTTTTGAGGCCGCTTGCAAAACCAACGCATTCATTGAGGGTGGGGTCAGCACAATCAACACCAATCCATGTTTGGGAGCTGGTG
>Ga0257106_1001012_pt1 | contig 14733 bp, 18 predicted proteins | sample LP_taG_3_FD_190177 | JGI IMG/M metagenome (GOLD analysis project Ga0257106, IMG submission 190177) | Marine microbial communities from Northeast Subartic Pacific Ocean, Canada - LP_J_2011_P26_10m | ecosystem: Environmental > Aquatic > Marine > Oceanic | place: Canada: Northeast Subartic Pacific...
CGGCCCGAGCATCTTGAGCTACGTCGGAGGTTTGATCTCCTCGCCCGCGCTGAGGGGCGAGGTGCCGGAGAAGCTGAGCGCCACGGTGGCGTACAAGATGCACGCGGAGCCGTGCACGGACGTGGCGTTCACCGAGGAAGGGGTGGTGACGGCGTGCGCGGCGGGTGTGGTGAAAATGTGGAGCAGGCCTCTGACTAAATAACCATACGTCATACAAAACGAATTAAGAAGTTAGAACCATCAAACATAAATACACTCAAACGTCACCTGATATAGTGTGGATTAAGTTGGATCACCAAACACGCGAGCCCATCCCAGACTCAGACTGTCTTTGCTTTCCAGGCGGAATATAAGCGCGTCCTCGACTCGCCGGGGATCCCTTTTCCTGTTACGCAGCACCGTGACTAGCTAGAGAAATGGTCCAGCGTGTGACTTACAGGCGTCGCCACGGTGAGTGTCCACCCCGCACGCGTCGCGACTGTCTCCGCGGACGTCTGCACCGCGCTTTCCGGCATCGCGGCCGAGCACCAAATCTCTCCCTTCCGCACCACTCCTCGCAAGATTCCCCGTCGCTGACGCGCGCCGTCCTCCCTTCCCAACAGCCTACGCGACCCGGAGCAACGTCATCCGCAAGCTCAAGAAGCCCGGCGGCGGTCTCACGGTCCACTACGTCAAGAAGAAGACCAAGGGTCCCCAGACCCCTTCCGGCGACAACGGCCGCATCCACGGCGTAAGTAGTGCTCCTTCTAGGTTTTTAGGGCTTTTGTGCCCGTGCGGGATCGCGCACGGCCAGCCGGAGAACGGAACGATACCGACGTTCCGCCCCGTGCGCGGCCCGGAATCGCGCGCGTCACACATCTCGACACACACAACCACGAACCCACGCTGACCTCGATCCATCCCACGATCCCCTTCACCACCACAGGTTCCCCGCGTCGCTCAGGTCAAGTACAGCAGCAAGCACATGGCGAAGAACAAAAAGTCTGTGACCCGCGCGTACGGCGGCGTCCTCTCCGCGGGCGCCGTTCGCGAGCGCATCACCCGTGCCTTCCTCGTCGAGGAGCAGAAGGTGAGACGATCATTCATCCGCACCCAATCCTCCGCGTCTCGTTGTTGTCGTCGTCGTCATCGTCTGAAGCGCTAACCTCGTCCCATCTCCTCGTCTCTCTTCAACAGATCGTGAAGAAGGTTCTCAAGATGCAGGCTGGCAAGAAGTAAGAGGCTTCTTACGGTCTATTCTTAGTGGGGGTTTACGGTGGTGACGCGTCCGCGCTCGCCTTAGCCGCGGCGCCGGACAAAGACGCGCAGTTGTAATACACAGCAAGGGCGCTTCGCCGAAATACGTCGAATCGGTCGTTTTTTTTGGCAATCCAATCAGGCGACTGGCGTCGGGCCTGTTTCTAGTAGCTACTCCTCTGCCGCACACCTCTCTCATCTCGCGACATCGTCACCCCCGCCGCCGCCGCCGCCTTCCTTCGCCACCAGCTTGTGCCTACACACCGGGCACGAGTCCTTGGTCTTGAGCCACTCCAAAATGCAAGTCTCCCCGTGGAACCTGTGTTTACACGGAAGCTCGTAACACGTCTCGCCCACCGCGATGTCCGCCAAACAGATGCTGCACGCCGTGGACTCTCCGTGCTCTGTTTGGATGGAATCGTTGAAAGTGTTGAGGGATACGTACGGTCGTCAGTGTGGGTTCAGTGTGGGTTTGGGGTTACACGTAGGTATTCGGTAACTAGGCAGACGTTGATGGGTAACTACGCACCCGGCGCGGGCATGGGTACTCGCGGGAGAGCGGCGACGAGTTCGGGTGGCGCGGGATTGTGGAAGGTCCTCGTGTCCAGCTCCGCGATGTTGACGTCGCCTCCGATCCCGTTGAGGAAATTTTCAAACAGCGTCGCCACCTGCGTCTGCCCGCCTCCCGGCTGGAACAGCTGTTGCATCATCGGCATGAAAGCCTCGGGCGCGCGGAAGGCGTTGGCGCCCCCTTGTGTACCGAACGTGAACCCTGTGCTCTGCGCGCCGCCGCCGCCGCCGTCCGGTCCCATCCCCATGCTCACCTGCGCCCCGGGTAAGATGTTCGAGAACTGCGACGCGATCTGCGCCATCTGCGCCCGCAGCGCCTCCTCGGCGCGTCGCGCGGGATCTGGAGGAACGTAGTCTTCGGCGTATTCCACGAAGGCGCCTTCGCAGGTTGGGCAGCTGGGCGCCTCTGGATCGTGGTTCGGGCCGGCCGCGAGGTGCCGGCGGCAATCGTGGCACCACAGCCACCGCGTCTCCTGCGCGGGCGGCGGCGGGGCGGGTCCCGGCGCGCCGCCGCCCGGAGGAGGAGGCGTCGCCTCGGGCTCCATTGGAAGTGTCCGCCTCGTCCCTTGGTTTCCTCGACAAAAGTCAGATCGGCCTTGTTAGTTCCACACGAGCGCGCACCGGCGTTGAGGCGTCGAAGGGATCGCCTCCGGGCGCATGGCGACGCGGACGACGTTCGCGGCGGCGCGGGGCCAGGGTGCGATGCACGAGCGCGCGTCCTCCCGGCCGCGTCATCGACCGTGGACGCGGACCACGCGCGGTTCACCCGCGGAGAGCAAGGACTCGTCGTCGACGCGAGTTGGGCCGACGACGCACCGTCGCCGTCGACGCGCGGTTCACCTGAACGCGACGACGCCCCCCGACGGCGACGCCGCCTCGTCCTCGTCTCGCCTGAACGTCGACGACGTCCTCGAGTCCTTGATGTCCAGTAGTGTCCGCTCGAGGCTCCTCACGTCAGCGCTCGACTACTCCGTCGAAGCGACAATGACCGATTTCCCAGGCGCGAACGTCGACGCGGGGAAAGGCCCGCCCGTCGCCGCCGCGTACCTCCGCAAGTTCCTACAGGAAAACCTCGGCCGGAACCTCCACCTAGGTACCGCGAGTGGTGACGACGATGAACGAGTGGGACACAGCTGTGCGTCCTCGCCAGGCGGCATGCTCATCGCGACGCTAGACGGATTGAACCTATCCGCGTCTGACGACGTCTCCGCGATCGCCGCCGCCCTGCGATCGTTGATGCTCGCGCGCCTCGACGTGCGATGCCGCGCACTGACGCACCACAGGACGCACGTGATCACCCGCGGCAGGGATACCAACCTGGTGACGTCAGGCGCGAATAGCGCGTGGACTCAGTCGGGGGCGAGGCGTAAGAGTAGTGAAGCGCCTCCGCCGGCCGTCGAGCTCAAGGAGACGCTCGCGCTGGACGACACGGCGTTCGCGCGACGCGTCGCGGAGGCGCACAGGACGTGGCGCGTCGCGAGGGCTGAGCGGTTGGAGGCTGGAGGTAAGGGCGGCGCGGAGGAGGATGCGAGCCGAGAGGAGGCTTCGACACCGATTCTCACCGCGTTCGACGTGGAGCGGACGATGTGGAACCTATCGAACCTTCCGTCGGGGCTGCCGGTTCCGTCGGCGCTGCGGTGCACGTACGACCACAAGTTCATGGACTCGCGGTTCGCGGACGACGCGCTGCCGTGACGATGAGCACGTCGTATTTGGCGTATAGCGCGTGCGTCGGTCGAAGGTGATCTACGAGTGTCGGATGCTACGAATGTGAATTAGATTTAATATATCGGCCACTTGAACCGTCGCCCGGCTGAACCGTTCGTTCCCGCCGCCTTGAAGAACGCACGCTCTGCCCCGGACTCCACCGCTCCCATCGCCGCGACCGCGACGTCCTCCGCGCGCGCGATGAGCGCGCGCGTACGCTCGCGAACCGCCCTCGCCTGCCCCGTATCCGCGAGCTTCAACGCGCCGCCCGGATCCGCTGTTGACATCAAGTCGTCGAGCGCGGCTCGCAGCTCGCTCGCCTGGACGCGCATGTCCGCTGTCGCGCCCGCGAGCGCCGGGTGCACACCCGCGCCTTCCTTCCCCCCGCCCGAGTTCGGACCCACGCGCGCACGGTGCGCGGCTAGGTCCTCAACCACCGCGTCCAGTCGAGTGGTAACGTCCGCGTATTTACTCTCGGCTCGGTCCAATTGAACCTTTGTCTCTGTCAGCGTTCGTTTGGTACGTTCGCACTCCCCGCGGCGTGCGTCGCGTTCCTCGGTGAGCCGCACGAGTTGTGCGTGGAGCTCATCGCGCTCCCGCACCGTCATCGTCACTGAAGGGCCGTCGAAGGTTGAGTCCGAGGTTGAGCCCGGGACGTCCCTCCGCGCGTGCGAATGAGAATGAGAATGAGAATGATGATGTTGATGCCTGAGCTCGTCTCCGCCCGCGAGTACGCCTCGCGTGGGTCTCGCGGGTGAGTTTGGGACGATGCCGAACCTCGCGGGCGATCCGTACGCCGGCGCACGTTCGCGTCCTCCACCCGGTGACGTCAACACCGGGGTTGTGTTGTACGCGTTCGACGTTCTCGTTCGTCGGCTCCGATTCAACGCCGCGATCGGGGACCGAGGCGACGCGGGGGTTGCCGAGGGGGGTGCCGACACAGCTGGCGACGGCATGTGATCCAAGGGCTCGGTGCGCCTCGGCCTCCTCGGCGGGCGCGGTGAGTCGCGCGGGCTCATCGAGGCTGACGCGTCGTCGACTCCGAGCTTCGTCAACTCCGACGCGATTCTGTCGGGCGACGACGCGTGCTCTCTGACCCTCCTGACGAAGTCGGACCCGCCGGTGAGCCTGCTCCGCAGCGCATCGAGCCTATCGTCGACGTCGTCGAGCGCGCCCATGGGGGAGCCAGGGACCGTCATCCACCCGTACGGAACGACGCCGGAGCGCCGCACTCTGGCCGAATCGGTCCCGCGGGTTGTAAATAACACCGAGAGATACGATTTATATCTGACGAGGATACGGACGCTCGCCAGTTCTCCCGCGCGCGCCGCCCGACGTTCGAACACATGAGCGCACGGGCTTGGACACTCGCGCCACCGTGCACATACGCGGCGCCCACGCGCTTATCAGCCGGTCGAAGCGCCCGACACAGCGCACACGGCGCGCCCAACGGAGCCCAGTCACATCATCGAGTCGGATATCATCCACCTCATCCCAGCGCGCCTTTGCCCATACGCGTCTCCTCCCGGCAGACCACCGATCGCGCCTGGGTGCGATGCGCCGCCGTTTCAACCGAAGATGACCCGCCATCCAGCTCGGGATCCACCGCGGCCGCGACGTACACTGAGCGCGCGATGACCCCGAAGGAGGCGTGGCGTAGGATGTGGACCAAAGCCGATCGCTACCACGTCCACGGCCTCTCCGGCGCCGCGTTCACCCTGATCGGCGGCGGTGTCCTCGGCGCGTGGGCGAAGCGCGACCTCGGCGCGCTCGGTGTCATCGACGACCCAAACGCGGCAGAGATGGTCCGCGACGCCGTCCAAACCGGCGGGGGATCGCCCGAGTATTGGGGCGTCGCGGTTTTTTCGTTACTCCTCGCCGGCGTCTGCGCCGTCTCCGGGACGCCCCTCGGCACCAAACGCGGCTGGCGCAAGGTGGAACTCAGCGCGCGTTCGACGCTGTTTCAACTGGTGCTGACGTGGCAAGCCCTACGGCTCGGGCCCGGCGGTGAGTCACTGGCTTTCCTGGACGACGCCGCGTGGCCGCTGGCGCTGTCGCCGTTTATATGGCAGTGCGTCACATCCGCGTACATCATCGCCGCGACGAAGGACGATAAACGCTCGGCGGTGTTCATCTTAATAGGCGCGTGGCTCTTCGGCGCGCAGGTGTTTCCCGCCGCGAGCGTCATCGCGCTGCCCGGGGGCGTGGCGGCGCTGACCGTCGAGAGGCCGGGGTTGGTATCGGTGTGGACGCACTCGCTACTCGGGCTGGTGTGGCTCCTCAACTGGAGCACGCTGGGGGCGTCGATGCGCGCGCGGAAGGTGATCGACGACGATGGGTACCGAAGTGGGTTCCTTCTACGACCGAGCGCCGCGTGGATCGCGCTCTTCGCGCTGGACGTCGCCGCTTACGCACCCTTCGCGTCTGTTTGGGAATATTTTACCTCAGCCGGGGGTTCGCGCGGGCTCGGTCTGTGAGCTCATAGGATAGGTGTCCATACGCTGATTGATGTGCGGTGGTCTACACGTGACGTGACGGTGTCGTGGCGCGCGCTTCCGTAAAAGAATCTCATTGTTATTCGTCAACAACACTCTCTCCATCTCGCCAAGCTAGCTAATAAAGCACGCTCTGAGCTAATAAATCACCCTCCACCTTGTGAGCCAGAAGGACACTGACCTCTTCCTAAATCGCGGTTCAATTCAACGTTAACGAACTGGAAGACGTTTACTCCTCGCCCTCGATGGCGGCCTCCACGCGCAGCAGCACGAAGCCGATGGCGAGGCCGACGAGGGTGATGGCGAAGCAGGTGACGGCAGTCTCCGCAATCTCGGGGCCAACCGCCGCGAGTTCCGCGAGGGGAAGCGCGGACGCGGTGGTGGTCGCGGCGCGGCGGGAGCCGGCGACGAGCTTGGTGGGGCTGCAGGAGACAAGTGGAGAGAAGGGAGGGAGACGGGCATCGTCAGTATTGGGGTAGTCTTTCGGTGTTTGATGGAATTGATGGCAAATTTGATTAATCCCGCGATAAGGGTTCGGCGCAAACGGGGGGATCGGTGAGGGGCACGCACCGGGCCATCACGGGGAGGCCGGCGACGGACTTGGAGCCGAGCGCCTTGACCGCGCGGGTGGAGCTGTTGAGTGGGGAACACGGGGGAATTAGGTCAGCACGTGTTGTTCGTCGGCCGGTACGCGAGCTGGAGGGGCCGCGGGAGGCAGAGCACACAAAGGCTGTGGGAGTGGATAGCCCAGAGCGGTCGAGATTTCCGCGCCGATGCGACCGGCGCGACGGCGACCGCGTGGATGCGACGAGGGATGCGGACGCGCGGGAACGACCGCGCGTGTCGATCCACGGCGGACGCGGTCATCCGGATCGGGTCGACGCGTCGCGAACATTCACTCGCGACGCGATCGAGCCGCCGACGCCGGCCTGACCCTACGCCCGCCTCACTCGAGTCCTCCCAGAGCTGCTCCCGTTGGGAAAAGAAATTTAACCGGCGTCCGCGCGCCGGCGAACGGCGCGGACGGGGTTCACGACGGCGTGGCCGGACACTCACCGGCGGGTCGCGGAGGCGCGGGCGACGACGGGGGCGACAGCAGCCGCGGAGACGGTAAGGGCAGCCATGATTACTGGTTTTGTGTGCGATCAAAGATGGCTCGCAGGATCGCACCCGGGTTGCTTTTGGTTTATCGCTGGAATTTGGACAGCCATTGAATGCTGCGTCCGGATTGGCCCAACTGTCGCGGGTTATCTGCTGCCGAACGTACGAAGAGTTAGTCTAGAAAAAAACACGAAAAAACGGGCTCCAATAATTTCTTTCATCTCTTCTCGGTTTACACTTGCTCTCTAAACAACACTCGCGCGCGCGCCTCGTCGACGCCCACCGCGGACGCTCGACGAGGTAAAAGGAATCTATACACGTATTAGCGACGGTCCGCGTGTGCGATTGCTCAGCCGCGCCGCCTGTCGTTCTCCGGATCGTACTGGTCCGGGTCGCTCACCACCCACGCCCGGCTCTTGGCGCTCACGGAAGTGCCGTTGACGGTGACGGCGGCGTACGCCGGCTGAAGCGTCCCGTTAACACGCGCCGCATTCATCGCGTCGTCCATCGCCGCCGCCTCCTCATCGCGCGCAGCCTTGCGCTCGGAGTCCTCGCGCCAACCCAACGTGTTCCACCCGTTTTCATCAGCCGCCTTCGCCACCGCCGACGACGCCTCTGGGGACACAGCGTACGCCTTGCCGCACGCCTTCATGAGCGGCAGGTCCGCATCGCCGTTGCCGTAGACGATGGACTTGGCGAGGTCCACGCCAACCCGCGCGGCGAACGACTCGATCCGTGCCTTGAGAACGTCACCCGCCATCGCGTCGCCGTTATCGAATTCACCGGTGAACTTTCCACTTTCCGAGTCGATCGCGAGGTCAGAGCCGACGACCCGCGACGCGCCCATGAACTCCGCCAAGGGTGCCAGCAGCCACGCCGGCTGGGACGTCACCAGTACGATCTTGTACCCGTCGTACCTGAGCTGCTTGGCGTACCGCGCAGCCTCGGGGTAGACGGCGTTTGCCAAATGCTCCGCGTGGACGCGATTGGCGATTTTTTCAACATCCGCCGCGGCCACCCCGGCGAAGACACCGGGTCCCACGGCAGCCACCGACTCGTTCGTGGGACCCTTGAAGGCGCCGACGATGGCGCTCCAGATGTTCTGGAAGAAGTTGGATGAATCATTGGACTCATCGGAGGAAGTGCCGGGTTTCGCCGCGGCGAGTGAAGCGGCTCGAAGAGACGCGGGATTCATCACGGCGCCGTCGACTGAGAAGAAGGCGACTTTGTGCTTGGCGTCCTCTTTGTCCATGTCGACGCCGTACATCATGCAGAGGACGTCGTCGGAGCTGTACGCGGAGGCACCGATGCCCGCGGCGTCGCCCAAGGACTGATCCACTTGCGTCTGGGACAGGGTCGAAGCCAGAACCGCTTCTGGTTCTTTCTTCTCGGTTGCGATCTCCGGTTCAGCTGGCTCGGGTTCGCCGAAGACGAGGGGGCATGCCTCCTCGCACTCGCCTTCGTCGATGGACACCAGCGCGTCGTCGATGGCGTCGTCGGCGACGGTTGTCGTCTCGGTGTCCTGGGTCGTGCCGTTGTTCTCGGTGGACATGGCGTTGACGTGCATCGCCGCGTGAACCGCGTCGAGATCGGCGCGGGTCAGAATTGTCGCCGAGCCATCCTCGGCGAAGGAGTAGAGGACGGTGTCGTAGACCACCTTGGCGGCGGGGGCGGCCGCGTGTGACACGACGGCATCGCGTGTGGTGGCCACGGAGGCGACCACGACGCGGGAATTGGCCTTGGGAAGGCCCGAGGACGTCGCGTTGGACGCGCCCACGCGGCCGGTGACGCGAGCCGATCCACGAGAATTGGATTGGACGCCGGCGGTGGTCGCGGCCGAGACGCGGGCGGTCGTGGAGGTGGCGAGGGCACGCATGGCGGCGCTCGGGGGTCTCGGTGTGTGATGTACGAACGTGGAGGCGCGGGTGAGCTCGGTGGACCCTGGCTTGGGGCCGGCTTGGGGCGTGCGGCGCGTCTCGGACGAATGCGTGTTCGGAGTTGTCAATCGGCATATCTGGGTGAGGACAGCGTGGCGCGTGGAGCCACCGTCACAGGATTTTTCAGCCGCTCAAAACCATCCAGCCAGACCAATTGCCGTATCCGATTTTTTCTGGAAAAGAACAAATAGCGCACCACACTGATCCTAACTGATCGCCGTACGAGTTTTAGCCTAATTGGGTTACTGGGATGTATTTTTTGCCAAAAGTCCTATGGGCAAACGTGCTGAAAACCGTCGCCAAAAATATTTGAACCAGTTTATCCGAGCGGGTGACGTCGTCGCTTCATCAGTCCTCCCGTACACCGCAGCGCGTGATGGCCACCGTCACCTGCCGCGCGGCGCCGATCACCGCGATCGCATCGACGAGCCGCATCGTCCGCGCCTCCAAGGCCGCGATCGCGACGGTCCGCCGTCACACAGCCCCTGGCGCGGCGTCGCATCATCGATCGTCCGCGACGCTCCAAAGATCGACGAGGATCTCCGTTTCCACCTCAGCCTTGGCGCCCGAGCACGGCGCATCCACGATCGCGCAGATCGCGCTGCGCGACGATTACGACCCCGTCGTCTTCCTCTTCTGCCTCAACGCCATCTTCCTCTCCGTCGTCATCAACGTCGTCAACTACGGCATGGAGAAGGATGAGGAAACCGGGATGCTCAAAATGCCCGAAGGTGGCTTCGCCGCAGTCTTAGACAACACCAAGCGCGGCATGGTGGAATACATGATGGCCGTCCCAAAGCAGTTTAAAGAGATCTACGAGGGCTCGAACCCCGCGCTCGAGAGTGCCATCGAGGAGCTGGAGGACGCCAAGATGGCGGCGTACGCCGCGCGAGGGACGGACGCCGCGGAGGCGACGGCGATGCGATTCATGGAGAAACGGCGAAAATGCGTGGACCTCGGGCTGTCGCCGACGTCCGAGCTGCTCAACCCGGGACTTCCGTCCAACACCGAGTGACGGTACCGAGTCGCGGTGGTAATTACCGTATGATATCGTCGTTTTACACGACAGTGGGCTACGTACTAGCTAGCTATAGAGGGCCCGCGTATAACTAAATGCATCTTACCAGAATACATCATCAGCCGCGGAGCCGGAGCGTCAGGTTTCGCGCGGCGCACTCCCCCGCGAGTGCGACCAAGGACGTCGCCTCGCCGAGCGTCCGGACGACGCACTCCGTCCCGTCGTGCGTCGTGGTCAGCATCGCTAGTGCGGTTCGCACCTTGCGGGCGTCACCCGCGTGGCATCGAACGACGCCGATGACTCTCCTCGCGGAAGTTTTCATCGATGGATCAAACTCCCCTTCAGATGCGTCGTTAACCTCGGGCTCGAACGAGAGGTGGTCGAGGGGAACCGCGCCGCCGACGACGCCGTGTGTCTTGGCGAGCGCGTGCGTGATCACGGTGGCGAAATGTGACCGCGTCGGGGTTTCCGTGGCGCCTCGGAGCTCGCTGCGTGACGGTGGGGAAGGTTGCGGGCGGTGAGGGAGTGGCGGTTGGGCGGGCGCGTTGGGACGGGACGAGGGGACGGGCACTCACAGTCGCACGCGGAAGTACGCGCTCTCGGTTTTCAGGTCGAGGGTCCGCTGCGGAACGTGGTACCGGACAGCGGCCTCCATCGTCGACCCCCGCGCTTCGCGCCACCGGAAGTGGGGCGCCTCCGCGGGCGAATTTATTTACATATTTTACAAGCCAAAAACCTCAACCCCGCAGAGTGTCACACCGCGAGGATGGCGACCACGACGACGTCGCTCGCGCGGGGAACCTCCCACGCCGCGCTCGCCACGCGCACCCGCCCACGCGCGGTACGCCGGCATCGCGTCGCCGTCCGCACGTACGCCTCACAGAAGGATGCCGCATACCCCGGCGACAGCGACGACGTGGACGATGAAGACTTGGCGTACGACGCCACCGAGATGACGTACGCGGACCTACCGTCCGTCCCGGGCGGTAGCACGCTCGACGTCTCCCGCGCGTTCACCGTGGACATCGATCCATCCATCGTCACAAACGCGATGCCGAACCGCGGAGTCCTCGAGTACGTCCGGCTACCCGCGAACGAGTACAACGTCTTGGACTCGTCCGCGGTGCAGAGGATCGACGACGGGACGTTCAGGATCAACGCGGGGATTCAGAAGATACTGATGTGGGAGATCGAACCCGTGGGCACCCTACGGATCGTGCCCACCCCTGACGGGTGCGAGCAGGTGCTGCTGGGAGCTACGATGAACGACGTCAAGGCGTCGAGGACCGGCAAGCGAAGCAAAGTGATCGACGCGATGAATCAGTCCCTCAAAGACCTCAAGATGGCAAACACCGTCAGCGCCGCTAATAACGGCGCCGCGATCAAGTGCCAGATCGACGTCGCGGGGACGTTCACGGAAGGCCCGTTCGCGGCGGCGGGCAGCGAGAGGCTGTGCGGGCTCCTAGACTGGTGCCTACGATCGGTCCTACCGTGGTTTTTGGAGCAGCTCGCGGTAGACTATCGTGACTGGGCGATGGGGCAACCTCGCGGGCGGCGGAAGGTCAACGTGACGCAGGTGGCGAGTGAGATCTTGGCGGGCGGGAAAGGGAAGTTGCCGCCGGGCGTGGCGGAGTCGCAGGTGGAGGCGTCCAAGATATCTCTCGACGAGGCGTAGCGGGTAGCGGGGCGGTGCGATGCAATGCCAAAACCGAATTCAATTTATCAACATCATCACGTCACAGCTCGTCCTTTGGTAGCTCGACCTCCTCGAACGTCGTGGACCCGGTGCCGAGCTCGGCTTTGGGCGCGCCGCTGTCTGCCGCGTCCCCACCCGCCGCGCGCCAGCTGTTGAACGCGAACCCCGCGAGTGGGATCCAGTTATCCGCCGGGATGTCCGTCAGCAACCTCGCCACGCCATCTTCGCCTGTAATAAACAAAACACACGTGACGTCAGACTGATTGCCCGTACCTGACCTCGAATTAAAATAAACTTACCGAGGAGAATCTCGCGATCGGTTCCCTTCATGCTCACCTTCCACGGCTCCGTGCGGCCCGGCCTGGCATCCTCCGGCAGGCGAAAGACCGCCTCGCCCGCGGCCGCCGCGCGTATCGTGCTCACCCATCCGCGCATGCGGACGTACGTGTCGTCCTCCAGGTGGTACTGCGGCGGCTGCCACGACTTGCGAGTGACAAAGATGTCGCCGTTCATCTCCACGTCGATCCACGCGACCGCGTGAGCCTCCTCCGTCATGCCGTCGTCCACAGCTGTGTCGACGCCGGGGTCGGAGTGGACGGCGCCGTTGAAGGGCTCGTCCGTATCCGCGCGGGCACCGACGGAGACGCAGAGCGCGATGAGCGCGATGAGCGCGAGCGGCGACCTCATCGAGCGCGGGAAAGTTTGATGTGAGCATCGTGTCGCCCCCGAGGAAAAAGGGTTTCAGGGTTTGTGAGATCGCACACCGGCACCGCACCTGGGACCATGTCGGTACAGGGCGTCGTCTTGGCGTGCGGTGGCGAGCGTCGCTTCGGCGACCTCGTCACCCAGGACAGACCGCGTCACATGCTCGATCTCGGCTTCAACCCGATCGTGTGGCACGCGCTCCAGACGCTCGAAGCTGGTGGGGTCAAGGATGTTCTCCTCGTCGCGCGCGGCGATCACGCGGCGTCGAGATTCGACGCGTGGCTCAAGGAAGGGTACGAGGGCGGATGCGACGTCGAGGTCATCACCGCGCCCGAGGATGCCGACACCGCGGACGCCCTGCGCGCCGCCATGCCGAGCGTCTCCGCCGATGCCGACACCCTCGCCGTCGTCGCCGGAGACCTCGTCACCGACGTCTCCATCGCCGACGTCCTCGCAACGCACGTGCGAAGGGGCGCGGTGGCGACGTGCCTCCTCGCCAAGCGCCGCGCGTGGAACGGCCTGGACATGAAGGTCGGCCGCCCGCCCAAGGGCGCGCACTACGTCGGCCTCTCCGGCGACAAACTCTTACTCATGGCGGACGAAGAAGACGTCGACAAAGTTCTGAAATTGCGCCGGCCGATGATGAACCGAGTGTCCGACTTTGTGGTGCACACGGACCTGTTGGACGCACAGCTGTACGTGCTGGACAAACACGAGGTGTCGCACCTACTCGAGCAGAAGCGACACATGACATCGCTGCAGCTCGACGTCATACCGGCGTTGGTTCGAAGGCAGTTCGCGCCTGGGTCGGATCAAGTCGGGAAAAGTTCAGCCGCGGAGTCCAACAGCGAGTCCAACGCGAACGCTGACGACGGAGGCCTGATGGAGGCGGTGTTCGGCGTGGACAAGGAGAACAAGGACGCCAAGGGGGGCGAGGGTGCCCCGCGGCCGTGCTGCGCGCACCTCGCGCCGGACGACGCCTACTGCGCCCGCGTCGACACCGTCGTCCCCGCGTTGTTGGAAGTTTCGCGAGAAATCGCCGACGGCGCCGTCGCCGCGCACTTGAACGGACGACGTATGAGCAAGTACGAGAACTTCGTCGACCCGACCGTGGTCATCGGAGGCAAGAGCACGATCGGCCCTGGGTGCATCGTGGGCGGCGGGACGAGCTTCGGTGAGAAGTGCAGCGTGAAGCGAAGCGTGGTGGGCGCCGGGTGCAGCGTGGGTTCGGGGGTGAAACTGGTCAACTGCGTGGTGATGAACCGCGCGACGATCGAGGATGGCGCGACGGTGCAGGGGAGCGTGATCGGCCCACGCGCGGTGATCGGGTCTGGGGCGAGTTTAAGGGAGTGCGCGGTGCAGGCGGAGTACGAGGTGGAGGAAGGGGACGACCTTCGGTCTGAGACGCTGCAAAACAGGCGCTGAATCATAGATTACTTTTCAGAATTCGTCGGCTGCTATCATAATAAGTGTCACGTCTCTAACTAATGAGTCCGCTAGTAGCTAATCGGACCACGTCTAATCAAAACCCGCCGCGCGGGTCGTAGCCGACGTCGTTGTAGGTCTGGTACCCCGCGCCTCCCGACCCGAACGTCACCGACCCTTTCCCCCCTTTCCCTTTATCCACGGCGGCGCACGTCGTGAACAGCCGGTTCAACTCCGCGGCGTAGTCGACGAGATCGCTGTCCGACATCAACCCGTCAGCCTTGATCCGTTCAAACTCCCACGTCATGCATTCCTGCTTACCTTGGTGCCAGTCCTCCGCGCACGCCGCGACCAACTCGCGTTCCCCGTACCGTCGAATGGGCGCGGTGTGGAAAGACAGCGTGGCGATGGCGGGCTGCACGTTACCGCGGGCGACGTCCGCGGCGATGACGTGGACATCGTACCGCGTCGTCGGCCTCAGCCCGTCCAGCCTCATGCCCACGTTCAGTCGCTGCGTCGGGTCGTACCCTGCGTTACCCTGGGTGACGTAATCGGAGTCTGTGACGTTTCCCGCGAGCAGGTCGTACAGCGACGGCGGCGGCGGCGATACAGTCGCGGTATCGACCGCGCCCAATCGAACGACCGCCCAGAACACCCTCGATGGCTCGGAGAGCGCCACGTGGAGCCTCGCGGAGATACCGTCGACCCCCGCGAGGTACGGGAAGCGTTCGGATGCCCACGTCGGGGGGAGGGTGTCCGGCGGGGGCGGCGGCGGCGAGGGCGGCGAGGGCGGCGACGGCGGGCTCGGCGGGGGCGGCGACGGCGGCGGCGTTCCCGGCGTGG
>Ga0257106_1001013_pt1 | contig 14730 bp, 12 predicted proteins | sample LP_taG_3_FD_190177 | JGI IMG/M metagenome (GOLD analysis project Ga0257106, IMG submission 190177) | Marine microbial communities from Northeast Subartic Pacific Ocean, Canada - LP_J_2011_P26_10m | ecosystem: Environmental > Aquatic > Marine > Oceanic | place: Canada: Northeast Subartic Pacific...
GCGGTGGGGATGCGGTGGGTGGTGCCGGCGGCGGTGTTGCTCGCGAGGGGCGCGAGGGGGAGCGTGGCGGAGGCGAGGGAGGCGGCGGCGGCTGGCGGCGAGGACGGGTGCGTCGGCGGCGTTCGTGGTGTGCTGTTTCGTTCGTGGTGAGTACCCTCGTTAGCACAGAATGTTACAGCGTTTTGAGCTAGCAAGACTACGTTCAGCCTCCAAAGTGTCTCAGCATCTTCACGATATTCTCGTGCTTGTTATCAACGGCGATTTGCAACGGCATCCGACTTAGGAAGGCTTCGTGAATGTTTGCGCCAGCTTGGATCAACGAGGCCACGACACCATCGTGTCCTTTTGAAGCAGCAATGTGAAGCGAGGTGCAGCCGTTCGATGTCGCGCTATTCACATCTGCACCCGCCATGATCAAATCCATTACAATAAGTGCGTGGCCTCGACTTGCGGCGGAGTGCAGAGCCGTATGCATGGAGGCGACAACGTGATTTGGGTCAACGATGTATGCACGCACGTTCACATCTGCACCCGCTTCTATCAGGACCTTCACCAGCGACGCGTGGCCATTGCCAGCAGCGAGGTGCAAAACTGTCAAGCCAGTGCCGGGAAACACTTTGTCCACGGTGTAGTGTGGGTGCCCCGCCCCAAGCTTCAGAAGGGCCCTGACCGCAGGTATGTTGCCGAACTTTACCGCCCAGAACATCGGGTCAACGAACCAGTCCTTCTCAGTCTTAACAAAGTGTGCCTTGATCTTCGCGTGCATCGACCGCACTCCGTCCGCGCTCCACACCGCGGCGTTGTACGACTTGTTCACCTGCGCCAAGTTTAGGGTAGATATCATATCGAGCTTGGGGAGTATCTCGGCGGTGAACACGTCCGGCAGCTCCTGCGTAAGGGCGACGAAGACAGAGATCTCGCCGAGTCGTATCCTATCGACGATCGTCTCGTCCTTCTCGCGGCGCTTGCTTCGTGGTTCCATGGTGCCGTCGGAAGTGAACGCGGTGCCTTCGTCGTGGCTTTCAAAATAACTCTCGGACCGATCGAGAAATTTCGCATTTGGATTTGACACGTACGAAGGCACCTTGGCCTCGAGACTCCACTTTGCTAAAAGGTTTGTTCGATTAAAGTCTTCTACAGCACGTTGAGCATGGGGTAATCCGTCAGCAGCTCCTCCTCCGTCAGCGTGTCCCCTTCCTCCTGCGGCGTCCAGATCACCTCCACCGCCTGCAACGCATCCGCCCGAATAGCCCCCACCCGCTTCAGCGCGGTTCTCAACTCGGCGCTGTCCGTCACCGCCGGCAGCTTCAGTCCCCCGTCGCACGCGGCGATGATCGTCACCAGGATGTACTCGTTGACCCGCGCGCCGTCCTCGTCCGTGCCTTTCGTGGCGGCGGCGGTGCGTTTGCGAGAGTTGACGTTCACAAGGGTTTCCTCCGCGAGCTTACCCCTCTCGTCCATGGAAAAGTCATTAAACTTGTCCTCGGCATCCTCCGGTCCTCTCGCGCTGGCGCTCGTCGCGTAGCCATAGACGCAGTACTCCGGGTTCCGGAGTAGCGCCAGCACGGTCTCCTCCAGGACGTAGTGGAGTCCGTCGGGAGAGGAGGTGTCCGCCTTGTCCGCGATGGCCTCCAGGTCCAGTTGCAGATCCCGGGCCATACCGAGGAGGCCGATCTGTACCTTGACGACGGCGATGGCGTCGCCGCCGAGCTGGATGCCGTCGCCGCCGAACATGTTCTTGATGTTGTCCAGGAATGCCATGACCACGATGGCGATGAACGCGAGGGAGATGAGGTTACCGAAGCCGTAACCCATGCCCCCCATGCCCATGCCGTAGCCGTAGCCGCCCATCGGCACGAAGATGGTTGGCGCGATCATGCTCCGCGACATCATCGACGGACCCGTGGAGGACATCGCGGTCCTGGAGGACGACATGGCTCCGGGGCTCGAGTAGCTCCTGGACGGCGCCGCGGATCGGAAGGAGGATCCGCCCATGCGTCCGGATGACCGAGCGGCGAGCGCGTCGGCGGGCGCGCCGAGCGTGAGGGCCGCCGCGAGGGCCAATGCTGCCGCGCCCTTCGCGGCTCCCTTCCACCACGGCGCGCCGCTGGGTTCGCATTCGGTCATCCTCTGAAGCTCCGCGGGTGGGCGCTCGGAGGTGGACGCGCGGATCGCGATGGAGCGGGGCGTGGCGCGGATCCTCCTCGCGACGACGACGCGAAGGGGATCGAAGTTAACCCCATTGGATCGAATCGCGATCGAAGCGTTGGGCATGAAGACGGGGGAGGCGCGACGCGTCGATCTAGCCGCCGCGTGGACCGGCGCGCGGGGCAGGATGCTCACGGACGAGGACACGAGGGACATCATCGCGGGACGCGCGTGTTCGTGCGTTCGAGTGCGTCGGCACGCGGTCGTGGGCGCGCTTCACAGTGGGCGCGCGTATCGGCCAGCGTGTCAGCAAATCTCCGAGCGATTTCGAAGCCGCGGGAAATAATAGGCACCTCCATAGCACTATCCGTTCGCGCGGGCGACCGACGCACGCCCTACACGATGGAGTCACCGGAGAAACCCCCAGGGAAAAGACAGAGGAAAGGAAACGCTCCCGATCCTCCCCGGGAGGACCCGGACTTCACGCACTGCTGCATCTACAACGTCAGCCACGCGGATCTCACCGTCTGGCTGTGCGGGCGCGGCCAAAAAGATCCGCGCGATGCAATCCCGGACGGCCTTGGCTTCGGCTTTCTTGATTCCAAGATTGATATCGGACCGAACAAAGACGGTGTCTTGATGGAAACAAAAGGTGGACGTATGATGCTGCAACGATCGCTGTGCAGGCCAAAGTTCAGTAGCCAGGTGCGCTCGCCCACAACTTCCCAAAAGAATAAACAAGATTTGACAACGGGCGCTCCCGCTCACGACCCATCGCACGCAGAGGAAAGTCGCCGAGGCCCTGGAGATGGGTTATGGTCTCTCCCCTGATGATAGATGGGTACCATGGTGGACAGAGAAGGATGCGGATCTCAAATACGGTGATTTATCCGGGCCATCACACACTAACCTCGGTGGTGGTCTCCCGGTGGGCATCACGACTCGCTTCTGCCATGACGACTTCAACCATGACGACTTCCATTGGCACCCAGAGTTTACACCCTTCCACACCACGGAACTGCGTCAGATTGAGACACACGGAGTAGTCGCGGCTGCATGCTTCCCGCTGCTCACGGTGACGCTCCACAAGTGGCTCACCGGGTTCAACACCAAGACTCCCGAGGAAACTCTCCGAGCGGCGGCGGCGGCGGCGGCGGCGAATCACAAACCGCCGCGGCCGTCTCAGTCCCAGTCCCAGTGGCCCGGTCCCAGCCTCGCGACGTCCCCGGAGCACACCCCCGCGCGCAGGCCCTCCGCCGGCGACCTCCGCGGGCCGTCCGGAAGCTTCCAGAAGGAACGAAACATTCGGCGGGTACTGTATCTAGTCACGGGCTTTGGCGACCCGGTTGAGGAGTCGCATTCGCCCGAGGCCAACTCCACCGCGGCGACGGCCCGGCTGATGAAACGGTTCATCAACGCGTGCCATCCCCACGTCGAGGTCAAGCTGGTGGACTCTGGCGCCGGCGTTTTCCGCTACGACGAGAATGTGCGTTTCTTACAAACAAACCTACGACCGGCGTTGGAGAGGGAGCGGGACTCGGTGGCTCGGCGGTGGGGCGAGGAGTGGCCGCGGCGGTTCAAGCTGACGATGGCGCTGTGCGGCGGTGCACCCGCGCGGCTCCAGGCGCTCACCGCCGCGTTCCGCGACATGGAGCCGTACCTGCTGCACGTGTGGCGGCTGAAGACGTTCTGGCACCAAGGGTTGTTACGCAAGGACGACGTGGAAATGCAAAAGTGGGAGAGGGCCGAGGGAGCGCCGCCGACGCGATCGACCCCAGACGCTCTCCAATCGTTCTTCGCGCCCGGCGGCTTGAGCTCACACGAACGCACGGCTGCTGACGAGGATGCGAGTTTAGTCACGGAGATGGTCCAGGAGATGAAGAGGCACCGCGACGTGTTCCTCTCGATGTCGCACGGCAAACACGAACTCGGAGAGTTTTGGCTAAGAAAAACTCAAAAGCCGGTGCTCGCCGTGCTCTGCGTCCGGCGACGTAAAGACACCGCGAACGACGATGAAAAGAACACCGATGTAAAGAACACGAAGCCGCAGTACTTTCGAGGGGTCAACCTGGAAGTCTCGATGCCCACCGGGTCGTTGTGCAGTGAGCGCAACGCCATAGGAAACGCGTTGGCGAGCGATCCCGCGCTGCGAAGAAAAGACTTATTCGGCATCGCGGTGTTGTCACTGGGGAAAGGGGACATCGGCGCGCATGTGGGAACTGGCGGTGCGATGTCACGGGAGTCGTCGTTCGTCAACCTGGCGCAGCTCGCGGGAGGAGTTCACGGGGGAGTCAACGGGGGAGGTGGGGAGTCAACGCAAGTAGACGCGCAGCTGTGTCGACCGGTGAGGCCGGGTCTATCACTTCGCGGCGACCTCAATCCGCTCAAGCCGTGCGGCGCGTGCAAGGAGTGGCTCCTGAAGATCGCGGAGGTTAACCCGGGGTTCAAGGTGCTGATGTTCGGCGACGTGAGCTGCGACGAGGTGTACATCAAGAACGTCTCGCAGTGCTGACGAGGAACGTGCGCAAGTAGCTAGACGTTTTTTGTGGCAAGAGAAAATCGAATTTGCAGAGTCAGCATTTCTTCGTGCGGCACCCACCGCTCCCGCCTCTTCACAGAGACGCCCCGCGCGATAGTTCGAGACCGAGGCACGATCCAAACACCGACGCCATGGTACGCCGCGCGTGATGCGCACCCCGATACCCGCGCCACCCGTTCATCGACGTCCCACCCGCGCGCGCGTCGACCCGCGACCTCGGCATGGTCGATCGCGGAGTCCGCCCCTAGGGTAAACAAAAACCGATTCCGCGTCCATCGCCCCCTGACCTCCCGACCTCCCTCTCGACCCACCCGCAGGGACTGACGGCGTCGAGCCTGAACCTGACGCAGTACGACGTCGAGGAGGTGCAGGAACACTGCGGCGGCAAGTTCAACAGCCGCGAGATCCAGTGCCTGTACAAGCGCTTCCGAACCCTCGACAAGCGGCACAAAGGGTACATCAGCGAGGACGAGCTCATGTCCATACCAGAGCTGGCGATATCACCGCTCGCGCCGAGGGTCACGCGGGTGTTCCAGAACCTCAACTTCAAAGACTTCTGCAGGGTGATGGCGGCGATGAGCGACAGGGCGACGCGGGAGGACAAGCTCGACTTCATGTTCAGGGTGAGTACCGGACAGGAGCACACATCGGTTTTGGCATTCTTCGTCATTTTGGCATTTTGGCATTGGTATTCACCACGACTGACCAATCCTAACCCCCTCTTACATCAGGTGTACGACGTGGACCGGGACGGGTACATCTCGTTCTCCGACCTGGAGACGATCGTGAAACACCTGGTGGGCTCGTCCCTGAACGAGGAACAGGTTGGCGAGCTCATCACTCGAGCCATGGGAGAACTCGCGGAGCTGCGTAAAAAAACAAAGAGCGACGACGGCGACGGGGGTAAAGACGCCGGTCGGTCGTCGCCGTCGTTGGGCGGCGGGATCACGTTCGACGAGTTCCGGGTGATCATGGAAGGGAATAAGAAGCTACCGACGGTCAAGGTGCCCGTCGGCTTCGACTGAGACGGTGAAGGCGTGTGTAGTTCATAGCTCGTGTCGACGCAACACTCCATTTTTTCTCCTCGCCACGACCCTTATTATTTTCCTCGAAAGTCATCTCCCGCCCTCGATCAGTGTCGCGAGCGCTCGTGCCGCCGCCGCGATGCCGCCGAAGAAGAAGGGTAAGAAGGGTCTGCCCCCCGGGGCGCTTCACCACGAGGAGCGGAAGTACTTCAAGCTCCTGTTCTGCGGCAAGGAGTTCCCCGCGGGCGCCGAGGAGACCCGCAAGGCGCTCGAGAAGGAGGAGGCTGTGGGCAACTGCGAGTTTCGATTCGTGCAATGCGCGCGCGAGGATGTGGCGCGCGAGATCGTGGACGCGGACATCGCCGTACCCCTGATGACAAAGATCGACGACACGCTCCTGTCGAAGGCGAATAACCTCAAGCTGGTCCTGCAGTTCGGCGTCGGGCTAGAGGGCGTCGACGAGGAGGCGTGCACCAAGCGGGGCATCTTACTCGCGCGAATCCCATCGGAGAAGACGGGAAACGCCGACAGCACCGCGGAGATGGCCGTCTACCTCCTCCTCGCGGCACTTCGCAGGGTGAACCAGCTCGCGCGATCGCTCGAAGATCGCAAACTGGGCGAACCGTGCACCGTCCAGCTCAAGGGGAAGATCGTGACCATCGTCGGGTGGGGACACATCGGCAAAGAAGTGGCGCGGCGGCTTCGTTCCTTCAAGTGCAAACTCCAGGCGGCGCGGAAGAGCGAGTGGCCCAAGGAGGAGCAGGACTTTCTCCTCTACGACGAGGAGGTCCGCCCGCTGGACGACATCAAGTGGATCAAGAACAGCGACGCGGTGGTCATCTGCGCCAACCAGACCAAGGAGAACATGGGGATGATCAACGACGAATTCATGTCGCACATGAAACCCGGCGCCGTCCTAGTCAACATCGCCAGGGGCGGCTTGTTCAACAAGACACACGTGTTGAACGCGTTGAACGACGGGCGCCTTGGGTACCTCGCGTCCGATGTCGCGTGGCAAGAGCCGGTGGACCCGGCGGATCCCCTGGTGTCGCACGAACGCGCGTACTTTACCCCTCACGTCGGCGGCGTCACGGATGCGAGTTACCAATGCATGGGCGCCATAGTGGCCAAGACGGCGTGGTCGTTGCAGGCGGACCCGTGGCTCGGTGAGACCACCGTGGTTGGGTTGAGCCCTGAGTTGCGGTACATGGTGGACGAGATCATGCTCGTCAACGCGAACCTTCCGGTGCTTCCGGGGGAGCCGAAAGGGCCGTGCGTCGACATCGAGAAATGTCGCAAGCGGCTTAGATGTTGAAAGTGAAAGTCGTCGGGGTATAGGGTAACAGCGCTAGTCAACACGTGTTTGTAAATCGATTCATCGAGAGTCTAATACGCGACAATACGAGTACGTTACATCTCCGCCTCCTTGGACGATCGGACCATGGCCTGCGCGGACGCCGGCATCATGCCGCCGCGCTTACCCATCTTGAACCCGTCACCACCCGCGGTGGTATCCACCCCGGCTCCCAAGTTTTTGATCCTGCCCTTGATCTTCGCCCCTTTCTTCTGAAACTTGTGCTCCGCGCGCTTGGGTTTGTCGGGCTTCGTGGCGGCGCCGATGCCGCCGAGCTCGTCCATCATCTCCTTCAGGAGCTGCGCCGCGAGAGGATCGTCCGGCGCGTCTAACCCATCGTCGAATTCGTCGCCGTCCATCTCGAGCCCGTCGTCGTTGAAGACCCCGTCGTCGCCCGTGTGGTTCCTGCTGCTCTCCTTCTCCTCCATCGCCACCTTGATGGCGTCGCCGAGTACCCCCATCTCGCCCGTGTACCCGTCCGGTCCCACGCAGTGCAGCAGCTTCCCGTTGATGAAGTCCTTTAAGATGGCCCGCCCCGCCCGTTGCTCGTCGGGTCTGCCCTGCTGCACTGTTAACCCTCTGGCGGCGCAGTAGGCCCGGAGGAGCTCGCCCGCGGTGGCGTCGCGACTCTGGTTCTCGTGCAGCGCCGGGAGCGGGATCTTGAAGCGGTACGTCGCTTCTAGAAGCTGTCTGGAGATTCTGGACGCGACGATACCAACCGGCTCGCGGACGTCGGTGAGCCTGTCGATGGGTAACACGCCGTTGCACACCAGCTCGGCTCTCGACGCCGTGAACGAGGGAAACACCAACCCGGGGCAATCCGCCAGTAACAAACCGTCACCGAGCTCGAGCGTCTGGAAGTGTTTCGTCTTACCGGGCGTCGCGGAGACGCCAGTCTTTTTGGCGGCGACCAGCGCGTTGACGGTGGACGACTTGCCCACGTTTGGGTACCCAACCATGCCGACGCAGACGCGGCCGTCTTTGCGCCGGAGCCTCGCGCCCTCCCCCGCCGCGCTCTCCGCCAGCCTCTCCATCACGTCCATCAGCTCCGTCCGGGTCAGCACGTCCTCACGCGCGCGAGCCCTGCGACGTACCGCGATGGACTCACCCGCGTCTGACCCCGAATCCGATCCCGAATCCGATTCACCGCCGGCATCCGCGTGCAACGCCGCCGCGTTCTGGACCAGGTCGTCGGGGAGGTCCCCGAACGCCGCCATGTACTGCGCATCCTCCGCAGCCTTCACCACCTTCATCCTCGCAGCCTCCGCGTCCACCTCCTCCGTCGCCGTCTTCGCCGACCACCACAGGTACTCCATGCCGTTCTTGTCGAAATAGTCGCACCAACCTCGGCGAAGCTCGGGGGAGAGCAAGTCAGCCTTGTTGAGCAACAGGATGGTGCGCTTAGCTGGGTCGATCTCGGTTATGTACTGCTCGAGGTCGGGGCACCGGTAGAAGAGCGGATCCCGCGCGTCCACCACCTGCACGACGATGTCTGAGCGTTCGCACACGCGCCAGAGCTGCCGCCAGATCTCGAGATTCTTCTCGAAGGGCGTGAGCGTCAGGCGCTCATCGTCTTCCACCGCGGCGAGTGCCCTGCGCCACTCGAGGAACGAGGCCTTCTCGTTGCGGTCGAGCCGGTCGACGGACATCTCTTTGGTCCACGGCGGGCGCCTCGGGACCTTGAGGGAGTCGCTGTGCAGTGCTTCCGCGTCCGCGCGGGCCTCCGCCTCCGCGGCGGCGTCCGCTCGAGCTTGCGCATCGTTCTCGGCGCCCTGATTGGCGTTGCCGCTCGCGTTCACGCCGCCGGGCATGCTCACCACCCTCGCTCGCGACCGCTCGGTGGTGAAATCCCTGTTCGCGAGGTCAGCCATGGCGAAAAATTCATCCATGTCGTTGCGCTCCATGACGGAGATGAGGTTCGGGCGGCCGCCGCCGTCGGGGTTCACGTCGGTGGTGTGCCTGTTTCCGTCGCCGGTTCCGTAGTTGATGTAGCCCGTCTGCGCGACGTGCCCGACGTGCGCGCCGTGTTTCTGCGCGCGCTTGGCGAGGGAGCCGCCGAGGCCCTTGCCTTTCAGCCCCTTACCCGCGTTGCGTGCCCCGCCCATGTCTCGATACGCGCGGTGGTGTCGAGGCGGCGGTGCGCGACAAATGTGTGAGTCTCGGCGAGTCTCTCCGGCGGCGAAGTCAGCAGACTGGCGAGCAGTTTTTAGGGTAGTCTCCATAGGAATCCAGTCTGGCGGGAAGGGCGCACACTTCCCCACGCGCGGAGCTGCCACGGCAACACCGAGCGTCAGAGGCAAACGCACGTCGTCTCGAGACGCGAGCGACGCGAACGAAGCGAAGGGAAGCACCCGTCGTCGTCGGAGGGCCAAGAGACACACGCACGGCCGCACCAGAGCCGCGCCCGGCACAAAGAAGCGAAGCAATCCAGCGGGATCACGACGTGAAACTCAGCGACCATGGCGACTAAAGTGCAACGCATCATGACCCAGCCGATCGTGAGTCCACCCATCACTCCCACAGAACAGCTTCGAGCGAGCGCCTCCCATGGGATTCCACCGCGATCGTTTGTCTCGACCCACCTCCAACCTCGCTGACTCCCGCCTCTCCCACCCATCATCCACTCCAAACAGAACCTCATCTTCAGGTTTCTGCAGACCAAGGCGAGGATCCAGATCTGGCTCTACGAGAACACCGATACCGTCATAGAGGGTCGCATCATCGTGAGTACACATGCCTCATCCACAAACACCCGCGCCCGTCCGGTATCGACGGGTCCCGCCCGGGCGTGATACCGTCGATCGATCATTTTTTTAGGGTAAACGGCAGTCTGTTCCACAGCCGTGTGACTCTCGTTTGCATTTGGATTTCACCATTGTCGCTAACCTCGACAACCAATTCCATTCCCACCTCGTCTCTATCCCCAGGGTTTCGACGAGTACATGAACCTCGTGCTGGAAGACGCGGAGGAGGTGAACAACAAGAAGGGGACGAAGAAGACGGTCGGTCGGATCTTACTCAAAGGTGACAACATAACCATGATGGTCAACTTGTCTAAATAGCCCTTTCAATATCCCGCCCTTTCAATATCAGTAGAGTACATGAGGTTTCACGACAAACACACCCGAGCGCTAGCCACCCGAGCCGTGCTACGTGTGCTACGAGGCTACACACTCACGGCAGCATGTCCACGTGAGCGTCGTCGTCGTCCCCGTAGATCCCATCCTCCGCGTTCATCGCCCCGTCATCCTCGTCAGATTCATCATCGTCCCAATCGTTCGCCTCCGTCGGGTGAAACTCCTTTCGCACGTCGTACACGAACCCCTCATCCCCCGGCAGCTTCTGATGCCTTCTAAAGTCGCCGTCCATCCGTGCCTTGGCCTGCGTGAGCGCCTCGGGGGAGACCAGGTTGAGGTCCACGTCCTCGCCGAAGCCGTTGGCATCGCTCGGATCCCCCACGCCTTTTAGATGATCCACCAGCCTGCGCACTAACCGCGTGACCTGCGATAGGCGCACCTTGGTCCTGTCCAGGCGCCGTGGGAATGTGTCGATGACGCCCATGGCTAAGGTGTCGACGTCCATGCCGTCCGGGACGTTGATTCCAACCTGCGGTGGGGAGTGGCGGTGGGTGGGCGTGAGGGAGGAAGAGAAGGGGGGGAAGAGACGGCACTTTGAAGGGGCGCGAGATGCGACGGGGAAGACGTGGGAGCGCACCGAGCGAACCCGCTTCTTTCCGCCGTCGGAGTACTCAAGGAGGAACCTCGGCGGGTTGAACTTGACGGCGAACCGCCTGGGTTGGAACGGCGCCTCCATCGTGCCCCGGGCGCCCGCTCGTTGTGCGGTCCCCACATCGAGTCCGGCGACTCTCGAAAAGTCGCGTCTGATTTTCTTGGCCGAAGAGACGCGAGCGTTTTCGGGGCTGGCGTCGGTGCGGGCCTCTCACTCTCGCACGCGTGTGTGGCGGCACACACGCACGCGCACCGGAGTCAGCACGCCTCCTTCCTATCGCGGGTAGACGCTGCACTGGAGCCACTACCGAGGACACGGAAGTCACGATGCCCGAGGACGGCGTCACGCTCACACCGACGGTGCTATGGGCGCAGCGCAAAGATCGGCTCCTCATCACCATCGACCTACCCAATCCCGAACACCCGCGGATCGACCTCGAGGACGACGGCAACATGACGTTCAGCGCCACCGCGGGGAAGGACGGCGAGGAACGGCGGCGGTACGGGGTATCCCTCGAGTTCATGCACCCCGTCATCGCGAAAGATAGCAAGATAAGCGTGGGCAACAGGCAGGTGTTCGTCATGGTGATGAAGACAAAGGAGGTGAGCGGGCGCGATCCAAACTCCCACGAACCCGCGTGCTCCAACCCCGATACCATGGTTCAAAACCCCCGGTTCGCGATCCCACCGAGTGCCCTCAACATCACGAAGGCGCGTATCGGGGGAGCGATACACCAAACCCACGGCGATACTCCCCGATACACCCGCGGATCGGCTCATCCCAGAACACGAGACGAGACATCCTTTGCCGTTGCCTCCCTTTTTTCCCATCCACGCCGCTCACCTCGCTCACCAATCGCATCCATCCCCAAATCATCCCCCAACCATCGTCGCAGTTCTCCGGCGAGCACTGGCCGCGGCTGCTCAAGGCGAAAGGTAAGGTCCCGCACGTCAAGACCGACTTCGACAAGTGGGTCGACGAGGACGAGGAAGAAGAAAACGACAGAGACGCCGCGTTCGACCTCGCTAAACTGCAAGAGCTCAGCACGTACGAACACAGCACCTACGACGATAAGTTCTACGACGACGAGGACGACATGAGCGACGCGGACGATGACATGCCGGACCTGGAACGGATCTGATCTGATCCGAAGGTGCCGTGTATCGGGTCCGTGTTGGGACCCATGAAGGGGAGGTGAAGGGGTCGGGTGGTGTGACGACGCGACTGGGGGACGTGACTGGCGGAGGTTGAACACGAGGGGGCGCCCGGGTTCGTTGCATTTGGATCATCGGATGCTTCATTTTTCGTATCTCCAATAATCGGATGCAGCAAATGTTCGGCATTGATCTGTGTTCCAAATGCAACGAGCCGGAGGAGGGCGGGTGCGGACTCGGCGGGTGGCGACACGACGACGACGCGGCGGCGGCGGTTAAGAACGCGGTGTCAGGTATCCCGCTTCCTCTCAACTTCAAGTCCAGCGCCAGACAAGTTCAGTGGAGCAGATGATGTACTTTGATTCTTTGTCGATGACCACACATCTGTTTCCAAGCGACGAGCTTGTCCGGCGTTGGACGGAAGTGTCACCGCGTTCTTGACAGTCGCCGCGGCGGAGCGAGAGCGGGCAAGCGCGCGGGGTTCGTTGCATTTGAACCGGGCCAGTCTTTCCATTTGAGGGCATGGACTTCATGTCGACGTGACGCTCTACGCGTTACCCCTCAAATGAAAAAGGGTGGAGGAACCATCTGCTCAATTCAAATGCAACGAGCTCCGACGTGGTCGCCGGCGGGCGTCTCTCGTCGCCGCGGTTGTTGAACACGTAAAATAGCTGAGACAGTTCAACCCGGTTTCAAAACTTACCGTTTCATCGATTTTGCACCTCGCCGTGACCGACTCGATTGAAACCACCCCGCTTTCGATTTGACCGCACCCGTTCCAAGAAATTTCACCAAAAAAGCGCCCCCGGATCCCCAAATTCCTCATTTGAACTCGAGCACGGACGATGCGTACCCGTTCCGCGCGCGCCCTCCTTTGGGCCCTCGTGCTCTTCGCCCTCGTCGGCGTCGTCGCCGCGCAGGGCACCCAGCGGTACGGCTACGGCTCCGGCCGCCAGCTCCAGGACGCCGACGACGTCGACCCCGACCCCGAGCCCACGGAAATCGCGGGCGAGCTCGCGGGCGAAGATGCCCCAGTCGCTGACGAGGCCGCGGGCGACGCCGCGGGATCGGGCGCGGTCGAACCGGTGCCCGAGACCCCCGAGGAGGAAGAAGAGACCCCAGAGCCCGTCGAATCGACCCCCGAGCCGGCATCCACGGAAGCCGTCGAGGTCCCCGCCGAGGTCGAGGACGAAGACCCGATGGCCGATTACGAATCAACGGCGACCGCGACCGCGACCAAATCTTCGTCAAAGTCCTCCTCATCCTCATCCTCCGGCGACGCCACGTTCGTCAAGAAGAAGACCAAGCGCGTGCTCTACGCCAGGCCCAACCAACACCCCGGCCCGTGCACCTACTGCAGGTCCGCCGCGCACCGCCTGCAAACCGCCCTCGCCGCCGCGCACCGCCGCCATCACCAAAACAACCAAACCCACATCGAAGCCGCGCGAGCTTCCAAGGAGAAAGTCCCGGACGAAACATACCGCGCGTTCATGCACGGCGTGTGCGAAGACGCCGAATACTGGGCCCACTACAAGTCATTCGCGCTGGAGACCGGCGGGACAGTGCTCGCGGGCGCCGGCCTGGAGTGGTCACCCACGGACCACGACCAAAAGACGAACACGGAGACGAATCACGCGGATGATTTGGCCAAGGTTTGCCTCGACATGAGCGACGCCGCCGCGGAGGATGGGCTCTACGAGACGTGGTGGAAGGGTGCCAAGGCGTTCACGGGGCGGAAGTGGTTCTTCCAGGATGCGTACTGCTTCGGCGCGGGGCAGGCGTGCGACGCCAAGGCGATCAAGAACGAGTTGTGATGACGAGATTGCCAAAACTTTCTTTGTGAAATATTTTAACGTGAGAGTCGTTCAAACGTCGTCGCCTTCGACTCGACTCGCTTCGTCAGTAGTGGAGGGTGCGCGCGGCCCCGGGGTTCATGGGGCGCGTGGCCCGCGTGCCGGTGGTGCACGCGCGGCGGTGTCTGCTGTGCGCGGCGTGCATCGCGGTGTGCGTCGCGGGCGCCCGCGGCGAGGACGGGTCGGCATCATCCCCCGGTCCCCCTCCTCCCTCGCCTGGCACGAGTTATTCGGAGGGGCCGATACTGCGCACGGTGGTGTCGGTGGGCATCATCGCGTTCGCGTTGATGGCGCTGTACGGATGCTGGATGCGGCACAGGGACGACAGCGTCGAGATGGACAGGCGAAGAGCCGAGCGCGAGCGGCACCTCGACAGCGCGCTCGGCGAGCATCTACACCTCGGCCAAAGGGAGTCGCGGCGACTGGCGCGGACAGAGTTGGAGAAGCAGGAGCGTGCTGAACGCGCGGAGAAGGAGAAGCAGGCGGCGGCGGCGAGCGCGGATGTTGGTGGACTAGGTCACGGGGGGGCTTCAAGCGTGGAGATGTCCGAGATGTCCGGGAGAGGGATATCGCCGGTGCAGGTCAGGGTGGTGGACATGCCGTCGGAGGATGAACGGAGCCCGAGGGGGGAGGAAATCGATGCGATGGGGCTCGAGCGCGAGGACGACCGCGCGCCGCTGTTTGGGTTCTCGAGCCGCGCGCGGCAGAAGAGCATGTAGCCGTCGTCGATGCAGTCATCGTCCTCATTAGCCGTAGAATCTTTTCAATTCGAATGGACACGTAGAGATGTAGAGAGACCCACGGGCCCGCGCGGGGGGGTTCCAGCGGGAAAAGTTTTTCGACAGCTCGGCGCGCGCATCGATTTGTTTTCGCGGCACACTCGTCGAGGCGCGAACGTGCACTCAGATGGGTGGAAGAGCGGATGAGG
>Ga0257106_1001014_pt1 | contig 14716 bp, 15 predicted proteins | sample LP_taG_3_FD_190177 | JGI IMG/M metagenome (GOLD analysis project Ga0257106, IMG submission 190177) | Marine microbial communities from Northeast Subartic Pacific Ocean, Canada - LP_J_2011_P26_10m | ecosystem: Environmental > Aquatic > Marine > Oceanic | place: Canada: Northeast Subartic Pacific...
CTAATAGCAATTCTGAAAGAGAGCTAAAGACCTCAGAAAGTAATTATAAAGTTTTGTGGGGATTTAAGCTCTTAGAAATAATTTCAAGATTTGCAAATTGAAATTATGAATATCCATCATTCACCACATCAGAAACCATGATTTTATTAATATTTATATATGGTTAATAAAATAGAAGTAGCGGTGAATAGTATAAGATTGGAAGAAAATTCTGATACCCCTATAATGATTCTCTCCGATCCTTTGAGTAACAAAGTACTCCCCATATGGATTGGAACCATAGAAGCTGTTTCAATAGCGTATGCTCAAGAAGGAATATTGCATGAAAGACCTCAGACACATGATTTAATAATAGACGTAATAGAATCACTTAACGCTGTACTTAAGGAAGTAAGCATTTCAAATATTAAAGATAAAACTTACTATGCTGATTTAATCTTAACAACCATAAATGGAGACATTTCACTTACAGCTAGACCAAGTGACGCTATAGCTCTTGCACTACGCTCAGAAGCCCCTATAACGGTTAATAGGGACGTTTTTGAAGCCAATTCAATAGATTTAATAAGTGATAAATCAGAAGATATACAAGAATTTAAGGAATTTATTGACAACATAACACCGGACGATTTTCTCTAAAACCTTGATAAAAAAAATTATCATAGTAGATTAACAATATGCAACAGGGATATACAGGTCCAGAGGTTTGTAAGATAACCGGGATCACTTACAGACAGCTTGACCATTGGACTACAAGTAGTCTTATAAAAGCATCTATAAGGAATTTAAAAGGTTCCGGCTTCCATAGAATATATTCATTTCAAGATATAATCCAGATTAAATTAGTTAACAAACTTAGAGAAGCTGGAGTAAGCCTTCAAAAAATTAGAATTGCATTACAAAATATAGAAAGTGTTCTAGGCCAGAATATTAACCTTTCTGATGTTTCAATATTCTCTGATGGTAAATCAATATATGTAATAACTGATAATGATCAGATGATTGACCTTCTTAAAAAAGGTCAGGCAGTTTTTGGAATTTCACTAGGACCAGTTCACGTGGAAGCTGAAGCAGAAATATTCTCACTATACCCTGATAAAGTTTCAACAAAAAAAGCATGAAGTTTGCACATCAGTCAGAAGAAGTATTCGCAGAACATTTAGATTTATTTGGGATAGATTGGATTTATGAGCCTACAAGTTTTCCCTTAAAGTGGGGTAGTGGATCAATAAAAATGATGTTTACTCCGGATTTTTATATTCCATCACTTGATATTTATGTCGAAATTACAACTATGAACCAAAATTTAATAACACGTAAATCTAATAAAATTAAGAAAGCTAAAAAGCTATATCCTGAAAAAAGTTTTAAACTTATAAATGAAGAACAGTTTTATAACTTCCTTGAAATTGATAGCAGGGAATTAGCTCAAAAAACTATAGCCAGCTGATTTAACTAGTAAACTCTCTGGATTTTGTACTCCAGCAACTTTTGCAACATTAAGTTCATTATTAATAGAGGTATTGCTCATAAGTCTATTATCTGTATTAAGAGATACTTGAAACCCTAACTCAACTAATTTATTTATTGGATGGTTTTGAGGTGAGTCATACATATTTGTATGAATATTAGATGTTATGCATACTTCTAAGGGAATCTCATTATCTAATATATAATTTGCTGTTTTCCCTAATTTATTATTCTCGACATCAATATCTTCTATTATCCTTACGCCATGTCCTATACGTTGGGCTCCATTATCTAAAGCTTCTTGTATAGACTCTACATTATCACCTTCACCTGCATGAATTGTAATATTTATACCAGCATCTACAATTTTTTTGAAGATATCAGAAAAGAGGTTGGGTCTAAAATTTAATTCTGGTCCAGCTATATCAAAGCCGATAATTTTATCTTTATTATCAATTGCTAATTCTTGTACAAGTTTTACATTAACAAGATCATGTCTCATTCCGCATAATATTAATCCACATTGAATACCATACATTGACTCAGCTTGTTTGAAACCTGAATTGATTGCATTTAGAACGCTTACAGGCGATAGCGTTTGGTTTACTGAAAAAAACGGTGCATATCGACTTTCGTATAATGTTATTCCCTCATTATGCATATCCTCAGCAGCTTCAAATGAAATACGTTCAAGATGTTCATAGGATTGCATTAATGCAATGGTATGAGTAAAAGCTTCTAAATATTCTTCAAGAGATTCACATTTAGAACGATCAAAAAACTCTGATGGATTCTCTACATCAATCAAGGGACTGTAGTTTATATCTTTAGCTAAATCTCTAGCTGTAGAAGACCTTAAACCACCATCTAAATGATCGTGGAGAACTGCTTTATTCATAGCGCAACATAATATATATTATAGGACATATTAATAATCTTTATTAAGACTATAGATTTCATTTAATACGCTCTCCTTGTGTGTATATGGCAGCCAGTGTCCGGCACCAGATATTTCCTTAATGTTAACAAGATCAGCCTCATTGGTGAGTCTATCTGACATTTTTTTATTTAATAAGACTGCCATATCCTTTTCACCAAACATGAATGTAATTTCTTGAGAAACCTCATTGTGTATCCACGTCTTTGATATTTCAATGTTTTCATCTAAATTTGCATACCACGAGATTGGGCCATAGAAACCATTAGCCTGATAATGTGTTGTAATTCTATCTATCTGAGTGCTAGTAAGTGCATATTCATCGTGGTTCATATCGTTAAATAATGATTGAATAGAGAGACTTACATTTAATTCTTTATTTTTAGTTCTATATGATCCAAGTATTGTGTTCCTAACATTCTCATTCATTAGAATTACAGCATTTTCTGGACTTTGAAATGAAGTGATGTAATGATCGCCATCTACATAATTAAGTGAATTGTATACTTTAGAACTTGGGAAAAGAGTTCCACCACAGATAGATAATAGTTTCTCTACATGAACTTTATTTCTTTTAACTATTGCCCAGGCAACTACTGTCCCCCAGTCATGTCCTACTATTGTCAATTTGTTACTTAAATCTAGATTTTTAATCAAGGTTTCTACATCTTCGCATAATTTATCAATTGTGAAATCCGTTGGTCTCATTTTATTTGAGGAAGATAAAGGATAACCTCTCTGCTCGATAACTGTAGTTCGATAATTTTGATGACTTAGCACACCACTAATTTCATCCCACATGTACATATTTGAGGGAAACCCATGTAAAAATAGTATATCTCTGCCTTTACCTTGCGTGAAATAAGCTATGTCATAGGATCCATTTTTAAAACGTTTAGTCATATAAGTTTATTCTTTCTCAAAATAACAACAGCTAAACATATAGCAAAAAATAGCCACTGGAATGCATATCCTAGGTGAGGTGCTCGGTATTTCTCTAACGTATCGATACATATTATTTCAGATCCGCAATTTTGTGATAATTGTAAATAATAATTTGGAAGTATTAATCCAATTTCATTCTGTAAAAATATTTTATCTATTCTGAAAATATATTCAGATTCGGGAATGTCGTCTTGACCAAATCTTGGTATTTCATCATATCTATATAACATTCCAGTAAATGATTGTTCAGTACTGAAATTATAATTATCAACATCAGCAGAGAGAGGAACCCACCCTCGATTTATTAACATGTGCTCATTCATATCATTTCTATAAATTGTTATTACGTGGTATCCGCTTACCCCATTATTTACTCTAGACCTTAATAACCAAGTCTTTACCGTCTGAAGTTTTTCCTGTGTAGTAATCAGTGAAAATTCATTGCTGGTATTTATTTCTGAAATTATTACCTCGGTTGGGTTTTCTGGATACAATATTTGAGCAGATAGTTCTCTTTCTTCTAAGTAGCTTGTGTACTGCCAATATGACAGTGATATAAATATCAAAACAAAAAAAAGACCAAAATAAAAGAGATATTTATTTGGTAAATTATTTAATTTACTTATCATTTGTCCATGCCGAATCTCCTCTGCGAGGATCACCTTTAGCGAATAGTTGCTCCTCTAAACCTGTAACACAAACACCACCAAAATACATATCATTTTTATCAGTGGTTATTTGATCTGGGAATGATAAATATGTATCTGGTTCACAACGAACGGTACCATCAATATTTACATGGAACCTAGGTTTTTCGATTGCCTTAACCCAATCAGCATTAAAAGAATAATCATATAAGACCTGTCCTAGTGAGGAACTAATTCTATCAGCTCCTGGTGAACCAATTGTAGCTATACCTTTCTGATTCTCAATAATTAAAGGACTCATATTTGAGATTAAACGGTCTCCAGATGTTTCACCCAAAAATCCCTGTGGATTAAGTTCAATTTCACCAAGTGAATTATTAAGAAACATACCTGTCTCAGAACATTGAACACCAGATCCATATCCACTTGAAAAAGTAAGTGAGAAATGATTATTTAATTCATCCGATGTGTTGACTTGAATTGTAGAACTAGATTGTGTTATCTTGGATATCTCATTATCTATAAACGAACTTCTATTTCCAAAGAATTCATAATGATTCTTTCTATCTTCATATACTTTTATTAGGTTTTCTTTAATCTTTATTTCATCACCAGCAAATGCATCTAAATATTTTAAGACCATGAGTCCACCTATAGAGGGTCCAGCATGACCAGTAAGCTCTAATCCATGAAATTCTGTAGTAAATTTACTATTTTCAATTAACTCATAATTAATAAAGTCATCCAGAGTGGCGTGACCGCCCTCTTTTTGTACTGTTGATATAATTTCTTTACTGATGTCTCCATAATAAAAATCACTAAACCCTTCATTTGCCATATGGCTTAAGCTATCTGATAATTTTGGTAGAACGACTACCCCATTCTCTAAATCATTAAATACACTTTGGAATGTATTTTTGGACGTGGGATGCCACATAAACAATGGCTCAAGTGAATGAGTTAGATAATCTTTAGACGGCTGAGGTAACAAAAATCCATTTTTAGCTAATTCAATTGGGTATTCAAAAAGTTTTTCAAGTGGGATACTGCCAAATCTTGTATGGATTAGTTCTAGAATTTTATAAATCCCTGGAATTGCAAACGTATTGCCCCCTTTACAAGTTTCAACGTAACCACCATATGACATTGAAATTTTATGTTCCTCGTGATCATTACCATTAAAACTTTTTGGAGAAACAAAATATCCATCGACAGTATTCGTACTCCCAGTCCCACCATCATAGTAAGTAAGCAATCCACCAGCTGTAGGTGAAACAACTCCTAGGTCAGTAACCATAGAGGTTATCACGCTAGTTATCATTACATCTGCTGCATTTGGAGATAGGTCTTTAACTGCTTCAGCAGCTTGAATAGAGTAAAGCGATGTAGATGATAATGAAACTTTCACACAAATAATTGTAGTTTATAGAACCGATATGCAAAAATATATATATGCAACCTGAAATTATTAAATTTAATGATAACGTCTACCAAATTGATGTACTTATGGAAGGCAAAACTGGGAGAATGTCGTGTTACTACATAGACTCATCTGATCCCATACTTATTGAAGTAGGTCCGTCTAATTCTTTTCCTTATCTATTTTCAGCATTAAATAGCCTGGGAATAGAGAATGTAAATAGGTCAGCAATAACACATCTTCACCTTGACCATGTAGGCGGTATTGGTCATATGGTAGAAGAATATAAAGATCATTTTGTATACATTCATGAACTTGGAATAAAACATCTTCCAAACCCAGAAAAACTATGGAATGCAGTAGCTGCAATTTATACAGAGGAATGGTTGACAGAAAACTGGGGTAAAATCAAACCGACTCCTATTGAAAATATAAAAATACTTAAGGATGGTTTTAATTTTGATTTAGGAAATAATAGAAAACTAGCCTCTATTTACAGTCCTGGTCACGCAAAGCACCACTTTAGCTTTTATGATTCATTATCAAAAACTATATTTATGGGTGATACCCTTGGGTTAATTTATCCACATGGTGACTTTGTTCAACCCAATCTCCCACCGCCTGATTTCAATAGAGATGTACTCATTAAAACACTTGAAGACATAAGCAGACTCGAGCTAAATTACATTGGTATCGCTCACTTTGGTATTCATGAAAACCCTTATAAGTTAATTGATGATGCGATTATAAGTATTGATAAATGGGTAAATTTTGTTAAAGATATTCCTGAACTTTCTAATAAGGAAGCTGCTCAAAAACTAAAAGAATGGGTAATTCAAAACTACAAAGCTTTAAAAATTGATGATCAGACTATTAAAAACTACATGCAAAATTCTAATTTTGAAATGCAGGTTTGGGGTCTAAGAAATAGTCTTATATAGATTGTTTTTGAATCATTTTCTTTATAAAGAATAGGACTGGGGCACCCAACAATTCAGGTGGATATGCAAGTACTGTGAATGGTGTAACATACAATCCATTTGTAAAAATTGATATTAGCCTCATAATGCTCATCAGAATAGAAAGAAGAATAAATATATCAATATACTTTAAGTCATTTGAGCCAAGGTACATAAAACAGTTATAAATAGCAAATAAATAAAGAACGCTGGGGTAGGTAATAAAGTTACTCTGACCATGTTCAGTACCTGGATAGAGATCATAAAAATCGTATGCAAAATCAGGAATGAAATTAACAACTACAACTAATACAGAGATACCAACTATTGCAAAAATCATAATGAATCTAAGAACTTTTTCGTAATCTAAATTTTTCATATTGTAAGTATAGGTAAATTACTTATCTAAATGAAAAACCCCTAGTTTCCTAGGGGCTTCTCAATAAAAGTCGGCAGTGTCCTACTCTCCCAGGGGGTTGCCCCCCAAGTACCATCGGCGCTAATTGGCTTAACTTCCGTGTTCGGAATGGGAACGGGTGTATCCCAATTGCTATCACCACCGTAATAATCAACTTCTTAAAAATTCTATAGCAAGCGTTCTTGTTCAGTATTCAGTTCAAGCCCTCGACTTATTAGTATCAGTCAGCTACATACATTACTGTAATTACACTTCTGACCTATCAACCTCATGTTCTATAAGGAGTCTTAATCGGTTAACCCGATGAGAAATCTCATCTTAGAAGGGGCTTCGCACTTAGATGCTTTCAGCGCTTATCCCGTCCGATCGTAGCTAACCAGCGGTGCTCTTGGCAGAACAACTGGCACACCAGCGGATCGTTCATCCCGGTCCTCTCGTACTAGGGACAACTTTCTTCAAATTTCTTACGTGCGCGACGGATAGGGACCGAACTGTCTCACGACGTTCTGAACCCAGCTCGCGTTCCTCTTTAATAGGCGAACAGCCTAACCCTTGGGACCTGCTCCAGCCCCAGGATGAGAAGAGCCGACATCGAGGTGCCAAACACCCCCGTCGATATGGACTCTTGGGGGGTATAAGCCTGTTATCCCCGGAGTACCTTTTAGCCGATGAGCCATGGCGCACCCACATGCAACCATGGGATCACTAGTTCCTACTTTCGTACCTGCTCCACTTGTTTGTGTCACAGTCAAGCCACCTTTTGCACTTACACTCAATGCGTGATTGCCGTCCACGCTGAGGTGACCTTAGAGCGCCTCCGTTACTTTTTAGGAGGCCACCGCCCCAGTGAAACTGCCCACCAGACAATGTCCCTGATCCGGATAACGGATCTAGGTTAGAAGGTCAATATGAATTAAGTGGTATCTCAAGGTCGACTCGATAACAGCTAGCGCCATTATTTCAAAGTCTCCCACTTATCCTGCATAATGCATACAAACATTCAATATCAAGTTGCAGTAAAGGTTCCGGGGTCTTTCCGTCCTGTCGCGCATAGTGAGCATCTTTACTCACATTGCAATTTCGCCGAGTCTCTGGTTGAGACAGTACTCAAATCGTTACACCATTCGTGCAGGTCGGAACTTACCCGACAAGGAATTTCGCTACCTTAGGACCGTTATAGTTACGGCCGCCGTTTACTGGGGCTTAATTTCAAAGCTTCGCCGAAGCTAACCTATCCACTTAACCTTCCAGCACCGGGCAGGTGTCAGAGGGTATACGTTGTATTCGAACTTTGCACCCTCCTGTGTTTTTGATAAACAGTCGCTTGAGTCTGATCACTGCGGCCCGTTCAAGCTTGTGAAGTTAATCACTTACTTTACTGGGGCGTTCCTTCTTCCGAAGTTACGGAACTATTTTGCCGAGTTCCTTAACCAGAGTTGTCTCGCTCGCCTTAGTATTCTCTACTTGTCCACCTGTGTCGGTTTGGGGTACGGGCACTATATAAACTAACTAGAAGGTTTTCTTGGAAGCATGGAATCAATGACTTCGCCTAAAGCGGCTCGGCATCATGTCTCAGGTTTCATGATCGATGGATTTACCTGTCGATCACCCTACACATTTACCCCAGGTCAACCATCGCCTGGGCTCATTTATCCTTCTCCGTCACTCCATTGCTAATCTAATAATATGTGGGTCGGTAGGCCCGAAGGCTTTCCTTAGCGACATATATTCGATTTTGGCGCTTATATAGTGGTACAGAAATATCAATCTGTTATCCATCGGCTACGTCTCTCGACCTCGTCTTAGGTCCCGACTAACCCTGGGCGGACGAACCTTCCCCAGGAACCCTTGGACATTCGGCGGAAGAGATTCTCACTCTTCCTTCGCTACTCATGCCAACATTCTCACTTGTATGGTCTCCACAACTAACTCTCGTTGCTGCTTCATTGCCCATACAACGCTCTCCTACCCATCATATTTCCTGGATCGAAATCTGGATTAATAATATGATGACAAAGCTTCGGCTGTATATTTAGCCCCGTTACATCTTCCGCGCGAAAACATTCGACCAGTGAGCTGTTACGCACTCTTTAAAGGAATGGCTGCTTCTAAGCCAACCTCCTGGCTGTCTGAACACTTTCACATCGTTTCACACTTAATATACAATTAGGGGCCTTAGCTGTTGTTCTGGGTTGTTTCCCTCTCGTCCGTGGAGCTTATCCCCCACGGGCTCACTGCTATATTTAAACACTTTGGCATTCGGAGTTTGACTGAGTTTGGTAAGCTTGTTGGCCCCCTAGATCAATCAGTGCTCTACCTCCAAAGCGCAACATATAACGCTGTCCCTAAAGACATTTCGGAGAGAACCAGCTATCACCAAGTTTGATTGGCCTTTCACCCCTATCCACAAGTCATCCCCTGATTTTGCAACATCAGTGGGTTCGGGCCTTCACAAAGTCTTACCTTTGCTTCACCCTGCTCATGGATAGATCACTTGGCTTCGGGTCTATCGCATACGACTAAACGCTCTATTAAAACTCGCTTTCGCTGCGGCTACGGATTTACTCCTTAACCTTGCCATATACGGATAACTCGTTGGCTCATTCTTCAAAAGGCAGGCAGTCAGGATATAAATATCCCTCCTACTGCTTGTAAGCTAATGGTTTCAGGTACTATTTCACTCCCCTTGACGGGGTTCTTTTCACCTTTCCCTCACGGTACTTGTTCACTATCGGTCGCTGGTTGTACTTAGCCTTACGAGGTGGTCCTCGCAGATTCACAAGGGATATCCCCCTTGTTACTTGGGGTGACTCTAATAAGTTATAAAGTTTTCGAATACATGACTATTACATTCTATGGTTTACCTTCCCAGGCAATTTTTCTAACTTTATATTTTGTAACTTATCGAAAGATCTGATGCTCTTTCTAAGAGGCCCCGCAACACCAACTAAACAATAACATCAGTCTTGACATTTAATTGGTTTAGGCTCTTCCCGTTTCGCTCGCCACTACTCAGGGAGTCGCTTTTGCTTTCCTTTCCTCTAGGTACTGAGATGTTTCACTTCCCCTAGTTCCCTCTACCTACCCTATATATTCAGGTAGGAGTAATTTATTAAAATAAATTGGGTTTCCCCATTCAGAAATCCACGGATCAAAGCTTGTTTGACAGCTCCCCGTGGCATATCGCAGCCTTCCACGTCTTTCATCGGCTTCCAGCGCCAAGGCATCCACCATTAGCCCTTAGTAGCTTGAACTATATGAATACTTTGCAATTGCGCTTGCTATACAATTTTCAAAAAGCCAAAAAGACTTTTTCACAGCTGAGTAGAGATATCAGTCTATACAGACAACCGATGATTGACCTTAGAAAATTTATCACGAGTGATAAAAGTTCTATTCTCCTTAGAAAGGAGGTGATCCAGCCGCACGTTCCCGTACGGCTACCTTGTTACGACTTAGTCCCAGTTACCAACCCTACGTTCGACAGCTTCTTCCCCAAAGGGTTAGACCACTGGCTTCGCGTATTGCCGACTTCCGTGACTTGACGGGCGGTGTGTACAAACCCCGAGAACGTATTCACCGCAACTTTGCTGATTTGCGATTACTAGCGACTCCAACTTCAAGGAGTCGAGTTGCAGACTCCTATCCGAACTGAGACAAGCTTTAAGAGATTTGCTCCACCTCGCGGTATTGCGACTCGTTGTACTTGCCATTGTAGCATGCGTGCAGCCCTGGACATAAGGGGCATGATGACTTGACGTCATCCCCACCTTCCTCCGGTTTATCACCGGCAGTCTCCTATGAGTCCCCAACATTACTTGCTGGCAACATAGGACAGGGGTTGCGCTCGTTGCGGGACTTAACCCAACATCTCACGACACGAGCTGACGACAGCCATGCACCACCTGTAAAGGGCGCTTACGCACACTAAATTTCTTTAGTTTTTCCCTATATGTCAAGTCCAGGTAAGGTTCTACGGGTATCATCGAATTAAGCCGCATGCTCCGCCGCTTGTGCGGGGTCCCGTCAATTCCTTTGAGTTTTAGTCTTGCGACCGTACTCCCCAGGCGGGATACTTAACGCGTTAGCTACGATACAGAAACCGTCAATCCAGTTCCTACATCTAGTATCCATCGTTTACAGCTAGGACTACCAGGGTATCTAATCCTGTTTGCTCCCCTAGCTTTCGCTCCTCAGCGTCGATCACGGTCCAGTGAACTGCCTTCGCAATTGGTGTTCCTCCGAATATCTACGCATTTCACCGCTACACTCGGAATTCCATTCACCTCTACCGTATCCTAGTCACAACAGTATCGATCGACATTTTAGGGTTGAGCCCTAAACTTTTACGACCGACTTGTTGAACCGCCTACGAGCTCTTTACGCCCAATAAATCCGGACAACGCTTGACCCCTATGTATTACCGCGGCTGCTGGCACATAGTTGGCCGGGTCTTCTTGTGGAGGTACCGTCATTTTCTTCCCTCCTGAAAGTGGTTTACAATCCTAGAACCGTCATCCCACACGCGGTGTCGCTGTGTCAAGCTTTCGCTCATTGCACAATATTCCCTGCTGCAGCCTCCCGTAGGAGTCTGGGCCGTGTCTCAGTCCCAGTGTGGCTGATCGTCCTCTCAGACCAGCTATCCGTCGTTGCCTTGGTAGGCTTTTACCCCACCAACTAGCTGATAGAACGCGAGCTCATCTTAGTTCGGCTGACCTTTCCTTAAAACTTCATGTGAAAAAATAAGAATATCTGGTATTAATCCGAGTTTCCTCGGGCTATCCCAGTAACTAAGGTAGATTGCTCACGCGTTACTCACCCGTTCGCCGCTCAGTCATTTCTAGTAGTAAACTACCAGAAAGCTTCGCTCAACTTGCATGCATAAGGCGCACCGCCAGCGTTCGTCCTGAGCCAGGATCAAACTCTCCAACAAAATCTTTGAATTTTAATCTGACCAAAGAATCAACATGGGTTTTATCCCATATCATGGTTTTTAAACCATCACTAGTTCTTAATAAAAAAAACTAGCCATCAACTTTTAACTTAAAAATTGACAAAAAAAGAGTGCTAGAAAATTAATTCTGCACTACCGGCGTTCATACTCTACTCAGTTGTCAAAAAGCCAAATTTCGTAATCCAAGAGTAACACCTCCTTGTTTAAAGGGGTATTATTTTTTATTTATTCTTAAAAATTTCCTTTTTCCTATTTGCAATGTATTGCCTATTAATTCATCGGATGAAATGTCTAGATCTAAATATTTAATATCATTTATTTTAAATCCACCTGAAGTAATTATACGACGAGCTTCAGAATTAGATTTTGTAATATTATTCACACTTAAAAGATTAGGTAAATGAACAACATTATCATCTATATATATTTCTGGAATTGTCTCAGGAACATTCTTATTTATAGTTAAATTAATAAAACTTTCTTCTGCTTGATTAGACATTGATTCATCATAAAGTTCATTAGTAATAATTTTACCAAGACTTTTTTTGACATCGAAAGGATTCATAGTGTTTGACTGAACTAGCTTTTTAGTTTCATCTATCTCAGGTAATTCAAGATCTGACAACATAAGAAAATAGTCCCACATAACATTATCGGGAATACTCATAATCTTGCCATATATATTTTCAGGAGTATCTGTGACTGAAATATAATTATCTAATGATTGTGACATTTTCTTTTTACCATCTGTACCAACAAGAAGAGGAAATGTGATTGCCACTTGGGGTTTCTTTTTATAGAATTTTTGAATTTCTCTACCCAACATTAAATTCCATAGTTGATCGTTTCCACCAATTTCAATATCAGCATCCACTGCTACGGAATCATAGCCTTGATACAACGGATAAAAGAATTCGAGTAAAGATATTGGATTCTTATCTTGATACCTTTTTGAAAAGTCTTCCCTTTCAAGCATCTGAGCCAGAGTTGTGGATGAAGCTAAATTCATCATATCTGAGATTGTTAATTTTGAAAGCCAATCTTTGTTAGAAACTATTTCAAGATTCTCAGAGTGAAGTATCGATTTAATTATTGGAAGAACACCTTTTGCATTCATGTCAATAACACTTTCATCAAGAACTGATCTCGTTTCGGATTTCCCAGATGGATCACCAACCTTAGCTGTGAACTCCCCCAGTATCAATACTGCAGTGTGCCCATATTCTTGAAATTTTCTTAAAGCTCTTAGGATTGCATACCAACCTAAAGTCACATCTGGGGCAGTTGGGTCTACACCTAATTTAATTCTTAATTTTTTTTTAGATTTCAGTAAGGCTTCATAATCAGATTGGGGGTTAATTACCGAGGATCTTTCTTCTATATATTTCATTTTTGAACCAGTGTAAATCTCCAAAGATTTTTATCTTCAGGTTTAGAATTTTTTCTTGGAGTAGCTATAGCTCTATCTACAGGATGTATTCTAGGTGCTAAATTTAAGGAACCAGTGAAAAGATTTTCTCCATCATTTACAATATCTATTCCTAGGCCTTTTGTAATATTTCCAGGACCAGTTATTTTATCTGTTCTCATTTTGATTTTTCGTCTAGACTCTACATAGTTTTTACCTAAAAGGATTACCCCTGAACGAATTAATATTGCCTCACATGATCCTTTTTTAGATGTGAGTAAGTAAAGACTTTTATTTTCACCATAAGATTTTAGAACAAGAATATGGGGAGGTCCTTTAGGCAACGTTTCAGGAAATTTTCTATTAAACATATTAACAAGTGACATAGAGTCTGTTTTCTGTCGACCAAAAGCTTCCGTTTCAGTTATCAATATTTCAGTAAACTTACTCTTATAGTTTGTAGATAATCTCATTCCAAGAACGTCAACTGCTGCTTTAGAAGCTTTTTGGGAAAGGAGTTGGTACACTCTGTTATTTAAACCAGATGATTCAACCATTTAACTTCCTTTATTTAGCTTAACCTTAAATTTATTCTCGAGTACTTCAACAACTTGATTAAGTATATCTGATACCTCTTTTTCGCTATAAGTTTTTGAATAACTTCTAGTTTGTATTCTAATTCCTAAATTTCTATTTTTCTCGTTCTTAAAATCATCAAATATAGTTATTAGGTTTTCATTATCTATAAGAAGGTTCTCGACCTCGCTAATCATATCTGAAGCTTTCAAGTCAGAAGTTGCCATAAAAGATAAATCAAATTTAACAAAAGGATATTGAGAAAGTGGTTGATAGTTAATATTTACTAAATCTTTTGTAGTCAATATGCTCAGATCAATATTGAATAAATAAAGAGAATTTTGAAGTTCATAAGATTGCTCAAGCTGTGATGATAATTGTCCGAAGTGTCCTAATATAGAATTATTTTTCTGAATAATATAAGAAATGTTCTGATGAAATCCTGGTTTTTGAATTTTAGTAAATTCTAAATCACCAAAACAATTAGCTAATAATTGTTTTACAAAAAAAATATCTTTAGTTACTGGGACTTCTCTCATATCTTCATGAGTGCCTATTGATGGTACTAGTCCAGCTAAAGTATATACCTGGTTAGGGATGGAACTATATTTAGGGTGTTCAGCAGCATCAAATACATTATTGATTTCAAAAAACATATGGGATCTTTTATTTTGTTCAAAGTTACTCTGATAAGTTTCTATTAATGAGGTATATAGGTTGGTTCTTAAAAACTTATTAGTTTGATCAATTGGATTGTTAATCTCAACACTTTTTTTCTCAGGAGTAAATATAGAATTAGAATCTTCTGAAACAAATGATAGAGATTGTATTTCATACAAACCCATCCCATTTAGTCTGGTTGTAAGTTCTTTTTTAAGATGCCAGTACTGGCCAACATCATTTTTATTTACACCAATGGGTAATGTACTTTCAAAATTATTAAAACCGTAATGTTTAGCAAACTCTTCAATTAAGTCGACAG
>Ga0257106_1001016_pt1 | contig 14713 bp, 16 predicted proteins | sample LP_taG_3_FD_190177 | JGI IMG/M metagenome (GOLD analysis project Ga0257106, IMG submission 190177) | Marine microbial communities from Northeast Subartic Pacific Ocean, Canada - LP_J_2011_P26_10m | ecosystem: Environmental > Aquatic > Marine > Oceanic | place: Canada: Northeast Subartic Pacific...
GTCGACGCCGCCAAGGTTGAGAAGGAGTTTGAACTCTCCGAGATTCTCTCCGGTAACCCGTTGAAGCCGGTCAAGGGCAAGATCGCCGAGCTCCTCGCCGCGGAGGAAGGCTTCGAGGCTGCCGACGTGGCGACCGAGATGGAGACTGCGTTCGACGCGACGATCCGCGCGTCTGCCGAGTACGTCCAAGAGGTTGGCCTCGCCGCGCTCAACTGCGCCATCCCCGACGCCGCCAAATGCGACTGCGACCGGCCGATGGAGGAGCTCGACAAGTTCATCCCCTTACTCAAGTCCGTGGTGTGGGGTCCCGACAAGGACGACAAGGAGGGACGGGAGATTGCCATGCTGTTCGCCGCGCAGAGGTTCGCGCACGACGCCGGACATCCCGCCGGCTTGCTCACCAGGCTGTTCAAGGATATGTACGCCGGGGACGTGGTGTGCGAGCGGCCCATCCTTCAGTGGAGGGACGACTCCAGCGCGACCGTCCCGGGGAAGGACAAGGCGCTGTTCGAGGTGCAGGAGTACCTCGTGGAGCTCGCGCCCGAGGAGGATGAGGATGAAGAGATCCACGAGTGAGCAGCGGCCAACGCCGGCTATTGAGGAGCGAATGAATGTTTGCGCAGTCGCGCCGCGGACGTCGTCGTCACGCGCGTCTCGACTGCGAGTGAACCGCTCCTTCGATTCTTTCGAGTCGCCTCTACGGTGGTGGTGACTCTACATGGGTGCTGATATTTCCGCAAGAGGGACGGGTGTTTGAAACCTTATTAATACAAGAAGCCTCCGTTCGATCGTCCTAGCTAGCCTCTCGCCTTCACCAAGTGTGCACCAAAACTTTCCGAGAAATTATTTTCAGAAATTTGAATTCGGGCGAGCCGCGCACACTGACCCGCGGAAGGTCCGCGTTTAGCTACATGACGGACATGGCGAGCCCCGGCGCGGGCGCGTCGGTGGTGATGGCGACCTGCTCCGACGAGAGGCACCCGCCGCACGACGCCCTCGACGAGGACGAGCGGAGCTTTTGGGTGACGACCGGCTTGTTCCCGCAGGAGATCGTGGTAAAGCTCGGCAAGGCGTCGCAGGTGACCAAGGTGCGGACGCTCACCGCGAACGTGAAGAAGTTTTCGCTGGAGTACTGCGACGAGGACGAACCGGTCGGGTTCAAACCCGCGTTCGAGGTGGAGCTCGCGGATAAAGGCGCGTCGCGGCTGCAGACGGAGGTGCACCAGGTGAACTGCAGGGCAAAGTTCCTAAAGTTCATCATCGGCAGCGGGTGGGGAGACTTCGCGAGCGTGCACAGGATATCGGTTTTTTAATGCAATTCGACGACGTGACGTGTACACGCGCGATGAACGCGTATTCGCCGGCGAAAGCGGGTGACTCGGTGTCGGGGACGCGCGCTTACGCGGTCACCGTCTTGGCTTCGTGAACCCGAATGTGAATTTATGTCGAGGGACTTTCGGCAGAACCGAGCGGCGTCGCTGTCGTCGCGGCCGCGCGTCTCATTCGACTCCGACCACCATCAGGCGGCGCCCAGCACATGTGTGCGTTTAAGGCACCGCCGTCACCGAGTGTGTGTTTGTTCGAAATCGTGAGTCGCGAGCGCGTCCCGCCGCGTCGACGAGCGACGCCGCCGGCGCCGCCGAAAATCCCCCTTGCTAAGTGTTAGGGACCTTTAGTCCCTCCCCTCTGTTCCCCGTTTGTGTCGATCTCTCCGATCCCTCCGACGGCACTCACGCCGACCCCGGCGCCTGCCTCCTACCCGAGGAGCGCCTGGATGTCCTGGGAGATCGCCTTCATGTCGAAACTCGACCCGTAGTGCTTCACCGGTTCCCCGTTTGCGTCGACCAAAAACTTGTGATAGTTCCAGCCGATTGAACCAATCGGCTTGGGTTTCGCGTTCGCCTTGAGGTACACCCAGACCTCGCTCGCCTTCGGGCCGTTGACGTTCACCTTGGCCATCAGGTAGGCGTTCGGTGGGAACCCGTGTTCCTTCGCGAACTGTTTGATCGCCGCCGCGTCCCCGGGTTCCTGCCCTCCGAACTGGTTGCACGGGAATGCCATTATTTGTACTGTGTCTCCGTACTTCGCCCCGAGCTCCTCCAACCCTTTGTAGTTGGAGGAGGCGTACCCTCATTCGCTCGCCACGTTGACCATCAACGTGGGCTTACCTTGGAGGACGGAGAGGTCCACGGACGTGCCGTCGATGTCGTCGGCGGTGAAGGCGTAGACGCCATTAGCCGGGACGATATCTATCGGGTCCGTCGCGAGATCTGCCCCGAGTTCCACTGGGGCTGAGTCGTTGTCCACGTCGGACAGCCGCATCGCGGGTTGGTCCGTCGCGTCCATGGAGACGGCAGCCTCGAGCTTACGCTCGCGGAGGGCGAACTCTCCCGCGCGGCGGTAGGAGGCGCCGGCGCCGAGCCGAGCCCCGTCGATGTTGGGACGCGTGGTGTCGGGTGCCGTCGAGAGCATGAAGAGCAGCGCGGCACCCACGAGGAGCGGGGGCCACAGCCTGCATACGGCGGAGGACCCGGGGGTGCTCTTCCCCTTGGGCCCGTTACTCGAACCCATCGGGTGAGTCACGGTGTCCGAGCGAGTCGCGCGTGGGGGCGCTCGCCGGACAGTGAGCGAGCCCGACCCTCGGGGAGTCCGATACGACATTCCGACTCAACACCCCTTCACTGCTCTGCCCGAAAAAGCGATGAGATGCCTTTGGGTTTCTCCTTTCAATCGAAAGCGAAGAGTGGGTCAAATTTTATGCTTCAAAATGTCGGTTTCATCGTTAAAGTTGAAAGTAAAATGAATGCGTTCGTCACTCGCCCGTCGCCGCGGTGTTCGCCCTCACCCGCAGCCGCATCCCTCGTCCACGTAACAGAACTCCTCCATCACGTTCAACGACGGCCAGATCATCGGGTTCGTCAGCCCTTCCCCGGGCTTGCCGAACCTCTTCTCGTACGCATCGATAGTCAGCTCGTAGTCGTAAACGTCAAAGCCGCCGTTGGGCTCGTGCGCTTCACCCGGGATGTGGTGCACGAAGTGGCCGAAGACCTGCTTGCAGAACGCCTTGTAGTCATGGGTGTTGAGGATGTGCGCGTGCCAGACCTGGTCGACGAAAGGGGAGGGCTGGAACAGGCGAGAACCACAGCTGGGAGAACCACAGCTGGTACAAGCTGGTACCCTGTCTCGCGCTGGTACCCTGTCTCGCCTGATGGTCATAAACTTGAGGTACTCCTTAGTGAGCTCCTCGAGGTCATTCAGGGAGTACCAGTTGAAGTCATCAACGCCCCAGGGCGTCTCCCTATCCTCGTCCTCATCGGCATCGTCATCCTGCGTTGTAAAGTTAAGAAGTTAATCCACGTTCGGGATCGGGAAGAGATACGCACCAAGAGCAAGAGGGCCTTCATGAACTTTCCGGTCCTGTGGTAAAGCTTCACCTTGTCAAGCTTGGTGTTGTCGAGGGTCAGGGTCGGGTAGTGCTTGGCGCGCGCGTCCCACAACGTCTTGGACGTGCTCGAGGTGTTGAACAGCTTGTTCACCGAGGCGATACGCCCGAGCTCGCCGTTGGTGGGGACGAAGAGCATGATACGCTCGAGGAGCTCCTGGTTGCCGAGGACCTCGTCGAAAACGTCGGAGGGCTCGGGCGCGAGCTTAGCCCTCTTCTTGGGGGGCGCGCTGTCGTCACCAGCCTTGCGCTTACCCTTACCCTTCTTCTGCGTGAACTTGAGCTTCGGCATGTCGCGACGATACACCTCCGCGCGTGGCGAAGTGAGGGCGAGTCGTGGCTTCTATTCAAAAAGGGCGCGAGGGCGAATTCAAAACTCGAGGGCTTTCTTGATTCTTAGGTTCGCATACAAGTCGTGCTACGGGAGTGGACGCCTAACCCCCTATTCAGTCGTATCGTATCGTATCGTATCGTATCGTGACATGTGACGTGTCGATTCGTATTCCTCGCTCACTGCTTCCTCAGCACGTGAGCCGCGACGGCGCCGCTGGCCTTCATCAACTCGTCGTCGCCGAGGAGCCCGTCGCCGTCGAGCTCCCCGATAATTGCACCCCGGTCCTCCGGCGCGGCCGGGCACTTCACCTCCTCCTCGCCCGCGGGTGCATCCGCGCTGAGGACGTAGGACGCGTCGCCTTCCTCGTTGAGCACGATCGTGTTGCACCACGTCGACTTGCCCGCGGACATGTCCGCCGTGTACTTCCACGGTGCGTTGGTGAAGGTGAGGTGGGTGTCGAATGATTCCACGTTCGCGAGAACGTTCACGTTGGCGCTCACGATCTTGGACTCGTCTTCCGGGTCGAGGAATATCCACGCGTTGGGCGCGGCGCCCTGCGTGATGGAGACGTACGTCGGTGAGGGTGAGGTCGTGGACGTCTCGCCGATGATGCCGGGGGTGTCGATTCGTGTCTCGCCCTTCCAGAGGCCGGGGAGTTGCTCGGGCCAGTCGGCGTCGGGGGTTCCGGATGTGGTGCGCTCGAACACGGCGGCGTGGTCGGCGCCGATGGACTCGAGGTCCATGGGGGGTGCACCCTCGGCGAACGCGGTGGGGTCGGGGACGGTGGGGCAGTCATCGAAGGACTCGACGCCGGAGAACTGCGGACGAAGGGGCGGTCAGTTTTTGCCAAACAAAAAAACAAATTTTCGGGTCACCTTTGCGTGGACGTAGAGTCGATCTTCTTCGATGCAGAAAGCGGCGCAGCGGATATCGCCCGGGACGCCGTAGGGGGAGTCGGCGGTCGTCGCCTTGACGCGGGCCAGCATGACGTAGCCGTCGCCGCGCGCCTCGTACGGGCCGTGCTCGACGATCCAAACGGCGGCGATCTTGTCCGTCACCGTGGGGTCGAAGATGACGCCGACGTTCTCCACGACGCCCTCGTGCGCGGAGAACAGCGCGGTGGCGCCCTCGGCGGGCTCGAGGGCGCCACCGGCGGCGACGTATCGGCCGATCCACTGCCCGACGAGGCCGTCGGGGCGCTCGGTGCTCGGGGAGAAGTCGACGTCGGTGACGACCGCCGGCTGCGCGGCGGCGAGCGCGAGCGAGGCGAGGAGGAGGAAAGCGGCGTGGGAGACGCGAGACATGGCGGCGCGTGCTGCGAAAAGTGGCGGCGGGGGCACGCGCCTTCCGATACTTTCTGAAGTGTTCTAACCTCCTCGTCGGACCGTCCGACGGTTCACCAAAAAGCGAGCCTAAACATCCAACCGTGCTAAAAAGTCTCACGCCAACTCTGCGTCTGGCGCGTTGTCCATCCCCATGCTCGTGATCTCCATCCGCAGCTCATCCAGATCCGACTGCGACATCTGCGTCAGCGCCACGATGAACGACTGAGGGTCCGGCGCACCGAACACCGTCCCGACCGTCCGCAACGCCCTCGGTGTTAACCCCCGCGCCGCGTCCACCGCCCGCGCCGGCGTCAGCCGCTGCGTCATCACCAACCTGACGAACCCCTGCGCCTCCTGGTCGCTCGCGTCCTGCGCCGCGAGCGTGGCGGCGGGTGATGAAGCCGCGTCGCCGTCCACGCGTGGCATGTGCGCCGCGCGTGAGTCCGCGGCGGCCGCCTCACCGCGCCGAGTCTCCGCGTCCTTCCATTCAAAATCGTCGTAGTACCACACGGTGAACGAGTGCCTGCTTCGCAAACTCGGCAACACCTCGTGCGGGGTTTGATCCGCGTAGAACATCGCGATGGTCCCTGCCGACGGCGCCACCTCCACCCCACGACTCCCGTCCTCGTCGTCCGCGTCGTACACCTTCAGTGACCCGCCGTGTTCGCCGGTGTAGTCCGGGTTCAGGTAACAGAGCACCGTGAGCCGCCGGCCGTCGCGGCCCGTGTTGTCCACGTGTCTCACGAACCGGCTCTTACGCCCGGGGTACTCCGCCAGCATCGCGTGCGTCCGGTCCGCGAGACGCCCGAGCCGCGCGGGTACTAAACGGGACATGTGGTCCAGCACCAAGGAATCGATCGCGCGGAGCATCTCCCGCATGGCGCTAAAGTTTCCGCCGTTCACCGTGGGCTGGTCCATCCAAAACACGCGATCGCCGCGGACGGACTTGACGGCGATCTGCGCCCCGGCGTCCTTCTTACCCAGCCAGATCTCCCCGTCCGTGTACAGCGGCGCGATGCGCTTGATCTCCTCGCGGCACACGCACACCGCGTCGCGGGTGATGAACTGCGCGGAGGCGAACCCGCGATTGTTCAACTGCGCCGCGAGGGTATCCGCGAGGTCGGCGACGGACCGACGAGTAGTCGTGGTACTGACGCTTTTGGGCAGCGCGAGACTTGTGATGGTCCCCTTGGCCTTGGCCTTGCGGCGTTTCTTCTTGTTCCCGGGTGCCGCCTTGGCGTTGAATGGCGTGTTCGTTCGTTGTGGGTCTTCCGTCCGCCGTTCATCATCCCCCGGCTCCGTCGCCGGCGTTTCATCTCGTGCCTCATCTTTCGCGTCTTCTCCATCCTCCTCCAGCTCCGGCTCCGATCCCTCGCCATCCTCCTCGCCGTCCTCCCGCACTCCCAGCATCTTGAGGTACTCCGCCAGGGGTCCATCCGCGTCTTCCTCGCCCCCCGCGACACCGACCCCCGCGTCCGTTCCGCCGCGAACGACGGGATGGGCGGCGAACCGCACCCGCAGCGTCGATCGTTTTTTGCTCCACTTGACCCGAGCGATCTCGTCGTGGTCGCAGCCGTCGGGTAACGGCACGTCGGCGACGTACGACGTGACTCCGTCGCCGGTACTTGCGCGTACGCACAGCGATCGGCCGGCCGGATCCGTGCCCGTCACGATCTCGGCGACGATGTCCGTCGCGCCGGTCACCCCGGGGAGGGACACCTCAGCTTCGAAGTATCCTCCACCGGGTGATGCGGAGTTTGACGCGCTGGCGTCGTCGTGCCCGGCGCCCGGTTCGTCGTCGGCGCCGACCCAGCGGGTCTCCACGACCGCGGGGCACTCCTCGCCGGCGGTCATCGCCGGATACGTCCCGTGCGACTCCCACACTCGCGCCTCGAAGTGCCCACACACGGACTCACATTTAGAAACTCGGCTGTGATGAAGGAGCTGTGAACTTCACAGATTCTTCAGAGCTGGAGGCACGCGAGTGTGGGTTGGGCGGTGATGTCGTCGGACTCGGACGATTGGGACGTCCCCGATGAGGGCACGTTCCAGAAGGTGGACACGGATGCCATCGTCGCCGCGGAGGAGGCCGCCAAGGAGCAGGAGAGGGCTCGGGCGAAGGCTGACGCCGAAGCCAAAAAGCTCGCAAATGCCAAACAGGCCGAGGCGGCCAAACGGGAGGAGACACGAAAGGCGAGAGACGACGAGCCGCTCATCCTCGTGGACATCACCGCGCTGGACCCAGACGTCCACAACAGGCACGATAAGAACGCGGTGAACGACGTGGACAAGGCGAGCACGTGGAGGCGAACCATCGAGCGCGAATACCAAAAGTACAGCAACGACGCCGGCATGATCGCGGCGGGAACGGTGCGGGGGTGCGCCCGCGGGGTGTACCTCGCGGCGCTACAGCAGCTGAGGGACGAGGTTCCCGGCCACTACTGGGTCGCGGTGTTTCCCCCGGCGTCGCCGTGAACGTCGTAGTCTCTTAGTATAAGTGTCATCATCATCGCATACACACGGGTGGGCACCCTCGCTCGGTTGAAATAGTCAACCATAATCTAAAGCTAAGCCGAGCACATCGAACGCCGCGGACACGTGCGGCGGCACCGGCGCCACCACCCGCACCATCTTCCCACTCGTGGGATGCAGAAACTCCACCTCCCTCGCGTGCAGATGCAACGGCACCCCTTCCAGACACGTATCGTCACTTCCAGGCCCTCTCCGGACCCTCTCCGCGCGAACCGGATCATTCATCCTCGCATCGGCGTCGACGTCCCGCAGCGTCCGCCTCCAATCGTCCGCTATCCTCCCCGTCCTGCTCACGTCCTTGTACCCGTACTTGTAGTCACCCACGATCGCCGCGTCCAGGACCCCGGCGCAGTGCACCCGGAGTTGGTGTTTCCGGCCCGTGCGCGGCCGCAGCGCGAGCACCACGGGTGAACGACCGGCGCCGGTGGGCTCGACGTTATTACTCTCCGCGATGATCTCGTAGTCCGTCGCCGCGGGCTTGGCATCCGCGCCGGGTTTGAGGGTGACCCCCGCGTGCGTCGTGACGAGCGGCGCGTCGACTGTCCCGCGCGGCGCGAGTGTCGATTTATTAGCGGATACCAGCGCCCAGTAGACGCGGCGTATGTCCCCGAGAGTCTGCGCAGAATCGTCCCGTGCCGAAAAGGCGTGTGCCCTATCCTGGAAGTAGCCAGCGAGGATCCTTTGCGCCTCTTGGGTCCTCGCGAGGATCAGGCACCCGGTGGTGTCCCTATCCAGCCTGTGGACCGTCATCGGGGGATGCCGCAGATCGAACTTCAGGTCAGAAAGGACGGCGTCCACGCCGAGGACGCTCCCAACCGAACGCATGGGCACGCCCGGCGGTTTATCGAGCACGAGCACGTCGTCGTCCCGGTGAAGCACCCACGACGCGGGCGACGATATCGACGATACGCATCGCGACGAACGCACTCGGTCACCGAGCCGGGACCACCACCGACCGGCTGCGACGAGCATCGCCTCGTCGATGAGTCCGACGCGCCACGCCTTCCCCGCGCGCCCTCGACTGATTATTAGGGATCGCCAAACAACTAACAACGAGGCGGCGAACGCGGGTGACCCGACGGTATTCGATAATAACTCTTATTAAACCCCCGATGTGGCCCCACGACTACCCCGAGTGGTCGGTGCGCATGATGGACGGCGGCCGGTCCACCTGCGGCTCCACCACCACGATCCGCTCCCCGCGTTGCGTGTCCACCAACAGGTACGCGAACTCCCAGTTGCCCGAATCCCCTTTATAGGCATCCGCGTGGACCGTCGCCTTACCTTGCGGCCCCCTCACCGCGCCCTGGATCCGCACGTGCTCCCGTCCCCTCGCGTCGACGTGAACCGCGTGTGGCACGTGCTGCCGCGCGCTCCTGCTCCGTCCCTCGCGTCCGTACCCCGTCATCGGCGTCCCGACCCGGACGGTGACTCTCGGATCGACCGCGATCTTGTCGAGCGCCTTGTTGAACACCGTCTGTTCCTTTGGTTCGAAGATGAGCTCTTTAAAGGAGAACCAGACGGCGCCGAGGGCGACGGCGAGCGCGGCGGCGATGACGATGCCGTAGCCGCCAGCCTCCACGGCGCTCACGGGTTTCTCCGGGATCCACTTGTCGGTGATCTCGTCGAAATGGCCGCCGGAGTTGGCGAGCTCGTTGTCGCCGGCGGCGTTCTCGCCCGCGCTCGGCCCCGGGGGTTTGGGCTTCTTCTTGGCCTGGAGGGACGCCGCGGAGGATGCGATGCCGCGGGTCTGCGATGCATGCGCGAGGAGCGCGGCGGCCGCGGAGGGCGGCGCGAGGAGCGCGCCGGGTCCGACCGCGATCCCCCCGGACCCGAATCCCCCAACGGGCCCACCAATCAGCGCCGACGATCCGAGACGACGCGCCGTGAACGTCCCGAAGGTCGCACCAAGGAGCGCGGCGCGGGTCGGCGCGGGCGCGGAGGATGCCGCCGCGGCGGCGGACGCGACGCGGCGCAGGAGATGACGCGCGGACATGGTCACGGTGCCGACGCGTCTGGCGGCCTCGTCACAGATTGAGAGTTTCGTGACGTTTGGTTGTTGACGTGGAGATCTCGATATCGGCATTGGATCTGGGCACGCGCACGCCTCGCGCACGAACGAGCGCGCGTCTCCCGGCCACTCCGGGCGCGTCGCCATGTTCCTCAACGGCCCGTTCAGCGCCGCGGACAAGCTCAAGCGCGAGCAGGACAAGCGCAAGGCTGACCTCGCCAAGCGTCAGGCTTCCGAGCGTCGCGCGAAGTCGACCGCCGACGCGCACCAGCGCGACCGCGAGGATCAGGCTCGCCGGGAGCGACAGGAGACGGCGCAGAGGCGCGCGGAGGAGAAGGCTGAGCTCGAACGGGTGTTGACCAACAACGAGGGCGTTGCATGGGAGCGCCGGTTCGTCGGCGTGCGCTCGGACGCCGCGATGGTCAAAGGCATCCGGTTTCGATGCGACGACAAGGTGGTCCTTCCACCCAGCGCGTGGAGGGAGCTGACGAACGCGGGCGCCGCGAACGTGGGATCCGCGAACAACGTCTTCTTCGAGATCACCGTGATGGACGCGAACGGAACCGCGGTCGGGAGGCGGACGCACGCGGGAGCCTTGGGCTTCGACGGAGTGGAGGGGCAGGTTGGCTTGCCGGCGCCGCTCATGCGCACGCTCGGCGCGTCGACGTCCTACAACGCGGCGGTGCGCACACAATCCGACGCCATGGACGTGGACGAGCGGACGCCGCCGCCCGTGGATCTGGCCGAGGCTGAGTCACAGTCCAACGCGCTCGGAGCCGACGTCGCGCTGGACGTCAAGCTCTCCTTCCGGCGCCTGCCGAAGGGGACGTGGGTGAAGCTTCAGCCGCGGTCCAAAGATTTCCAAGGCGAGCTGGCGGTGGACGCCGACATCGACCTCCGAGCGCTGCTGGAGGCGACGATGCAGCGGCGGTCCGCGCTGACCGTGGGTGACGACGTCATGGTCCCGTTCGGTGACCGCGAGTTCCCGTTACGGGTCGTGGAGGTGCAACCGGACGACGCGGGCGGCGCGGTGAGTCTCATCGAGACGGACGTCGAGGTTGACATCGCGCCCAGCGAGGACTACGAGGAGGCGATGCGACGGCTGGCGGAGGCGGAGATGAAGCGGCTCGCGGCGGCGGCCCAGGTCGAGCAGGAGCGGCGGGACCGCGAGGGTGCGGCGAAGGAGGCGGAGGAGACGCGTGCACGTGAAGCCGCGGAGAAGGCCGAGGCGGATGCGGCGGCGGCGGAGAGGGCGGCTAGATATCGCGCCGCGATGTCCGAGAGGCTCCCGGTTGAGCCCGCGGTGGACGCCGCGGGTGGGTGCGTGCCGTGTAGGTTCCAGTTGCCGGACGGTCGGACCGTGACCCGCCGGTTCGCGCCGACCGACCCGCTAGACGCCGTGTTTGACTACGTGAGGTCGGCGGGTGGCGCCGGGGAGGGCGAATCGTTCCGGCTGGTGACCAGATGGCCGAGGACGGTGACGGAGTTTAGCGACGGCGCCACGGTGCAGTCCGCGGGTGTCAAGCCCGGGGACACGCTCTTCGTGGAGAAGCTCGCTCACGGGGAGAATGCGTAATTCATCGATTCTTTTGTAGGGGCTTTAGGGTCGCTGGCGCCGGTTGTACGAAGGTACAGAGTATCGCGATCCAAACTAAATAAACTGAGAGGTACAACGTTCGGTTACAAAGTGTTACAGCGTTTGCGTGAGCGAGGGATCACCCGCGGTCACCAGAGCTTCCAGCCCTCTTCTTTCGGGTAAATCACGATGGGTTTCAGCTCCCTGCACTTGCGGCTGACCAGGAGGTGCCGCCGCATCGAGTCCTTCTGCCGGGTCTCGAACCCCTTACCGTCGGACAAATACGTAAACTTCTCCGCGAATCCCAGGTTATGCGGCCCGTTCTTGCAGCAACTCGGTCCTTGCCCGTCGCACCGATAAAACGTCACCGGGGTGTTGTTCAGCACCCCGAGGCCTTCCTTGAACGCCACGGTGAAGAGGATCAGGGTGGATATGACCAGAGTCGCGGTGATTGCGACGCCGCCGCCGACGGAGAGATTGACGAGCAGCGTTCGGTTAGCCACCGGGACGTCCCCGTCGACCAGGAAGTTGGCCACCTTGTTTGTGAGCGCGAGTGACGCTAAGGACATCGCGGTGCACTGAACGCCGGCGATGAATATGGGCACAGCCTTGCGTTGGGTGGGCCTTCGCCCGCCCGTCTCCTCGGCGCGTCTTCGGCCTTCGGCGCGGGTGGCCATCTCCTTTTCGAGCTCGACCGCGCGCTCCTGGATGGCGCGTTCCTGGTCCTTCTGCGCGCGTAGGGAGGCGAGGCGGATCGCGGTGCGCGCGTCTAGCGCTTCCCGCTCCATGCGGAGCGCCGCATCGCGCGCGGACTCGCCCATGGACTCGCCAATGGATTCGCCGCCTTGAGCGGAGGATCTCGGAGATATTTTTTCACCTCGGGACCGGGGACGAGGACCTGACGGTCGCGACCGCCCCGGGTTTCGCGCGGAAACAGCCTTCAGGCACGGCATCGCCCGTGACGCGCAGATCGTGACCACCATCGCGATGGGTCGACCCGCCCAGCCGGCTCTGTGCTGGGCGCCTCGATAGTGGCCGCGCGACCTTTTCTCATTGTTGGTTTTCAAAAAGCGAATCCAAAAAGCGAACGTGCCCTCAGTTTCCCTCCAAAAAAGCCACGACGCACGCGTGGCGACGCTCTCATCGACATGGAAACTCGAAGCAAGCGACGCGAGACCGAGCCCTTTGTAGATAAGATCCGCCGCGGCGAGATCTCGGTGTTCGTCGCCGTCGCCGAGGCGCTGCCCGATGTCTTCAGGACGCACGTGGTGGCCAAGTTAGGGCTGCACGAGACCCTCGACTTGGCCCAAGTGAGCAAGTACTACAACGCCGCGGTGTGGAGCGTGGAGGCCGTGAGATCGCTGGATGAGAAACAGAAAGTAGAAGCGGACCGCTGCGGTCATACAGCATTACCATTACTCATCGTCTTTGCCCTTATGAACAACATGCCGGGGCTCAGGACGCTCCTCAGTACCGGAGTGGACCTCAGTCAAAAGTGCCAGAGACTGGGAGTAACAGCCCTGCATAACGCCGCCTCTGTTGGAAGCCTTGAAGCCGTGAATTTGCTGGTAGAGGCGGGTGCCGATGTAAATACTGGGAGATCACGCCTTTTGCCGGGCGAAGCGACTGAGCGAATCACGCCTCTGGTCATGGCCATTCGCTGCGGTCACGCACTGCGCTGGTCCAGGCGGGAGCAGACGTGGATTTGAAGAGTGAACTCGATAGGATCGATGAAGGGCCAGAATCATATGTTTGGGCATCCCCCCCGCTGTTGATTGCAAAGAGCCCGGAAATCATGAAGCTTTTACTCGATGCAGGTGCCAATCCGAACACAGTTCTGTCGGACACGGATCCGGCCATGATGACTCTCCTACACGCGCTCGCACTCTGTGATGATGACTGCGTGTTGTTGCAGGCAAGGCTTCTGTTGGAGGCAGGCGCAGACCCCAACGCAATTGATGTAGACGGCGACACGCCATTGGACTACGCCATGGAACGTGAAAACCCGAAGATGGCCGCCCTGTTGAAGGAGTGGACGGGACTGGACGATTCTGAATAGTAAAGTGAGTGCATCGCCGCGGCATTTCAACGAGCTATTTGTTTGCCGCGGCCGTTTGTCGTTTCAACCTCATCTTCTCCGCGAACGTCCTCGGCTCTCCTCCTCCTCCATCCGCACCCGCGCCAAGTGACATCATAGATCCCATCCGTTCCCCCAGCTCCTTCACCCCCCCGCCCGTCTTGACCTCCGAGTGCTTCCGAATCTCCGAAGCCACGAACGCATCCATCGCCGCTCTGTGCGCCACAGCCGCGGGGGTGAACGCATTCGATCTCGACCCGTCGTCATCCCCGCCCGACGTCGACGTCGACCCACCCGTCGATGTCCCAGCCGCCGTTCGCGTGTACCCGAACGCCGACGCGTGATCCGCCGCCACGTCATCGTCGCATAGGCTAACCAGAAAAGCCCAGTCATCCGCGTCGAGCGCGTTTAGCGTCGCTCCGTATTCGGCAGCTTCCGCGAAGAGTTTGATACCTTCCCTCGCGGACTCCACCGCGGGGGCGTACCTCCGAGCGTTCCGCTCGGATTCGAACCCGCGCACGTCCCAGTGCGCCCTGTACGTGTAACTCACCGCCACGCGCAGCGATATCCCCCGGGGCTTGAGCAGTTCGCGGTGCAAGCCGAGGATGAGCGCCTCGGAGCAGCTCCATCGCGGGCCTTTGTTGTCGGAGCTGCCGTGGCACGGTTGCAGGCGCTGGTACAGCGTGAGCGTGCCCGCGGAGCCCGGGGGTGGAGGGTTCGATTGGGCGTCGATCGGCGCGGCGTCGGGCGCCAGGTCCTTGACCGCTCGGACGAGTTCCTCGTCTCGAATGGCGTATTCCTCGGCGTGCGATGAGAGCGGACAGTTGGAGTACCTGGCGAGGAACTTGACGTCCCCGGCTCGATCCCTCAGCGCGGCGACGACCACCACGCCCTTCGTCTCGCACTTGTCCCCCCCGAGACGCAGGCACAGCTCGTGCGGGTGCGACGCGAGCTCGGGGGTCGGGGAGAGATGGAAAAAGCCGTGGCAGAGCTGCGAGACGTCTCCGAGGAGGGACCCGCCGTCGGGGGTGGGGTTCCTGCGGACGTGCGACGCTTCGGATGTGTACCCGCCCGCGACCTCCCACCCGCGGTCGCTGCGGGCGCAATCGCACCGCCCAAACGCGGGGCGCGTGCGCATCGATCTCTGTCAGTGGAAAGTTAACACTCTCGAAGCAAACACGAAGCAAACTTCTGTTTCGACCACGACTTTTGAGCAGTTGAGGGGCGTTTTGAGGGCGCTTTTTCACAGTACCACGACACACGACTCGCCCGACCGCCGTTACCCCAATCCGTTCGTATCGCGTCAAGATGCCGCCTAAGGATAAGCGTGTCTTTATCATGCCGCGAGATACCGCGAAGATGCCGCGGAACCCCGCGGAGGACGCCCTGTATCGTCTGACTCTCGCAGGCGACCTG
>Ga0257106_1001018_pt1 | contig 14707 bp, 26 predicted proteins | sample LP_taG_3_FD_190177 | JGI IMG/M metagenome (GOLD analysis project Ga0257106, IMG submission 190177) | Marine microbial communities from Northeast Subartic Pacific Ocean, Canada - LP_J_2011_P26_10m | ecosystem: Environmental > Aquatic > Marine > Oceanic | place: Canada: Northeast Subartic Pacific...
CATCAATCTTACCTAATCCATCAATCGAATCACTTACACTTAAATTTATCATAATTTTTATTTTTTACTTTTGATTAAACTCTCACTCATTAACTATACTAAAGTACGACTTTTATTTTACAATTCCAAATAAAAAGTGTTAAAGTTTTGTTAAAGTTATTAACATTAAATTGTTGATTCAACTAACGTAGATGTGTACTTTTCAGTAAATCCCTTATCTTTGTAGAATTGTAAGGTAGTTGGTAGGCAATATGAGATAACTTTCCATCCTTTGAAGTTTTGTTGGCAATATTCCCATCTCTCATTCCATAACATTTTCCAAATTCCTTTACCTCTGTATTCGGGTTCTGTAAATGCATTAGCGAATTTGATAGTATCATATGATTCAAATATAAGTGAAGTCCACCCCACTGCTTTTGAGTCGTGAAGAGCCACCCATCCACATTCTTGTTTTGGGGATGGTGTATTTTTAGGAAGTTTGTAGGATATAATATTAATTTTCACATAAATAATTATACAAATTATCTGAAAACCGATATTGTACCAGTGCTTTGTAAGTATTCCAGATTATAACGGCGTCTCGCAACTAATGTGTAAGTATATACCCCATCTGCTACATAATAATCACCATTCATCATAGAACCATTCCAAACCTCATCATTTAAGCCTCTAAATACTACATTACCCCAACGATTGTAAATAATGTACTCAATATCTATCCAACATTCTGAATTGTACATTGGTTTCCATACATCATTGATTCCATCATTATTTGGTGTAAATGTATTGGGTACATATATGTTAGTTGATTCACAATCAAAACCCGGTGGTTCTTCTGTACATTCTAACCCACTTTCACAATCAATCCAAATCTCTTGCAAAATATATTCTGTTATAGTATCCGTAACGTAAATATAGTTATCTACCACTACCTCAACATAAGTTGTATCAAATATGAAATTATCTATATAAAGTGTATCGTATAGATTTATATACTGAGTAATCGTATCGTATATGTAAACATTTTCGTATTCTGTTATCATAAGGGTGTCTGTTATGTAAACATTTTCGTATTCTGTTATCGTAAGGGTGTCGGTTAGGTAGATATACTCATGTACAGTATCGGTAGGAAGTTGAACATACTCTATTAATGTGTCCACCTCTATTATCACAATGGTATCGGTAATATATTCTATGATTGTATCAGATTCACATTCATCATAACAAACTGCTATTCTATTATTTGATAAATCAATATCAGGATACATCTGAGTTTGATTAAAACTATTACCAACAGTCCAACCTTCAGGAAATGGAAAATCATCATAACCTGCTGTTTGAGAAAGATTAATCTGCCATATTACTACTTCCCAACAATAACCCTCAAGAGGAGTAGCTAAAATACACTCCCAAGCAAATGGTGGATTTACATCAATAGTGGCAGTTGTACCAGTTTCCCAACCACCCCAATTTGTAACATTAGTATATGACCAACCCGGATGAAAAGTTGTTGAAGTACAATCTGTATTTTCTCCTAAGTCTTGTCCAGTTATTTCATCTACATAATGAATCCCAAATACAAGATGAGATACATTTTCATTATTATTTACAGAACTAGAACCATTTTCATCGCAAGTATTTCCATCTGATTGGTTGAATTCATTACATCCACAATTTTCTGCATTAGTAAATTGAACTACAAATGAGTGTACATCATCTGTTGTAGCAGGTGGCGTTTGACTTATAAGTTCTAAATCACACAATTGTGCCCATATGAGTGTAGACATAAGAAGGCACTTCAAAGTTATGAAGCATTTTAACATTTTTATTCCTAAATTATTTGGTTTGGTGTTCTACGTTTAGAACTTATCGAGAGAGTGGTACTTGGAAATCAATCCAATCAATACCTGATACATCTTTGTTTGGAAAATAGAATTCCCAAGATTCAACACCTTCTACTTCTATGATTTTTCTGAATCCAGAAGGGATTTGTGCTCCACCTTTTACATATGTTGGTTCGTTATGAAATTCTACATATATAGTTACATTAACAACTTCCCACATTTTAGCGAGGTTTCTTTCAAATCGTTCCAATTCTTTCCAAGGGCCTCTGTTCAATCCCTGATGTTGTAATGCACAATTCAAATATGAGAATGTAGCTTTTACCATATCTCTACTACAATTAAACGCTGCAGCTGGTGCCATATGTCCTTTATCGTATGGATTATCACTATAATCATGTTTATCTGATGTTTTAACACCTTCCCACTTACGGAAATCTAAACCTTCTCTACTAGCATCACCCATCGGGCATAGTACTTTATAATTTACTTGTAGTGGTTGTTCATATGCCTCTGAATATACTACTGTGAATATATCAGTTTTGATTCTTATAGGTTTATCACCTTGTCCAAATCCAAATAATGGTTGGAATGATAATAGTATTAGTAGTAATCGTAGATTGTTTTTCATAGGGAGTTTGTAAAGTAAAAGACCCGAAACTACAGTCTCGGGCCTTTTGTTAATTAAATTTATTTATTAAGCCATTTTATAAGTTGAAATGTTATTTTCTGATTTGAATAATTTATAGTTGTACTTATCTAATAAACGTTTTCCGTTGTATAAATCAAATACCATATAAGAGAACTGAGTTCCTATCCAGTTTGTAAATCTACCTTTAAGAGTTGGTTTCTCAACAACACCCATTTTGTATCCCATATATTCTGTCCAAGGTTTGAACAACCAATATGCCATTTTGGTATTGTTAGGATTTTTCTTCATATACTTAACAACTTTTCTTGCCCACATCTGATAACCAATTACCAACTTAGGGTCTTTTTCGAACATCATTTCACCATACTGCTCATCTGCATTCCACATTTCTTCTGATAAGTAACCTTGTCTGTATAATTCGTTACAGATAATTTTACTTCCACCACCACCTGTAAGTCCTAAACCACCGATTCCGCTCATTGTTCCAGTTCCAGGTCCAGTTCCAGGATTAAAGTTTGGTGGAAAATTAGGAGTTGGAGTAATATTATTTATTGATGTTGGTATATTATTTGCATTAGGTCCTACATCAGCTATTGTAGCTACTTGTGTTGGGTCTGTAAATGTAGTTGGTGTAGTTGATACCGATACTGTATCACCTTTTGTTGGGGGAACTACTACTGGCCCAGTTGGTGTATTACCACCATCTATTATAATAGGGTCTGGCGGTGGTGGTGGTGGTGCTACGGGAGCTGCTATACCTAATACTGCTCTATATGTTTGAGTGGCAAATCCATTAAGTGCCCCTACTGTTCCTGATAATGGAATACTACTTACAACATAAGATGCTGTTCTTTTTGATAATCCATAGGAATCTTCAAATAAAGAAATACCTAAATACCCAGTTGTTTTATACATAGCTTCTGTTTGATTGAATACTCTAGCTTGGTATTCTGTAAAAACTATTTGTCCTGGTGTAATCGATTGATTACCACCTATATTAGCTGAAGCCGGTTGAAGCGGTAACGCTGGTGGTGGTTGGTTAGGTACTGCTTGTTGAGCCACTTGTGCTGCCATTTGCATTGTTTGAGTTGGTGCTGCTGCCATAATTAATCCCTTAATTGTTTTATTCTTTTATATAAATATGGAAATATTTTAAATTACACTAATTTTTAGTAATCATCATCATCATCTGAATAATCACCCCATTGATTAGGTGCATCTGGTCCATATAACCCACCCATATCCATATCTGTATCAGGATTGGTATCATTTACTAATGTTATACCCATTGAAATTATATTATCTACATATCCTTTATGAACCAGGTTATCGTTATCAATTGCGATAGTATGTTTATCACCATCTGTAGTTACGATTATGATAAACTCATCTTCTATAATAATATTTGAAATATCACTCAACATTTACTTCATCCTCTTTAGGAAACATTCTAACGAATGGTTTGTTACTACTTAGATGCCAATCATCCCACATTGTATCTTCTTTACTTCTAAATCTCTGTTCTAACGACCATTTTAAATAACTAAGTCGTTTCATTAACTTTTTTAACACTTATTCTCCCTTTTTTAAAAATATAAAATACGAATCAAAAAAGATTCGCCCTGCTTGTTTACTCAACTTTGTTAAATCCATTTTAAAGAATTCCTTCTTATCAACGAACTTAATTTCTTCGTGTTCAAGTAATTTCGCTTTACCACCTTTGAGTTTTACAATCATAGGTGTAAATTCTATATTTTTATCATTAAGGGTTCTAAGTTCGTGAAACGCTGATATATCAATATCTAACTCTTCTTTAAACTCCCTAATAATTGTTTCATCAAATGTTTCTCCTTCTTCCATCTTACCACCAGGAAATTCCCATTTCCCTGGCAGATGTTGGTTGGTTAACTTTCTCTTACCAATTAATACCTTATCATTCCATATTAGAATTCCGCAAACTACTTTCATCTTCATCAGATAACATCTTACATAACCTTTCCCAAATAAGTATTGTCATTTGAGGATTTTTATTTAGAGGAATTAAAATACTTGCGTACTCGAACATCTCAGTCTGTTTGACTGGTTTAGTATTGTCAAATATAGTATTTTCAAACATCAACCTTAACATTGTTTTTTTCTTTTTTAAACAATTTATTTCTAACTTCAGAATTAACTCCGAAGTGTTGTAACAAATCACTCATTCCTTTTCGATTAACAAACTCTGGTTTAACACCATCTTTAATCACATTGTTTAAATCTTTATCTTTGATTTTACCAATTTTTTCTGAAGTCATAATATAAACCCAATTCCAAGGGCCTTCGGTTACTACCATCCACGCTTCATTATTCTCTACTGAGTAAGTTACATCCTTACCCCACTTCATAATACTACTTTTCATCACTTATTTAATATGATTGTTTAATTTATACAAATATACGAACTAAATTCTAATTTTCCAAATCTAAACCTAACTTTTTCTTTTGCTCATCTGTTAAATCAGTTGGTTCTATAGGTTTACCTAAATGATTACCCAATGTATTTAAAACTTGTCCTCTTTGGAGTGGTGTTCCAAACTTCCAAACATAACACAATTTGTTTTTATAATCATCTATTTCTGATATCAGAGATTCTACTGAATTATCTAATAACTCAACATCAGATTCTCTAAAATCAAAATCAATCTTATTATCAACAGCCATATCAATTACACCTAATAAATCATTCGACTTATACCTATCATTCAACTCTTTAAACTCTTCTTCGTTACCACCTTTATCAGGATGTAATTGCTTGGCTGCTTTTTTATATATATCTTTCACACTTTCATCAGCGTGTTTAGGTTTCTTCTTTTTTTTAGGAATGGTTGTTTCTTTTTCAATATTACCATCTCTTTTAAGAATATTACTAAACTCTTCCTCAAATTCAATTGTTAGCTCAGAGTGTTGTTCTTTGAGTTCATCCAAATCCATTTTCAGATATTTGTACTGATATACTAATTTTTTAAGATTTATCATCTGCTGTTTCGGGTTCCATTACTACCATACATTCAGTAGTAAGTAGTGTACCCGCAACAGAAACCGCTTTTTCAATAGCTATTCTAGTTACCTTAGTAGGGTCTACAACCCCATTTTCTACTAAATCACCGAATTCTTCATTTCTAACATCATAACCTATTTTATGATTGTTAGCTAATGGGGAGTTTAACTTATCCAATAATGAATCTGCTGATATTCCTGCGTTTTCAATGATTGCTCTAAATGGTGATTCACAAGCTGAGAATACTATATCAAAACCAATACTTCTATCTTTGATTAATCCTTCTGGTTTTGTTGCATTGTTTTTTGAATGAATCAAAGCAACTCCACCGCCTGGTACAATACCCTCTTCTAATGCTGCTTTGGTTGATAGGATAGCATCATCTACTCTATCTTTCTTTTCTTTCAATTCAACCTCAGATTCTGCACCTACTTTGATAACCGCAACACCACCACTTAGTTTTGCTAATCGGTTTTCTAACTTCTCTTTTTCAAAATCAGATTCAACTTTCAATTTCTCAGTTTTGATTAAACCAATTCTATTGTTAATAGCTTCTTCTTCACCATGTCCACCAATAATAGCAGTTTTTAATTTATCTGATACTACCTTATCACAAGTTCCAAAATGTTCTTCTGATACTTCTTCTAATGTAACACCCAATTCATCACCAACAACAGTTGCTCCAGTCAGAGCTGCTATATCTTTTAGAATCTCTTTTCTTTCAGCACCAAAGCCAGGAGCTTTTACTGCTAAACATTTCAAAGTTCCTCTAGCTGCGTTCACAACCATACTTGCCAATGCTTCACCATCCACATCATGAGCGATGATTACGATTGGTTTATTGTTCATTGATGATGATTCTAAGATTCCCAAAATATCATCCATCTGAGAAATTCTACCATCAAATAATAAAATATTAGGTTCATCTAACATACTAGCTAATTTAGATTGATTATTCATAAAGAAGTGAGATAGGTATCCTTTATCGAATTCCAATCCTTCTACAATCTCTAATGAAGTTTCATTTGAGTTTCCTTCTTCTACAGTTACAACACCATCGTTTCCTACTTGATGAATTGCTTCTGAGATAATACCACCAATTTCTTCATCTCCATTTGCAGAGATAGTTGCGATATTCTTAATTGCATCATTAGATTTGATATCTTCTGAAATAGTTTTTGTTAGTTCATCAACTACAACTTTAACACCTTCTTGCATACCTCTATACAATTCAATAGGATTTGCTCCTTTTTCAACCTGCTTCATACCTTCATTAAAAATATGTTGAGCTAATACTGTAGATGTTGTTGTACCATCACCAGCATTATCTGCGGTTTGTTGAGATGCTTCTTTAATAATTTGTGCTCCCAAATTGATTGTTGAATCTGAGAATTCAATTGATTTTGCCACAGTTACACCATCTTTCGTAATATGAGGTGCTCCCTCTCTTTCGATGATTACATTTCTACCTCTCGGTCCTAATGTAACTTTTACTGCATCTGCTAATTCGTTTACACCTTTAAGTAGTTTCTCTCTACTTTCTTTTCCGTGATATATTTCTTTACCCATAACTTTTTATCCGTTTACTTTTTGATTAACTGAATTTAAAATTGCTACACATTTATCTAATACAGGAGCTACCAATGGTACTTCCGATACTTTGATATTTGATTGCTGTACTAATGAATATAAAATATTAACATCATTAGCATCTAATTGTGGAAGTGTTTCTTCCGTTAATAGTTTTTCTACTTTGTTTGCCATAACTTATTCCTTTTTTGTTTTTAATTTGTTTTTAATTTTATTCTTCCCCATCCACTAATTTCATCACCATTAGGGGCTGTAAATGGTTTCCAATCCATACTAATTACTTCTATTTTGTTAGATATTGTTGCGTTTTTATATGGCATTCCTAATAATTCTTCATTAGAGTAATCACCAAATGTTGTTGATGATACTACCTCATCAAATGAATTCCCATCAGATGCATACAAAACACGCCCTTTAAATCTATTGTACATTTCTAAACTTAACCATTTTTCAAAATCTCCCAATTTTTGATGAAAATAAGATGATGGAACACAATACATATTTACATCACTACAATGTAAATTAACATCTGCTGCACACCATATAGATTCATTACTTTTAATAAGAGCTTCAGCTCCCTTTTTGGTTATCAAATATGAATGTGCTGCATAGTTTACAGGATATTTGACTGGATTTTTAAGAACATACGAATCTGTTTTTTCATACTCTAATTGTTTTGTCTGTCCACCCATTTGGATAACATCCCAATCAAAGGTATCCATTTCTTCTATGAGTTTTTTATGTCCAAATGAATTTGGTAGTAGAAGTCTAAGTAATGTATGTGATACACAAACATCATCTTCTAAAACCAAACAATTTTTAATTTCTGATGAGGTTTCTAAAAACTTCTTATAAACCATCTGATGTGATAATGCACACCCATATATTCCTTTACTTATATTACCAAACGGGTCTATAAAGGTATCGGATATACTACCATTATCTAAACATTCAGTAATATCCAATTCATTACCATCTATTGCGGTAACCCACTCTATCTTTGATTTATCAAATCCAGCAGAAATTAAATCATCTTCCAACATTCTACTACGATTATTGTGTCGTTCTAATGAAATGATATAAATTTTATCTATGAACTCCATTACTTTTCTTCTTTTTTTGATTTAATAGTTGCTTTTGCTTTTTGAATCTGTTCTACTCTCCATTGTGGTTGTCCACCTCTTAGATTTCCTTTTAAATTATGAAAACAATTGTAACATAGGAATCTTAGATTTTTTAATATATGGTCTTTCCAATTATCATTGATATGGTCTAATATCAATGGTACTTTATTATCTGTAATACGTTTCTCATCATATCCACAATTATGACAACAAGGTTTAAAATCCACCTTATCTGAGTTATTCAATAATCGGTTCTTTAACTGATGTACTGAGTAATTTGGGTAGTTACCTTCTAATATATCTTTAAGTGCGTACTTACCCTTTGTGATATTATAGGGTTTCTTAACACCCTTACCTCTTTTATTCTTTTGTAAATCCCAAAGATGTTTATTCGTTTCAGAATCTATGTATCTCTTAGAATACTTTTCATATGTTGTAAGTGATATGTTAAGGAATCTAGCAGCACCACTATTTGATTTGGAGTTCTTCATCGCATATCGAATCTGAGCTTCAGTTAAGTTGAGAGGTTCTCTTCCCCTTCCCAACACAAATCCATTTGGCATTACATCACCCTTTTTCATTATATATCTATATTTTCTTTAAGGCCTTTAATATCAGCTGAACCAAATAACCATTTGATTACTAATATTATAAAGAATGTTTCTGAGAATGTGAGTTGGGGTACATTAAATTTAATTGATATAATACAATTCCATACCAAATAGAATGGTGTAGTAAATATTAATACCCAAAGAATTAGGACTCCTACGAATCCAATTGTTGTCCAAACTATTGTTTTTAAATCTTTCATAACTATTTCATTTATATATAAGTATTAAACTTTATATTTATAATGTAAACTTTCCAAAAATTGGAAATCTTTTTTTGATAATAGGTAATTTCCAGCTGAATATTTCTGTTCTAACTGATAAAATCTCTTTCTATCTCTCCATTGTGGTATCCCTTTTAGATTACCACTACTATAAATTGTACTCTTTATTAATTTCAACAAAACTAATTGTTGATTCCAAACACTATTATATACATCGTTTACACTTTTCATTTCCAAAATAATTGTACTGATATTAATAATACTGCTAATCCTAATGATATTGCTGTTTTTGGAGTAATACCTTCATTAAAGAAATATCCAGTAAATATAGCGTAAACCACCATACCAATTCCAAATCCTACGAATCTACCTGGCCATAACAACCCATCAAATCCGTTTACTGCGTATTTAGTACCCCATAGATATAAAAATGATATAGGAATACCACATAAAGCAAGTATCCACTCATTATTCTTAAACCAATCCCATTTGAATTGACCATTAAGTTGAAACCAAACAGCAACATGTGCTATAAAGAACCAAAATAAACTTATTAGTATTAATCTACTATTCATCTTTTATATATTTTTTACGGATACCATGCGATTCCATTGAACCAGCTTCATATGCTTTTGGTGATGGCATTCCTGAATAATGACACCACGTCTCATACTCAAACTCATCATCTGAATGTTGGTTTTCGGGATGAAGTACATCATTCCCCTTCTCCATTTCTTCTTCTATATATTGTTTTGTTTTACTCATATGATACTAATATACAACTTTTATTTGGAATTACCAAAAGTTTTTATCGGTTTCTCCATTAATAAATGCTTTTTGTTTTTCGAATGCTTGTTTTAACTCTGATTTCAGAACCCTCTTCTTCACCACTTTCTTCTTAACAACCTTCCTCTTAGTTGGTTTCTTCTTAATAACCTTCTTAGGTGGCTTAGGAGTTGGTTCTTGTGGTGGTGGTCTATTAGGTATAGGAATACCAAAGTATTTTTTGTTGTACGAATCAATCAAACCCTGTCCACCCATTCCCATAACTATGATATTAGTATCTTCGGGAAGATATTTCTTTGAACGAGCATTGTTTACTTTATCAATGTGGTCATCAAAGATATCCATCTTAGGTTTTCTACAACGTTTGGGGATATGTACTACTATTGTTTTAATACCATCCGCCATAATCTAAAATTCTATGTTTTCGGATTCCAATGCCATTTCTCTATCAAATTCAGAACCATCTGATAAATTTTGTACTTGCATCATATCGATATACTCATCGGTTGTTATGTAACCACCATTAACACCTACCCATAGGGATATTGCTAATTCATTTTTTTGAAACGTTTTAATCATTTTTTATTATTTTAATTATTATTTAAGGAAAACTTCTTTTAAATCTTCTATATTGTGAGTAACTTCGTATTGTAGTAGTTCACCACCGAACTCACCAGCACCATTAGCCGTTCTATCATCTATAAGATAATCACCAACGTTTAAGTGTTTGTTGTGAGATAGAATCAATCTCTTATATGCTTTAGGAAGATATTTCTGTATCCATTCTACTTTATCAGATGATGCAGATGGGTTTTCCCAAGGTGCAGTAGATAATACATAACAATCGTATCTTTCATCTGAACTCATTACATTAAATAGAGAAATCATTTCGGTATTTGGTTTCATAGTTCCGAAGATACCTGGAACCTCATCATATCTACCTTTGTACTTTATTGTATCATGCAAATCTAATTGGTCAATTCCACTTTGGAAATTAACTAAAACACCATCCATATCGAAGTAAACTATTTTTTTATCCATTCATTATTTTAAAGGTTAGTACTCATCTTTTTACAGTACTAATATACGACTTTTTATTGAAACTACCAAACTTTTAATGTTAAGAAATTGTTAAATCTTTCCTTTGTGTTTCTCTTTACGATAGTACTTTTTTTTGTTACGATGAGGTGAAGGAACTTTTAAAGCATCAAACCACTCAGTAAGTGTTAACTTTACTGTTTTTAGTTTAATATGTTCTTTCTTATCACTCATTTACTATGTAAATATACGAAAAAAGCTTGGAATATCCAAGCCTTTTGCCATTTATTTTAAAAAGTTATTAACAATTTATATGTTAATAGGGGTTATTTACCCTGTCCTCTGTACTTCTTCTTATAATGTTTAGAATTCTTTGAGTTTGAAGTCTTACACTTAGAATGAACTCCTGGTCTTTTCCTTTTATGTTGTTTTGTATGTTCTGATGCTAAACTTCTTGCCATAACGTATCTCTTTTATATATTTCTGTATCTTCTACGATTACTCCATAGAACTTTTTTACTATTTCCCAAATATGTCAATCTACTAACTCTTTGATTGATGGAGTTTCTCTCTCCTTGTATTTGAGGTGTGCCATTGTTTTGTTGGTCTGAATTCATTAGCTCCAGATTACTCCTGCTACTGCTTTAACCATCGCATTTTCAGAAGATATATTTGTTAGTGTTGAATTTGCTTCATCTGAATATTTACCAATCCATCTTTTAATTTGGGTATCTAATGGTAAAAGAGCATCAGAGTCATCATCAAATACTATTGTTTCTACTACCACTAATTTAGGATGTGAACTATTTAGATTAGCAGCACCAGACGCATCTTCAGCGGGATAGCTACTTACATAGTTAAATGTTGTTGTTTTTGTTATTGCCATAATATTCCTTTTAATATTTTAATATAAATATACAAATTTATTTTGAAAACACCAAATTAATTACCACCTCTTTTACTTCTAGTAATAGAAGGTTTGGTATTTCTATTGATAGATGGTCTAATGTTGGTATTATTAATAGATGGTCTACTATTATTGTTGTTGTTCCTAATTACTGGTTTGCTGTTGTTAAATACTGGTTTGTTATTATTATTTAATATAATAGGTTTTGATGTAACAATTGGTTTGTTGTTATAAGTAGGAATTGTTGCTATAGGTGTAACGTTTGGTTTCACTCTACGTTTGTTTGTATCCTGTAAATTAACTATTCTATTTGCAATAGTATTCTCAGATGTTCTTCTACTACGATTCCATACTACATTGTATCCCATATTGTTATACGGGCCGTTGTACCAATTGTTTTGATTGTTGTTCCAACCATTCCACCAATTAGAACTACTCATTCCCCATAACCAATCATTCCATAACTGAGTATAGTTTTGTGAGTAATAGTACCCACTATAGTATCCATTAGATGGGTAGTATGGATTCCAATAGTTGTATCTGTTGAATCTATCAAATCCAAAACGAAACATTCTATTGTTCCAATGCCACGTTAAAGGTTGTCTGATTGCGAATTGTGCAAAATCGTATCTGAATTTGAAATCAGTTCTGAGTAATCTTTGTAACTCAAATTCGTTTTCGATTGTTTTTGTAGTGTACCCATAGATTGGGTCTACTGATGCTATTGGTTGGTAAGTTGTACAACCAATTAGTAATACCGATAATACAAGTAATACTTTTTTCATATATTTTGTTTTTCTATTTTAATTTTTTAATAACTCCGTAAAAATCTACGTTGAATCCAAATCCAGCGCCATCGTAATTGTAATCAATATTGATTGGAATATTTAGTTGTTTTACAATTGCTTGTTTGATTGCTTCTTGAATTGGCCTATCACCATTCTTTGTAAGTGGATGTAAAATATCTAAATCCTTAGAGGTTTTGGCTAATGTGATTATATCCGTATATCTACTTGTAGATACTTGAAATACTACAGTATGTTTTTTTCCTTCATGTTTGAATGTTATTTTCATACTACACCTTAGTTTATGTAATGTGTTAGTTCGTATTTACCACTATTCATACCATATAATGATATGGCCAATCCTTTTCTCTGAGGTTTACCTTTTTTAAGTAATCCGATTTGGAATGAATGTGTTTTACCAACACCTGGTCTTAATCTGTTATATTTACCACCCATAGTGATTTGAGAGTTCCAATCATCTTCATCAATATCAAACCCTTTTTTCTCAGCTGCTTTCTTAGCGAACTCAACTGCTTCACCAGCCGTTTTAAAGTAATCGTTATTACCCTCTTCAATTTGTTGAGATAAATCAATTGTTTTTGGAGCGTTATCTAATACCCACTTCTTTAAGATTTCTTTCCAAGCCTTTTCAGGTTGAACCCCACCACCTTGCTTTTTGATTGGTAGTGATGTGAATCCTTTAACTACAATCTGTGCATCTTTAAGTTTATTTTTCTGATTTGGTTGTACCATAATTGGCTTTCCATTGGAATCTACATAAGGAACTGTTTCTGCTCTTTTGTTTAGAATAACATCAATTCTACCATTTAATCCTTTTGGTAATATCTTAGTCATAATTTCCCACATAGTTTTACCAGCACCTTCATGTGTTTGTAATAGAATATCCTCAGGAACCATTCTATCTCTTTCTTTATTTGCTTTAATTGCAACGTGGAAGTTAGCAAGTACCCAAATAAGGTGAACGTTTTTAGCATCATATCCATTAGCTATTAATGGTTTAATTACATCTGTGATTGCTGATACTTTCTTAGAAGTAATATCAAATAATAGATTTGGTAATGTTTCTTTGTTATCCTTACCACTCAACATTGAGATTAACCACTTATCTTTTAATCCCATAGAATCTACAATATAATGTAGTGATGCTACATTGTTAGGATTCTTTAAATCTTTTGAGATATCTGAAATACTCATTCCTTTACCTAACACAAATTCTTCAACGTGTGCTTTAGGTGATAACCCACCACCTTTAGGTTTATCTGATAATTTCTTACCATACTTTTTATACCACTTATCAACTGAGAATTTACCTAATTGGTCTAACTTACCAACTGCTTTCTTCATCTCATCAACATCTCTTACTTTGAATCCTGCTGAATCTATGAAGTTATCTTTTGCGAATCCTTTACCACTACCAGCACCACCTGCCATAAACACTATCTGTCCATAAGGTGCTCTGTTTGAGAATGTGATTAGTTTTTCATCTATCTGTTCTTCGGTTATTGATTCATCAATATCAAAATGTTTCTTCAAATGTTTCTTAAAATACTTAAAGTCATCTCTATGAAAACCTAAAAATTGGTTATTGTTTAAGTTTCTATAAACACCCTTACCACCTTGTTCTTTACCTGTATATCTCCACATTCCGTTTGTGATAACAGTATCTTGATATCTTATGTTTTTATCTAAATCAAAATTTGGGTATTTAGAACTTGCTTCGTTTACTGATTCAAACATTTTCTTTCCGTTAGGTTTCAACATATTCATATCTTTATCAGTAATGATATATGCTGTCATCTGCCCACCCATCGAACCACCTCTTTGTAGTTTTTCAACTTCTTTTTGAGCATCTTTGTATGATTTAAACTCTTTTGGTTTATCACTAGTTTTTTGCTTTTTTATATCGTACTGTCTAATTAATGCTTTACCCTGCCCTCTACCTAAGTTACGAGTAATGTAATATTTAGCTTCGTTGATTGATTCGTTTTTTGTATCCATATATAAATCTGTAACCCATTCTATGGATTCTTTAGATTTCTTAACTTGCTTACCATACTTCTTAAAGAATGTTTTAATAAACTCTTCTTCTGATTT
>Ga0257106_1001019_pt1 | contig 14690 bp, 9 predicted proteins | sample LP_taG_3_FD_190177 | JGI IMG/M metagenome (GOLD analysis project Ga0257106, IMG submission 190177) | Marine microbial communities from Northeast Subartic Pacific Ocean, Canada - LP_J_2011_P26_10m | ecosystem: Environmental > Aquatic > Marine > Oceanic | place: Canada: Northeast Subartic Pacific...
GTCGTCGCGCCGCAGGACTTGGCGTATGGTCATCGCACCGGGGTCGTCGGCCGGTGGTAGGTTGTTACGGTCATGCAGATCGTTGAGCTGTGGCGCGAGGACTTCCTCGTCGGTCGCTGCTGCGACTCGGACCGCGCTGAGCACGTGTGAGACCGCGGTGTTGCTCTGCAAATACCCGAGTCGGCGCCCATTGCCTCGCAAAGCTGTTCGAGGCGTTGCAAAGTTTCAGGCAAGACGTATTGATACAAAAGTGTGTGCCATACCACGGCGAAGCCACGGCGATTTGGATTGCGCTCATTTGAAGTATGCGGGTATCGACTTGACTCACGCGCGTCACGGGGAACGCACGCGCGTCCCGACGCAGGCTACGGACTTCTGGGTCTTGGAGCCCACGCGCTGCCAGCGCAGCATCCTACACACACACACTCATCAAACCGGCGAGTTAATCCTGATGGCGAAGCGGCGCACGGCGACGTTGCCCATGCGACCCCAAACTTCACCCAACTGACTTCGCCGTCGGGCGATCGTGCTTCTCACTCGTCAGCGCGCTTACGACTGCTACCAGTCCGCCAGCCGCGTCGACAGCAGCCTGACAGCAGCGCATCACTTGCCATGGCACAGATGGATCTCGCGCGCGACGACCGCCTGCCGGTCACCGTGCTCTCGGGCTTCCTCGGCGCGGGCAAGACCACGCTCCTCAAGCACATCCTCACGAACCGCGAGCGCGTGCGCGTCGCCGTGCTCGTCAACGACGTCGGCGCCGTCAACCTCGACGAGAAGCTCATCAAGGAGTCGCGGCTCGTGCGCGCCGACGAGGCGCTCGTCGAGCTCACGAACGGCTGCATCTGCTGCACGCGGCGCGACGACCTGCTCCGGGAGGTGCGCGAGCTCGCGGCGCTCAAGGACGAGGCCGACGCGACGAAGCGCCGCTTCGACGTGCTCGTCGTCGAGTCGACGGGCGTGTCCGACCCGGCGAACGTCGCCGACGCCTTCGCGGACGACGCGGCGCTCGACGCGCTCGCGCGGCTCGACGCGATGGTCACCGTCGTCGACGCGGCGTCCTTTGCGGAGAACTTCGGGTCCGTGGCGACGCTGGGCGGCGGCGACCACGCGGGCCACGGCCACGGGCCCGACGACGACTGCGACGCCGGGGGGCTCGGCGAGAACGTCGTCGACCTCCTCGTGAGCCAGGTCGAGTTCGCCGACGTCGTGTTGCTGAACAAGGCGGACCTCGCGGGCGCCGCGCGGCTCGCGGCCGCGGAGACGGCCGTGCGGCGGCTCAACCCGCGCGCGCGCGTCCTGGCGACGACGCAGTCGGACGCGCCCGTGGCCGACCTGCTGCTGACCGGCCGCTTCGACGCCGAGGCGACGGGCGAGAGCTCCGGCTGGCTCGCGAACCTGCGCGCGGGCGGCGACGGCGTCGCCGAGATCAAGACGGACACGTCGCTGAGCGGCATCGGCTTCCAGAACTTCGTCTACAAGCGGCGGACGCCCTTCCACCCGGGCCGGCTCCACGACTTCCTCACCAGCCACTTCGTGTTCTACGAGCTCTCCTACGCGGACGACGACGACGACGACGACGACGACGACGCCGCGGCGCCGGCGACGGCGGCGCAGGACGCGGCGACGCTCGAGGCGAAGCGGGCGCGCGCCGTCGCCAACGCGAGGCGGTTCGGGACGATCCTGCGGTCCAAGGGCTTCGTCTGGCTCGCGACGCGCAACGACCACGTCGGCGAGTGGAGCCAGGCGGGGTGCGTCGGGCGCCTGGGCACCGAGGCCAAGTGGTACTGCACGGCGCCGCCGGAGGCCTGGCCCGAGGACGCCGACGAGCGCGCGGCGATCCTCCTCGACTACCCGGACGAGGAGCGCGACGTCGATCCCGAGGACCTCGACCCCGTGGAGGCCGTGGGCGACCGCCGCCAGGAGATCGTCTTCATCGGCATCGACCTGCGCAAGGACGCGCTCGAGGCCGCGCTCGACGCGTGCCTCCTGACGACGCGGGAGTGGATGAAGCAGCAGGCGTGGCAGCGGCGCGCGCTCGGCGGCGCGGACGAGCCGGACCCCCTCGCGGACGCCGACCCCTTCGACGCCTGGCCCGACTTCGACCGCGAGGACGCCATGGACGAGGGCGACTTCGAGGGCGCTTGAAGCGCCGTCGCCATAGACCACCCCGGGAGTAACACGTCGGTCATCCCCGGCCTTCGGGCCCCCTGGGAACCTCCGCGGATATCCCGCGCCGCAGACTTCGCCGCAGCAAATGCCGCAGCCCGACTCCAAGGCCAAGTTTAGCTCGTGAAGTTATTGAAGTTTACGTTGCTGAGCTGTCCATGGCCAATCCGTATCGGGGATGGGCATCGATGGGCAGCCTAACGGCGAGCCGGGCGATCCCGACCGAACTTCGGAACGCTCGAGCCGCGTCGCGTCGAAGTCGATTCGGCCGATTTGGGGACGAATCGAGTGCTCTCGTCGACGTCTCGACGCACGACCGAAGACTCCGCGTCGAAACCACACGCCCACGTTGACGTCGGGTCGAATATTTTTGAATTTTGGCCCAGGCTCGTCCACGACCCGCTCGCGCACGCGAGCCTCTACGGCGCCAAGTTCGCCGCGCCCCGGTTCCTCCTCTTCTACGACGACGCGTCCCAGGCGCGCGGCGAGGCCTTCGCGCGCGACCACGCGGGCGCCTGGGCACACCACGCGTGGGACGCGGACCGCGGGCCCTCGTCCTGCGACGCGCGCGGCTCCGGCGACCTCGCCGTGGCCTTCGGCGACGGGCGGGAGGAGGCGCTCCTCTAGCGTGGTGCGCCGGGTCCGCCTCTGCGCGCGGGTGCGCGGGCGTTCGTGCGTGCGTCGCGCGCGCGGGCACACGGCCGCGCGTTGAAGGACGTCTTGAAGATCTGTTGAAGGTTGGGTGAAGCAGCGACCGACACACGGCGTCGAGCCCGGTGCCGGCCTACGAGGGCGTAATGGCCGGCAAGAAGAAACGCGCCGCCATCAAGGAGCTGAAGAAGAAGCGGCGCGATCGCGCCGTCGACAAGGACGGGCGACCTCTCAGCAAGAAACGAGCGAGGCAGGAGGAAGACGAGCCCGACGAGCCCGAGGAGCCCGACGAGTTGGTGGGGCTCCAGAGCGCCGAGGGCGCCTTCTACCTCGTCGACGCCGCGGCGGAGCGCGTCTACGACTCGGCGCGCGACGTCTACGACCGCCTCGTCGCCGCCGGCCGCTGGGACGCGAGCGCCCGGGAGCTCGTGCGTTCGTCCGACGGCGCGCGCGTCCCGCTCGGGTCGGCCCCGGCGGCCGCGCCGTTGCCCGCGCCGGCGCCCGCGCCGACCGCGCAACCGGTGGCCGCCGAGCCCGCGTCGCGCGAGCGCGCGGGCCCGCGCCTCTCGAAAGCCGCGCGGCGCCGGGAGAAGAAGGAGACCAAGGCCGCCGAGGCCGCGGCCGCGGCGGCGCCGACGACGAGCGCGCCGCCAGCGAAGAAGAAGCGTAGGAGATAGTATATTGGTGCTTTTTTTGTGGCTTTGCGTGCTTCGACGGAAAGTCCCGGTTGGGCTCTGGACGTGCTCCTGGTCACGGGGTCGGCGAGCGACAGCGATGGCCGGACGGTGCCTGCCGTCGTGCCGCCGCGGGCGTCGCGGGACGTCGACACGCGGGCGGCAGAGTGCGCGAGGCGGACGCATGGACGCCCGTCCACCAAATCGAGGCCTAAATCGATCTGGAAGTTCGAGTTTCTGCTCGAATCTCTTGCGCGCTCGCTGCCGAAATCGACCGCCTGCCCTGTCACCAGGCATCTCGTCGTGTGCACGCCGCGCAGTTGCAACCGCGCCCGCAGCCTTGCACGCACCATGCCCGCGACGGAGATGGCGTCGCGGCGCGGCTACGAGGTCATCAACCCCGTCAACGGCGCGGGCGCCGCGTCGTCGGCGACGCCGCTCGCCGTCGGCGATCCGGAGAAATCTCGGTTGCCCAAGAAGGTGCTCTACGGCTGCGCCGCGGCCGTCGCCGTCTTCCTCGGCCTCGTCGCCGTCTCCGCCTCCGGCGCCGAGGAGAAGCTCCTGAAGCACAAGCTGCCGCCGACGCTGAGCGCGGGCGCGTCCGACGACTTCGACGCCGACGGCCGCTTCATCCTGCCGGACTTCGACACGCGCAAGCCCTTCGCGTCGTTCCTCCCGGGCATCGGCGGCGAGTGGGGCATGCCCATGTGGGCCTTCTACGTCAACCGGGGCCAGGGCCTCGCCGCGTTCGGCGTCGAGAACAAGGACAAGCCGCTCATGGAGTTCACGCCCGCGAACAAGGCCTACCTGACGACGTCCACGGAGGGCTTCCGCACGATGCTCAAGGTCTCGCGCGACGGCGGCGAGCCCAAACTCGCCCAGCCCTTCTTCTCCGTCGACGACGACGCCGCGGACCGGACGATGCTCATCGGCATGAACGAGCTCGAGATCGCCGAGGTCGACGCGGCCACGGGCCTCGAGACGCGCATCCTCTACTACACCGTGCCCGGCGAGGACTTCCCCGCGCTCGTGCGCCGCGTGACCATCACGAACCTCGAGGACACGGAGGCCGCCGTCGACGTCGTCGACGGGCTCGCGCGCCTCGAGCCCTTCGGCGTCAACAGCGGCCAGCTCGCGGCCATGGGCCGCACGCTCGAGGGCTGGATGCGCGTCTACAACTGCGGCCGCGACGAGGACAGCGACGTCGTCGACAAGGGCCCCTGCGAGCTGCCCTACTTCAAGCTGAGCGCGTCGACGGCCGACTCGGCGCAGGTCGCGATGATCACCGAGGGCAACTTCGCCTTCGGCTTCGTCGAGGACGGCGACGAGTCGACGCTCGTGCCCATGATCGTCGACCCGGACGTCGTCTTCGGCTCCGACACGACGTTCCGCGAGCCGCTCGGCTTTACGGACTACGAGACGCTCGCGGCCGCGGACGAGGTCAAGGTCTCGAAGACGCCCTGCGCCTTCGCGCTCGCCCAGAAGACGCTGGCGCCCGGCGCGGCCATGACCCTCGTCGAGGTCTTCGGCCACGCCAAGACCGTGGAGCAGCTCACGGACGACATCGCGCCGAAGGCGCTCGAGACCGCGTTCGTCGCCGGCAAGTACGCCGAGGCCGTCGCGCTGGCCGAGCGCCTCACGCGCGTCGTCCAGAGCGACACGGCGAACCCCCTCTTCGACGCCTTCTCGCGCCAGATGCAGCTCGACAACCTCCTCCGCGGCGGCTACCCCGAGTTCCTCGGAGACCCCGAGGACCCCAAGGTCTACCACACCTTCTCCCGCATCCACGGCGACCTCGAGCGCGACTACAACAACTACCAGATCGACACGACCTACTATTCCCAGGGCAGCGGCAACTACCGCGACGTCAACCAGAACCGGCGCGTCGACGTCTACCTCTTCCCCCGGCTCGGCGACTTCAACCTCCGCGAGTTCCTCACGCTCAAGCAGGCCGACGGCTACAACCCGCTGACCGTCGCCACGGCCTTCTTCTCCATGGGGGGCGGCGGCGACGACGGCGCCGACGGCGCCGACGACGCCGCGGACGCCGCGGCGTCCGTCGCCGCGGACGTCTGCGCGGACGACAAGTCCGCGAAGAAGCTCGCGTCGATCCTCGGCCGCCCCTTCCGCCCCGGGGACCTCTTCGTCGCCGCCAAGGCCGCCAAGGTCGAGCTGAGCGTCGAGCGCGAGGCGTTCCTGGACGCCGTCGCCGCGGCGTCGGACCAGGTCTTCGCGGCCAACTACACGCACGAGGGCTTCTGGGCGGACCACTGGGACTACGACCTCGACCAGGTCATCTCCTTCGAGGCCATCTTCCCCGACGACGTCGAGCGCGCCATGTGGGACGGCGAGCCGCTGCCCTTCTACATGTCGTCGGGCACCGTGCAGCCGCGCGACTTCAAGTACGTCGAGGTGCCCGAGCTCGGCGTCCGCCAGTACAACAGCGTCTACGACGACCCGGCGAAGCTCGGCCAGCTCAACGACCGCATCACGAAGCCCGACGGCGCCTTCGAGCTCGCCAGGGACTCGTCGGGCGAGTCCGACGACGCGCACACGTACGTCTACGCCGTGTCGCCCGTGGCGAAGCTCTTCCTGCTCTGCGTGACCAAGTTCGCGCTGCTCGACCCGTCGGGCATGGGCATCGAGATGGACGCGAACAAGCCCGGCTGGAACGACGCCATGAACGGGCTGCCCGGGCTGCTGGGCTCCGGCATGGCGGAGACGGCGGAGTGCTGGCGCATCGCCGTGTGGCTCAAGGAGACGATCGCCCGCGTCGACCGGGGCATCACCGTGCCCGCGGAGCTCGACGGCCTCGTGTCCAACATCACGGAGGCCCTGGGCGACGCCTCCCTCTCCGACTTCGAGTACTGGGACGCGGTCGCGGACGCGCGCGAGGCCTACCGCGAGTCCGTGCGCCTCTTCTTCTCCGGCGACGAGGTCAAGCTCTCGGCCAAGGCGCTCGTCTCCTTCCTCGGCGACGTCGCGGACAAGCTCGAGGAGGGCATCGAGAAGTCGCTGACCTACACCGACGGCGTCGTCATGCCGTCCTACTTCCAGCACGAGGTCAAGGACTTCGAGTACACGGGCATGACGAACTTCGTCGGCCAGCCCTTCGTCCACGCCAAGGCCTTCAAGGCCAAGGTCTTCCCGCTCTTCCTCGAGGGCCCCGTGCGCCAGCTCAAGACCGTCGACCGCGACGACGAGGCGCAGCTCAAGGCCATCCACGACGCCGTGCTCGCGTCGGACCTCTACGACGAGCCCATCGGCCAGTACAAGATCTGCGAGTCGCTCGAGGGCCAGCCCTTCGAGATGGGCCGCATGATGGCCTTCACGCCCGGCTGGCTCGAGAACGAGTCCATCTGGCTCCACATGTCCTTCAAGTGGTACCTCGAGCTCATCCGCGCCAAGCTCTTCGACGAGTTCTGGACCGCGATGGAGACGGGCGCGCCCTACAACATGGACGTCGACACCTACGGCCGCTCGCCCCTCGAGTGCGGCTCCTTCATCGTGTCCTCGGCCTACCCCGACGAGTCCATGTGGGGCACGTCCTTCCTCGCGCGCCTCTCCGGCTCGACGGCCGAGTTCCTCTCCATGTGGCTCGAGATCTTCGTCGGCTCGCGGCCCTTCTCGCTCTCCGACGACGGCGACCTCGAGCTCGCCTTCGCGCCGGCGCTCAAGGGCGACATGTTCAAGGAGGACGGCACGGCATCCTTCGTCTTCCTCGGCGGCGTCGACGTCACCTACGTGAACCCGGCCAAGGCCGACGCGTGGGACTGCGACGTGACCAAGCTCGTGCTCTTCGCCGACGCGGACGACGCCGAGGGCACGACGGTCCACGGCTCCAAGCTCACGGGCAAGGACGCCGAGGACGTCCGCGACCTCAAGTACGGCGCCATCGAGGTCCACCTCGACTAGCGCGGCGCCGGCGACGCCCCGCGCGCCGCCGCGCGCCGACGGGAGACCGCGCGGCGCACCGAGCGCGCGAGCGGCCGAGCGCGCGAGAAGAAGAACGAAGCACCTTCTCTCCCCTAACAGAGACACAACGACAGCATTGTCACAGCAACCGCGCTATCACTTGCGCTATCGCGAGGCGGCCTGACTAGCGTAAGTACTAGCGTACAGGAGGGCAAGTGATCGGGACTGATCTCCCCGGGCACCGCCCTCTGCCACTCCGGAGGCACGACGCGACGACCCCGCCGCCCAGCATCGAGCACAACAACCCGCACCGCCTCGCGCCCGCCCGCCCGCCTCAGCGCGCCCGCCCGCCCTCCGTCTCGCGCGTCTCGGGACCCCGGTCGCTTTCCCAAAAAACCGCGCGGAGAGCCGGCGTCCGCCCGCCAAAGTTCGAAGACCCGGCAGCCGCCGTCGCGCCCGCGACCCGCGCCGCCCGCGTGACCTCATGGACGCCCTGGAGGACGACCGGTCGTCGTCCGGGCCCGAGGAGGAGCGCGAGTCCCTCGCCTGCGACAGCGACTACGAGTACGACGACGGCGACGACGAGGTCGAGGACGTGGGCAAGTCCGGGTGGCTCGAGGACCACCACAAGACGAAGCGCTGGGAGAAGAAGGAGGCGGAGCTGCGCGCGGCGATGGCGTCGAGCGGCGAGGGCGCCGAGAAGCTCAAGCTCGAGCTCCGGGACAAGACCGCGGGCGGCCTCGGCTGCGTCGTCGGCGGCGCGGGCGTGCCGACGCACGCCTTCTCCGGCGCGGCGTCCTTCAAGGTGCTCGCCGCGGACCTGCTGGCCCTCCAGCACGCGGCGGAGAGCCGCAACCTCGCCGACGGCGGGGACCGGCCCCGGGGCGTCCACGTCGAGGCCGAGGCCGTCGACGACAACGTCTACCACTGGCGCGTGCTCCTGAGCCGCTTCCCGCCCGGGTCGCCCATGGCCGCGGAGCTCGGCAAGCTCGAGCGGGCCCACGGCTACGGCCACGTGGAGCTCGAGGTGCGCTTCACCATCGACCTCTACCCGTTCTTCCCGCCGCTCGTGCGCCTCGTGCGGCCGCGCTTCGGCGGCGGCGCGCTCGCGCGCGTCGCCATGCTCCCGCAGCTCCAGCTGAGCTCCTGGAACTCCGTCGGCGGCATGCAGCCCGTCTTCGAGGCCATCGCCGACGCGCTGGGCGCCGACGCGGCGCGCGCGCCGCTCGACGCCGGCGACGCGCGCAACGACCCCTACGCGTCCGTCGACGGCGCCTACACGGACCTGGAGCACGTGCTCATGCGCCTGGGGCTGCTGACGGAGACGCGGGGCCGCGCGCGCCGCGCCGTCGACGACGCCGCGGCGCCCGCGGCGCCCGCGCGCGCGGCGGCGGCGCCGCGCGCGGCGCGCGCGGCGCCCGCGGCGCCCGCGGCGGCCGCGCGCGCGGCGGACGACGCGTCGTCGAGCGACGACGGCGGCGTCCAGGGCGAGGGCAGCGCGGCCGCGGCGCCCACGGCGCCGCCCGTGCCCGGGGGCGAGCCCGGGGAGCAGGGCAAGCGCAAGGCGCGCGCGTACTGGGCCAAGGGCACGGGCTACGGCCACGACAACAGCGAGGCCGCGGTGACCTGGGACGTCGACGCCTACGTCGCCGCGCAGCGCGAGAAGGACCGGCTCGTGGGCGACGTGCTCCGGCGCGCGCTCGGCCTGCTCCGGCGCGAGGGCGACCTCGACGACGGCGACGCGCGCGTCGTCGCCGGCTCCGCGCTCGTGCCCGTGCTCGCGGCCTACGCGCGCAACGAGAGCCTCCTCGACGCGTCGCGGCACGCGGCGCTCTACGGCGTCGCCATGGAGCTCCTGTCCGCGCTCGCGCGGCGGCCCGCGCTCGCGCCCGCGCTCGTCGGCGCCGCCGACGACGACCGCGACGACGAAAACGCGCCCGCCGTCGCCGCGGAGAAGCTCGCGCGCGAGGCGCGCGGCGACGCGACGCGCGCCGACGGCGAGCCCGAGGCGCTCGTCGACCTCGTGCTCGCGCTGAAGCGGCGCCTCGCCGTCTTCCACGCGGCGAAGCGCAAGGACGCGGCGTCGCGGCCGGCGGCCGGCGCCGCGGCGCCCGCGGCCGTGGCCGCGCCCGCCGCGCCGCCGCGGGCCCGCGGCGCGGCGCCGGCCGCGCCGGACGACAACGACGCGGCGGCCGAGGGCCTCATGCCGCTCATCGAGCGCGCGGTCGACGACGTCGGCGCCGCGGTCAAAGCGCTCGCGGCTCGAGCGCCGCGGCGCGCGGCGCCCGCGGCGCCCGCGAAGCGGCCCCGCGACGAGCCCGCGGCGCCCGCGACGCGGTCGCGGAAGCGCGCGCGCGAGGCGCCCGGCGGCGGCGACGACGCGGAGGCGACCTACCGGAAGGCGATGCGGCCGCTGCAGTACGACGAGGCCGACGAGGCCGCGGCGGCGACGTGGCGCCTCGCCGCGCCGTCCGCCGCGCGGTCCCACCCGGCCTTCGCGCGGCGCCTGGCCCAGGAGCACGTCGACATCTCCCAGAGCCTGCCGCTCAACGCGTCGTCGTCCGCGTGGTGCCGCGCGCACCCCAGTCGCATGGACGCGCTCCGCGTGGCCATCGCCGCGCCCGAGGGCACGCCCTACAGCGGGGGCCTCTTCGTCTTCGACGTGCGCTTCCCGTCGACCTACCCCTCGGGCCCGCCGAGCGTCCAGCTCCTCACGACGGGCCGCGGCACGGTGCGCTTCAACCCGAACCTCTACGAGTGCGGCAAGGTCTGCCTCAGCCTCCTGGGCACCTGGGAGGGCCGGGCCGGCGAGACGTGGAACGAGCGCACGTCCACGCTGCTCCAGGTCCTCGTGTCCATCCAGGCCCTCATCTTCGTGCCCGACCCCTACTACAACGAGCCTGGCTACGAGCAGCAGATGGGCACGCCCGCGGGCGACGCCAAGAGCGACCAGTACCGCGCCAACGTCAAGCAGAACACGGTCAAGTGGGCCATGCTCGACGCGCTCAAGAACCCGGACCCGTCGTTCAAGGACGTCGCCGAGAAGCACTTCAAGCTCCGCGCGGCCACGATCCTCCGCGACCTCGACGTCGCGCTCGCGGAGGCCAAGGCCAAGGCCGCCAAGCCGCCGCCGCCGCCGCGGCAGCCACCGGCGGGCGCGCCCGCGAGCGGCGGGCCGCCGCCCGCGGGCGACAACCGCTTCTGGCAGCTCCACGCGAAGGCCTTCGAGGCCCAGCGCGCGGAGCTCGGCGACCTCCTCGCGGCGCTCCCGCCGGTCTAGCCGCGCGCGGCGCGGCGGCCGCGGCCCCCCGTCCCCCGAATCCCCCCCGCCTACCCCCTAGCGCCCACTTACGAGCCGCGGCTCTTCGGGCGGGGCGAGCGAGAGGCGACGCGGGCGGGCGAGGCGACGCGAGAGAGCGGACGAGGCGCGGACGACGCGCGCGGGTCAGTCCCCGGGCCGCCGCGGGTCCGGCGGGTTCCGCGGCGGCGGCACGCGCGCGAGCTGCTTCTCCGACGTCCAGCCCGCCACCGGCGCGACGACGCGGACGCGCCGCTTCTTCGGCGCGTCGGCGGTGGCGCCGCCGACGTCCAAGGCCTCGACGACGCGGACGACCGTGCCCCGCGGGAGGTCCGCGAGGAGGGGGCTGTCGAGCGCCGCGGCCGCGCGGACCAACGCGCCTTTCGAGATGACGCGATACTCGACCTGGGCGGCGAAAGGGCGCGATCGCGTCGGAGCGGCCGCGTTCCCCTTCGTTTCGGCTCCCGTCTCGGTCATGGTCCCCTCCCATCTCGGTCGCGATCCCCTCGTGTTCGGACGAGCGATCATCTCTCGGAGCGGCCTGGATGCATCGCCCGGCACGCGCTCGCGTCGAAGCGACGTCGGAGCGCCGTCGTGCCGCGCCGCGGTCGACGGCCGCGTCCGCGTCGCTCTGGTCCTCCGGCGGCGGCGGCGCGAGCTGGCGCCAGGCGAAGAAGCCGAAGCGGACGCGCTTCGGGTCCGCGGCCGCGGGGAGCATGCGGCTGTTGCGGAGGAAGAAGGCGACGCGCTGGCAGTCCGTCCGCTTGTGGCCGCCGGCCGCGGTGCCCGACTGGCTCAGCACGACGACGTGCGCGCCGTCGTGGGCGGCCTCGGCGACGGCGTTGAGCGCCGCCTTGCCGTCGTCGCAGAGCATGGCGATGGCCTCGGCCGTGGGGCCCGTGCGCGCGCAGAAGAGGACCTCGCCGGCGTCGTCGACGCACCACGCCGTCGGGAGCTCGACCACGTCGACCTTCTCGAGCGCGTCGTCCGTGAGGCGCACGGGCCCCGGCCAGGCGCCCGCCGCGTCCCGCTCGGCGGGCGACCGCGCGTCGACGAGCACGTAGCGCTCGAGGCTCGGCTGCTCGAGCGCGGACCGGAGCTCGACGGCCGACAGCTCGACGCGGCCGTAGAGCTGCGCGATGAGCGACGGCATGTGGTGCAGGTTGAACGTGAACACGGACTGGAAGATCTCCGCGGCCCAGTCGTCGTCGTCGACGTCCGCCGTCGCCGCCGCGGCCGCGCCCTCGCAGGCGTCGGCGAGGCACTTGTAGGCCTCGGCCAGGCGCTGGAACTGCTCCTTGGACCCGCCCTTGTCCGGGTGCGCGCGCAGGGCCTTGCGCTTGTAGGCCTTCTTGAGCTCGTCGGCCGTCGCCGCCTCGCCGACGCCGAGCAGCGCCAAGGCCTCGGCGCGGGTCATTGCGGAGGCCATCGGGCGCGGGCAGCCCCCTGCACTTGCTCGGCAACTTGACGTCGATCGCACTAGTCTTTGTAGGGGTGTTCGACCGCGCGCCGCATGCATGGAACTCGCGCCTTCACCGCGTATTCGCGCGCCGCGGCGGGCGCCGGAGCCCCAGCACGACGGGTCGCCTTCGTGCGCGGCGGTTCGACGGAGTACGATTAGGCTATACGCGGGCGCGACTCGGAGGCGCCGCGCGTTCGGCGGAGCGAGCGAGGCGCCGTGTCCCGGTGCCGACCCTTGGCGGACGACATCTCGGGTCGCGTCGAGGCGGCCGTCGGCGCGCTAGTCGAAGTCGATGCACTCCTTGGGGATGACGCCGCCCTTGGGGACCTCGCACTCGTCGAGCATGTCGTCGAGCTCGTTGGGCGTCTTGCCCTCGAGTTGCGGGTCGTTCGCCGTGACCACGTTGCCCGCGGCCGCGCTGGCCTCGACGGGCGCCTGCGAGCGTCGCGTGCGTCCCGGACTCGACGCGTCGCGTCTTCCCGAGCAGCCGGAAGAAAGGCGCGCGCGCGTCCCGGACTCGACGCGTCTTCCCGAGCAGCCGGAAGAAAGGCACGCGCGCGTCTCGATCCGTCGCCGACTGCGCATCGGCGACGCCGCGCGCGTGTCCCGTCGGCTTCCCGAGGCGGAACAAAGGCTGGGACCGACGCTGGGAGCACGCACGTCGAAGTCGTCGAGGTCCGGCGTCGCGCGCATGCAGACGGCGCGCGAGGGCGCGACGAGGGGACGGAATGCAACTGCAGACGAGACGAGGACGAGCAATTTGAGCATGGTGCGGCTCGAGTCGGGCGGGGACGCAGGTGGCTTTGGCTCCGATTCCCGAGGCGCTTCGGCGCTTCCAAAGCTGGGACCTCAAGTTTACTTCAAGGACGTCACGCGCGCGGTCCGGCCGCGCGCCCACAGCTCCGCTCGCGAAGAACGCGCGAGACGCCGGGCCCGCGTCCGCTCGCCTCGGGCCGGCGCGGGCGCGCGCGGCCGCCGCCGCGGCTCCGCCCCTCGAGAGCGCCCCGAGCGCCCCCGGGGGCTCGAGCTCGCGGCCTTCGCGCCCCTCCGGGCTCGCCCCCCCCCGGGCGGACCGACGTCGCGCAGGCTCATGTTAGGCTAGGCGCGCGGGTCGGGCGGCGCGCGCGGCGGGCCGGCGGCGCGGGTCGGCGACCGGCGACCTCGGGCGCGCCGGGTGTCCTCGCGCGCGTCGCTCAGTAGACGTAGTTCTTGACGAAGAGCGACTCCTCGTCCGAGGGCTGGGAGCCCGGGACGTACTTGCCGAGGTTGGCCTCGGAGTTGGCCTGCGCGCGCGCGAGGAGCTGCTTCTGCGCCGCGTCGTAGTTCTCCTCCTTGCCGCCCCACATCTTGATGCACGACGACTGGAGCGCGCGCGAGTAGGAGAAGGTGAGGGCCGTCGTCGACTTGCGGGAGACCTTGTTGATCTCGTTGAGGTAGATGGACGCGTCCTCCTCGGAGATGCCGCCGGAGAGGAAGGTGACGCCGGGCATGGCCGCGGGCACGCAGCGCTCGAGCGTCTGGACCGTGAGCGCCGCGATCGTCGCGGGGTCCGACTTCTCGGGGCACTCGATGCCGGGGACGACCATGGCGGGCTTGAGGAGGGAGCCCTCGAGGAGGACGCCGTTCTCCTGGATCTTCTTGTAGACCGTCGTGAGCACGCGCTCCTGGACCTTGGCGGCCGTGTAGACGTCGTGCGTGCCGTCGATGAGGATCTCGGGCTCGACGATGGGCACGAGGCCCGCCTCCTGGCAGATGCGCGCGTAGCGCGCGAGGTCCTGGGCCGCGACCTCGATGGCGAGGTCCGTGGGCAGGTTCGCGGCCGTGTCGACCTTCAAGGCCGTGCGCCACTTGGCGAAGCGCGCGCCGCGCGCGTAGTACTTCTGGCAGCGCTCGAGGAGGCCGTCGAGGCCCGTGCACCAGTTCTCGCCCTCGCCGGCGCCGACGAGGGGCTGGAGGCCCATGTCGACCTTGATGCCGGGGATGATGCCGATGCCGCCCATGACGTCGACGAACGGCTTGCCGTCCGGGTCGTCCTGGAAGAGCGTCTCCTCGTAGAGGATGGCGCCGGAGATGTACTCGCTGATGCCGGGAGTCGTGAAGAGCAGGTTGCGCCAGATCTGGCGGTTCGCCTCCGTGTTCTCGAGGCCGATGGACTCGAGCCGCTTGCCGACGGTGCCCGTCGACTCGTCGCACGCGAGGAGGCCCTTGCCCGGGAGCGTCATGGCCTTGGCCGTCGCCTGGAGCTCGTCGGAGTACTTGGCGAGCGACATCTGCGTCGCCGCGGGGGCCGCGCGGCTCGTCGAGGGGAGCGCCCGCGGCGCCACGAGGGCGTCGCTTGAAGCGAGGAGCGAGAGGGCGAGGATCGTCTTGGCCATGGTGCCTACGGCGGTCGGGCGGTTTCCCACGGCTTTTTCGCGAAGGGCGCGTCGGCGGGGGTCGCGGGGCGGCGACTCGCGCGGCGCAAATTGAGGACGCGGTGACGTGCTGCTGCTACTTGCCGAGATCGCGGTGGTCGAGAGGA
>Ga0257106_1001020_pt1 | contig 14686 bp, 7 predicted proteins | sample LP_taG_3_FD_190177 | JGI IMG/M metagenome (GOLD analysis project Ga0257106, IMG submission 190177) | Marine microbial communities from Northeast Subartic Pacific Ocean, Canada - LP_J_2011_P26_10m | ecosystem: Environmental > Aquatic > Marine > Oceanic | place: Canada: Northeast Subartic Pacific...
TGCCTCCCAAATTGACAAGAACTTGACCGTAACAGACGGTGCAACACTCTTCATCGACACCGCTACAACTGTTAGCTCAGGTCTGAGCATCACCGTGGCAGAAGGCGCTACATTGACGCTTAATGGGGATCTTGTGGGCACCGATGTCGACGCTGGTCTTCTGGTCTACAATGAAACGGAATTGTACCTTAATTTTGGAGATCTTTCAGAAACTGGAAAAGTTCGAATCAACTTTGACCACACCATCCCAGAAACAGCGATGTTCAACGTCACCATTGGTAACGAAACCCAAAACGCCGTTGGGGCAGACCATGTGGACATCACTGCTGCACTTGATGGAACGCCGCTTGTTGTGGAATTCCACGTCTACTACTTCTTTGCCACGCAGATTACAAGCGTGCAAGCACTCCATTCTGGATCAGGTGGCACTGTTGTGATCGATGCTCAAAACCTCAACCACACTGGTGGCAGTTTGAAATGGAACGCAGCGTCATTTAGCCTCGATGTCCAAGGCACACTCAACGTCAACGGAGCAACCATTGCTGGAGCGGATATCAACTGCGCTCATACCTGCGTCATGATGGATGCAACACTCATGGGAAGCGCTCCAGTTCACATTGGAAACGATGGAAGCCTTACCATTAACCAATCGAGTGTTCAAGGATCCCGTACTGATGAAGACATCATCGCTCACGACCAAGCGACAATCACCTACATCGATAGCACGGGAACAGGTGGTCAAACCGACGCATGGATTCGTTTGCTCTCACATCGAATCCTCCACACAAATGCAGGAAGCATCACCCTTCACGCCACAGGATTGGGTTATTCAGGCAGCACCGTTGACAACGTGACTGACAGCAATGGGCACGTAAACTTCGCACGGAGTGAACAATCAAGGATCGTTGAATGGCTGGACGGAGACGGCGTTTACCACGAAGAAGACGCTGAGGTCCTTCTCACCCTCAGTTCTCACTGGGGCGACTTCCAAACCACAATAGACGCACCACGAACACCTGTGGCCACAGCTACAGTACCACTCCCATTCATCAGTGTTGAATCGATTGAATTGGAAACAAACGTTGGCTCGATTGGTACCAGGGTCAGTGGGGATGTCGTTGTCAAAAACTCAGGTACGGTCGCAGTTACGGGCGTCAATTTTTGGTGTTACGCCGGAAATGAGTTGCAAGATACTACTCAATTGACCGTTTCATTGGAACCTGGTGAATCAAAAACCATCTATGTTTCTTGGTATGGAAACGCTGCAGGATCACAAGCGCTTGAATGCAAGCCAAACATTCCGACCGTCATGCAGTCAATTACCGAAGATATTTCCAACATCAACGGTGCTACCTCCGATGAAGTGAAATGGTCAGTCGCAGAGGAAGTTGAAGGTCAACCGTTGACGATATACGCTGCTTTGGTTGCTGTGGTCTTGCTTGGAACGTTCATAATCTCCAACCAGGCGTCAAAGAAGGTCAACGACAGTTTGCGGGAAAATTCAGACACAGCCGATGCTTCAGAAGAGGAAAAGCATGCTTCAGAAGACGAAATGGATGAATCCGATGAGTCACAAAAAGCAGAGAATAATTCTGAAAACGGTGGATTCAAGTGGCAAGACTGAGCCACGTGGTCGCCCTAGGGACGGCAAGGCAGAGGATTATCGATTTCACACTGGAGCGGTCATCGACCATTCCGTGCTTGGTTTGTGCCAATCTCTTGCTTGATCGGTTTCCAGTCGCAGTTGAAGGCCTTCTCCAGATTCAAACTCGAGATCAACAAGGTCGAATGCAACGCTGAGTTCGTTTGATCGGAAGGTATCATCGAACAGAATTTCCTGATTGATGACGGAACCGTCCAGTGTTCGTTCGAGCATAACTCGAACATGGCATTCTTGAAGTGGATTTCGAAGGGTGCATGACTCGCTGCTCCCATCATGCTCAACTGTCACAAAGCCTTCGATCGTGACCAAGCCTGCAGATGGAATAAGATTGATCACTGTGTCCTTAGCGGTCGGAGCGCAGACGCACTCCATGTTATCCGATTCAACCGTTCCAACCATGTCAACGGTGAGTTCAAGCGAGGCTTGAACAATTGATTCGATGGAAGTGGAGGTTGCTGTCACAATGTAGTGGCCGGCCTTGGTGTAGGCATGGGTGGTAGATTCTCCGGTAGCGGTGGTTCCGTCGCCGAAGTCCCAAGTCACAACACCGGCGGCATTCTTGCTTTCAAGCATGAATTCATGCAAACGCTCAGTGACGACTTCTTCCTCATCGTTATCGCCTTCATCAACTTCCAAAAGCGTATATTCGTTGATGCCGTTTGTAGCATCAGCGTCGATGGTGAAGGTGCCAGAGCTGCCCGAGGAGGAGGATGTCAAGTTTGACAGTGCGACACCGGAGGCGGCGCTGAGTACCAACAGGAAAACGAGGGTTGCTGCTGATATTGTATACTTCATGGTTCTAGTTACTCAGGTCGCCTTATGAACTCCTGTTTGATAAAAACAAAAACCAACACCAGGTTTTGGTGGACAAACCGCCTTGACGCGAGCAAGAACGAACTGTTTGAGCGGCTTCTTACTGATTCTTGAGATAGTCTTCGCCGTACCAAGCCCACTGTTCCACCGTCCAACCAGTTGGAAGGCCAGAGGCAGGCAGAGGGGGACCGGCAGGTGCATGAACAGAAGGTACTGGTTTGGTATCTTCGAAAACATTCATCTGGTCCAAATGCTCTGAGTTACTGCGCTTTCGTAGAACGAAAAAGCCCAGCGTCAATGTGAGCAAGAGGACGCCAATGCCTGCAAAGACCACCAACAAAGAAGAGGATTTGCTTGCCTCGAACCTCATTGCGTCGTTCGGGAAAGCATCTGCTGCGTCAGACCAACCGTCGCCATCAGAATCTAAGCAACCAAACCGATCTTCATAGGAATCACCCTTGATTTCTGGGCAAGCATCTGAACGGTTGGTCCCAATTTGATTAGGATAACTGTCAAGATCAGTGTCCGACCATGATTGAGCATCATCAGGGAAGGCGTCAACGATGTCCGCCCAACCGTCGCCATCGGCGTCAGGGCAACCAAATTTCTGTTCAGTCGACAGACCGTACTGAGTGATGCATGCATCTGGTTGGTTGCCTGTTTGGGAATCGCCAAATCCGTCCATGTCTTGGTCGAGGTGCTGTGTGGCATCAAACGGAAGCATGTCGCCCGCATCAGACCAACCGTCACCGTCTGTATCGAGGCAACCAAAGCGGTCTTGGAAGGAAGCACCGGACACCTCTGGGCATACATCTGCTTCGTTTCCGAGTGGATTGTCACCGAAGCCGTCAGCGTCTTGATCAAGATGTTGGGAAGGTTCGGCAGGGAATGCATCCGCTCCTAGGAGCGTTGTCCAACTTGAACTTGGATTGGACCAGCCATCAGCATCGCTGTCTTGGCATCCGAGGCGATCGAGGTTGGAAGTCCCGTAACTCGCAGGGCACGCATCGCCTTCAAAGCCGTCCGAGTTGTCACCAAAGCCGTCCTCGTCAATATCTGCCCATTGGGTGGATTCGTCTACGAATTCATCAATCGAGTTGGCGTAGCCATCACCGTCGGAATCAGGGCAACCAAACAACCGCCCAGAATCGCTCATGCCAGCTTGATTTGGACAATCATCATGCTTGTCAAGGTAGCCATCGTTGTCATCGTCTTCATCTTCGTCTCGGTCTTCACAGCCGTCTTGGTCTGCGTCGCTTGAGAGCATTGAGGTGAATGAAAGTGGGCTGGTTGGGCACAGATCTGCACCAGTGGTTGAAAGCATACAGGACCATGCCTCATTTGAACCAGTGTCGCAAACATTGTCGTCGTCGTCATCGGTGTCTTCACCTGCGTCCCGACAACCATCGCTGTCATAATCGGAGAAAGCATCAGCCGACCAAGAGCGTTCACCAACTGGGCAATCGTCACGAATGTCGATGACATTGTCGTTGTCGTCGTCATAATCTTCACTGCTGTCGCGGCAACCGTCTGAATCATAATCACTCGCTACAGATGTCAACCAGCCAACGTCGCCAGAGGGGCAATCGTCGACATTGTTGAGAACGGTATCATTGTCTATGTCTTGATCGCACACATCACCAAAAGCATCGAGGTCATGGTTTGCTTGGTCTGCGTTTGCGATGAGAGGGCAATTGTCGTCTTGGTCAACAACCCCGTCGCCGTCTTCGTCCGTGAACGGATCGATTCGAACGACTTCGTCTTGCCCGTTATCGACGTAATAAATGTGGCCGTTTGGTCCAATTTCCAGACCCATGATTGCGGATGCCGTTGTTTGAATGCTGCCTGCTTCTGACGCACTCTTTCCATTCGTACTCAATTCATAGGCAACGATTTGACCGTTACCGTACTCCGAAACAAACAGTTGATCATCGACCAAGGCGATTCCAGAAGGCCGGTTAAGTCCCGTATCGAGGACACCCCATTCTACACCTGCAATGCGTGAATACTCTTCGAGAGGTTCAAGCCTTGTGGAACTGCTCATGATGTCGGTCGAAGTTGTGGATGTGTCCCCTGTGTTGACCCAAAGCACCCGGTTGGCTCCCGGGTCCGAGATGTAGAGAATATCAGAATCCTTGTCCAAAACCATGTGGCCTGGCACCCCAAGTACGTGGCTCAACTGAATTTCTGAGTAGCGGCGCACAATCGCATCGGAGTGGTCGTCATATCCCGTATCGTGGTCGAGTTGGAAGTCATAGTACACCAGTTCGCCGTAGTAACCATCGTTGTACCAGTATTTATTTGCAGAATCGTGAGCCATACCAACTCCAAAAGGAGATTCATGGTTCATGTCGATGTGGCTTCCGAGCAAATCGTCGTTTTGGTGTTCAACAGCATAGTGGGACATCGACGAGGGCCAGAGCGTTGGGCCCATGAAATTGTTTGGTGAACCTTGGCCGCAGTAGGTGTTGGCTGATTCTTGGGCCGAACCCCACTGCCAATCAAACTCTGGATGATAGGCACCGAAGGCGATGGCACTGACTTCTTCAAGGAAATGATTGCTGAAGGCATCTTTGCGGTTTTGAGAGGTTTGATTGTCCAGACCCGTGTTCTCTACAATGGTCATGCTGTCTGTGGCCCGATTAGCAACCCACAACTCATTGGCTCTGCCAGGATGAAACTCAAGATCCCTTGGCTCGCGAATGTCGTCAGATGAATCAGCAATTACGACCTCTTCGAAAACGTGACCAAACTGTTCAACTGCTGGAGAACTTTCGTTACCAACGGCATTTGATGGCACATAGAGGAGGAGCAACATGAGGATGAGCAGCGTAACTCTTCGGTTTGCCATGGTCTTACCAATGACTGATATGTTTTGATACCTTGCTCTTATTCAAGGTGCATAAGCAGGAACCAAGGCATTGCTTTTCCTTAATTGATTCAGCAGGTTGGCATGTTCTCATTCACACCGGAGCCTTCCCAGGAAAGTTCCCACGAGTTGCTGCTGGTATGGATGGCCGTGCTTCCATCGTAAAATTCGTTGGTGACAATGACTTGGAAGGTGTAACAACCATCGTCATCGAAGAAATCCTCTTTTTCTAAGATTTCGATTGTTCCGGTGTTCGGGTCATAGCCTGTACCTGGGATGGCGAGCCAGCGATCCGAGCCACCAACTTGTGAGCCTGAAACTTCACTGACCCATTGTGCAGATGTTCCATCAACCTCGATTATTGGGGACTGCCACTTTTGGCTGCTGTCTTTCATGACCTTCAGTTGAATGGTGTAATCCGATGAGATCGGTTGGTAGTTTTGGATGTTCGACATTGAATGGTCCCCGTTGTTTACTGCTGTCGCAGAATCGGCGAACATACCCAAAATGGTTTCAATCTGAAGTCCAGCCTCCGACGTCTCGGTTGAATCGCCATCAGTCGAGGTTTCGGTAACAAGTGTGATTCGTGCCCCAGAGTGAGTGACTTCTCGGTTCAGCAATCCTGGAGTAATCTCGACCGTTTCAACGGTCCCGGTGTCCGATTCAACTGAGAGCGTATAGGAAAGTACCGTTGCTAACCTGTTGTTTTGTGAATTTCCTTGGAACACCTCTGAAAGCGGTGCTTTGAACCTCGCCATGTCTCCGGAGAGGGATTGGGTGTCTGTCCATACGCTTTCGCCTCCGACTTCAATGGTGCTTGTCGCTTCGGAGAAAGAACCTCGTACGACAAAGGTAAATTCATTGTTGGTTTCATCGATGTTGAGTTCTGCCAGTCCGATGGAATCCTCGCCGATTTCGAGCCCAACAAGGTATGGAATCGAAGTCATGAGCAGGTAGGCTACAACAAGGACAACCGTTTTCTCACGGTTAAGCGAGTCCCAAACCATGTAGAATGACCCCCCAAGCAAAGCCAAGGCAACAAGGCCGAACGGTACAGGGCCAGTGAGGTCTTCTAGCAAATAATTGTCCAGGAACCACATGCCGAGGAATCCAAGAGCACCGAGGGCAAGTCCAATTTTGCTAGCTTGATCTAAAAAAGTCTGTTCAGAACTGGGATTAACCGTCTTTTCCTTGGCTGGTTCAGGGGCCTTTGCCACAACTGCTTCCACGATTTCTGCATCTTTAACAGCGCTTGCCTTGTCCAGTAATCCACTCATAGAAGTCCCTACTAACTGGTCTTATGAACCTTAGATTATCAAGTCAACCCCTGTATGGGTCAATCATAGCCTCATTCAGGAAGGCCTTCTTCTGAGCCGTTAGAGTCCAGGAGCGGCTTCTCGCCATTCGCCTTCTTCGTCTTCGCTGCCAGTCATTCGACGGCCAGCAACAGCTGCTGCGAGAGCGAGCATGGAGATTGCAGGGACGACTTCGAAGCCTGGGAGATACACACCACGAACGTAGACGGTGATCATCTGAGATTCACGTATGCATCCACCGTTGTTACAGGCGAATTCGGATTCTGCATAGAAGTCAAGAACGTGATAAGCATCACTCCATCCTTGTGTCTTCGGCGTACGAGCCATCACACGGACATTGGTTGCGGTTGGGATGGCGTCAATCTGGACCTTCACAGCTGGAAGGTTGATTGTGAACCCGGCCTTTTCCAAGTCATCACGGCTGGAATCTGTGATTCCGACCTTCATGAAGTCGATTTGGTTACCAAGGTTGTAGACCTTGAATTCGAAGTTCTTATCCTTCTTTGGCATCAGTTGAACAAAGGGCTCAACGGCTTCGACCTGAACAAGAGAGTATTGCATGATGTTGACAATCATGTTGTTCTGGGAGGACGCTGTGTTCACTGGAGGCAAACTGTTGATCTCTTGAACGGTTGCAGAAACGGAAAGGGTTCGGCTTTGCATCACCATGTAAGGTGTTGCGCGAACTGAGATTTGGAAATCGACTTCTTGATTACCACCAATGTACATGTCACCGGGGGAAGCGGTGGCTAAGCCATCGCTTGTCACCAAGATACTGATTTTCTCTTGGTAGGTGGTAGGGTTGCTCGCTGTGCATGTGGTGAATCCAGAGTATGTAGAACCTGGCTTCACTTCGACGTTGATCGAAATCGGAGCGCATGACAATGAAACAGCCGCCGTAGGAGCTTGAGCAGCCGCAGGAACTGCAACAAGCATCATCGAAGAAACATATAGGGCAAGAATGAAAACTGCACGCTTCAACATAGTAAGTCCACCTAACAGTCAGTGCCACTGATGCGACCCTCATAACCGTTGTGTTAAAATGGATACAAATTGCTGTCGAAAAAAACCTAGACTTCGCCTGCACAGGGTAGACTAAACCTCACAAAACAACGCGAATGAGAGGTTTGACGTGGTGGGCCCGAAGGGAGTTGAACCCCTGACCTCCCGGTTATGAGCCGGGCGCTCTAACCTACTAAGCTACAGGCCCCTGTGTTGTTGGACTTGGTCAATCTCATCAACTTATCCGCTTCATTCGAAACGAACAAGCGAAGATTGAGTGGGTTTAATCCACTCGCGAACGCGCTTTTCCAAGTCATCGCGCAGTTCATCAGGAACGAAAATCAACGCACGTTCATGCGGTTGAGTCAACGAACGAATCAACGGGGAATGTTCTGAAGCATCGCCACCGTCTTCGATTTGAATGCCTTGAGCGTATGGTTTGTACCCTTTCTTGGAGATTCTGGCATAGATGACTTCGGAACTCACATCAAATCCAGCGGCAGCAACAGCCTCCTCGATACGATCCTTCACAACATCGACCATTTCGGTCGTCAAGGCTTCAATGCGAAGCGATTTGTGGAATCCTCTTCGTGACATCAACTTCATAGCGTAATTAGCCAGAATTGAATCTTCATGTTCAGCCCATTCAGGGATGGCAACTCGCACATGAGCGTCATTAAGGCTGGCGTAGCCCTTGGCGTCGAGTGATTTGTTCATCAGCATTTTTTGAAGCGAGGATGAAAGCGTCAAACTTCCTTCAGTAGCAAGAACTCGAGCACGAGCTAACATGCGCACCAAGTAATTCTGAGTCAACATGTTGACCTTGTGAAAGTAGACTTGGTGGTACATGTGGTAGCGGGTAACGAGATAGGCCTCAATGGCTGGAAGACCCCAGGTTTTGACGAAGAAATGACCATCTTCACCAACTCGAAGCGCACGTAGTACCCGGGCAATATCAAAACCGCCAATTTGAGCGCCTGTGTTGGCTTGATCTCGAACCATGTAGTCCATGCGGTCGACGTCCAATTGGCTCGAAACAATCTCTTTCAAAAACGGCGCAATGGGGATTCCAGCGTGTTCAGTTGCACCATCCATGAGTGCAAATAAGCGCCCAGTTCGTTCACCACCCAAGGTGACGAGGAGGGCTGCTCCGACTTCCGTGTCCTCTGATTCTAGCAGCAATCGTCCCCAATGCTCGTGTGAATGATAGGTGGCAAACACTTCCGAAGTTTCCAACACATGGGAAAACGGCGGGTGGCCAATGTCGTGAAGGAGTGCCGCCAAACGAACCAGTTCTGCGTCATCATCACTGAGGATGCCAGGTTGTACTTGTTGAAGCGATGCCGTCAATTGTCCTGCAAGATGATAGGCGCCTAAGGAATGAGCGAAGCGATTGTGATTGGCTGCGGGGAACACATACTCGCATGTGGACAGTTGTTGAATGTGGCGAAGGCGTTGGAATTCCTTCGTGTCAATGATGGTTGCGTGACGGCCCGGGACGAGGATGTCTTTGTGAATTTCATCACGTATTACGCGGTCACGCATCTTCATCCCCACCCATCCCTCTGTTCAACCATTAAAAAAAGAGTCCCCATCAAAACAGCCCTTTTTGAATCCTTATCACAGCGAAATTAGGGCAAACGGCTATGACCGGACCGCGTTTGACCAAAACATGGCCGATGCTCTGAGAGACATCATGCTGAAAATTACGGACGACGATCCGGCTACCCGCGGCCAGAAATTGTGGGTTATGTTTGCGCTGGCAATTTTCCTCGTTGCTTCGTTGAACTGGTACGCCATGGTTCGAGAACCCCAGGTGGTCCAAGTCGAGGATTTAGTCAATCACAACCGCGAAACGGTGCTTGTTGAGGGCACGGTTATCTCGTGGATTAACGATCGATATGGAAACGGCGAGGACCGAGTGGACCTCGTCCTTGAAGACGAAACCGGCGTTATCAGTGTCCGGTGGTATTCAACAGGAGACAAACCTCCAATCGGGACCAACGTCACAGTTATGGGCACCGTAAATGATTACAACGGTCGTTTTTACCTGCAATCAACAGGCGCCGGTGCGATTTGGTGGGAGCCTGAAGGCCTTCCACAGGTCCAACGTCTTACTCTGAGCGATTTGGCTGTTGACCCAGAATCATACCTCGGGGAAATCGTGACCATCACTGGCTTCATCAGCGAAGCTATCAACAAGGATGCCGTCTACACTTCAGCCTACATCACTGACCACCCCGGCAACGCTGCACACCAAATGCAATTGCTCGTGCAATCTGCCCCTGGCGTTTGGATTGAAGCAAATTCTAAGGTCGAAATTACAGGAATGCTAGCCTACCAAGAAACAAGCCTACGTTGGGCGTTTTTGACCCAAGGACCTGAAATCATCCTCGTTGATGGATACAAGCCCCAAGTCAACAACCTCGAATGGGCAGGAGAAGCCACTTGGAGTTACCAATCCGGCAGCATGGTCTCCATGGCCGGAACCGTTCTGATCAGCAACAATCAATGGACTCTATTTGGGCCAAGCGGCAACATGATGTGCATTTTACCGACCGATGAAGACATCACAAACGCAGATCAATATGGCTACAACGGCTCTGCCTACGAAGCCACAGGTCGTTTGATGTGGAACGATGACAGAAGCATGTGGTGCATCGATGCCAACAATGGAAACGGTACCAACCTCATCGACCCAATGTCGGCCATGTCAATGCAGGCCATGCTTTCTGCAAACCCCGCCTCAATGCTTCAGACACCAGATAAGCAGTACACGCTGCGAACCTTCATGCAGTACGCATTCGAGCCGCTCGACACCGATGGATACTTTGTCGACAGCCAAATTTACACTTACGGCCAAACCCGTGTCGCCATGTCGTTCCCCTCCACTCGCACCGAGTGGATCGAAGCAGGGCAGGGCCTTGTTGCCAACGTGACGGTGTCTTGGGATGACGAAAAAATGATGATGAGGCTCATGGTTCAATCCTATCAACTGGTTGGTGAACCACCTGCACCCGAGGCATTGCTTTGGGACGATGGAGCAACCCAATGGGGCTATTCACAAAACAAACACGTGCTGCTCAATGGGAAAGCAATGCTTGAAGACGATGGATGGTACTTGTACAGAGATGGTTCATCTCAATCCATTCGATTGAACCTTGATCTCAACCCTATTGGGACCGACGACCTCCATACGAATATATCGATGACTTGGGTTGGACGGCTGCGCCAAGTTGAACACCCGTCAGAAGTTTCACTTATTTTCACGCTCGATGATGCAGACGCACTTGACACCGATGGTGACAGGGTTGCTGATTCGCTCGAAAGTGCGAACGGAATGAACATCAACAGCCCAGACTCCGACGGTGATGGAGACAGCGACAGACTGGAACTGGAAGAAGATAGCAATCCAAATGCATGAGGGATGACCATGTTGGAGGCGTACTTTTACGAACTTGGGTGGATGTTGTTCGCCCTGTTTTTCGGCGTCTTCATGGGTTCGCTCACAGGGATTATCCCCGGATTTCACGTCAACAACGTCGCTTTGATTTTGTTGGCATTGTCACCAAGTTTGTTGGCGCTTGGCATTCCACTCTCTGCCGTCGCTGGAATCATTGTGTCGACAGGAACGGTCCACACGTTCCTCAATTATATCCCATCCGCACTGATGGGGGCACCGGACGCCGACCAAGCGCTTTCGTTGCTGCCTGGTCACCGAATGCTGCTCTCTGGAAACGCTGCACGTGGCGTCGCATGGTCCGCCCGTGGGTCGCAACTTGGACTGTTTTTGTCGTTGCCGCTGATCGTTGTCGCCCGGATTGCTTTCGGACCGGAACTCGGTTGGTACGATCAATTACGAACCATGCTTCCGTTCATTCTTCTCGTGATTTCCGCCCTCTTATTGGCAACCGAAACCACCCGCCTCGACTGGCCAAGTTGGTTGCAAACCATAACCGGTGGCGTGCTCGGAAAAGATTCCCGGTTCGCTGGGTTCTTTACCGCCACTGCCTTCTTTTTACTCGCAGGTTTGTTTGGATGGACCATCATCGGCCCAACCGCCTTGCCAGCCAGTTCCCCAATCAACATGCCAGGTGCGAGCCTGCTCTTGCCCGGACTGGCCGGTCTGTTCGGCATCGCCAATCTGCTTGACATTTACGCAACGACCTCACACCTGCCACCACAGAAAGAGAACTGGGATTTGCCCCCTGCGAAGCCCCTGCTTGTCCCATGCTTTTGGTCAGGTGTGGCTGGAGCATCGATGGGCGTACTTCCTGGAATGACCGCATCACAAGCCACCGTCCTCGTCATGGGTGGTCGCAACGTTGTGGCCAAGATGCAAGGAAAAACTGGTTATGGAATGGACTGGGAAACCCGTCGATTAACGGAAATGACCGATGACGAACTGCTGGAAATCGCAAAAGCTGAGTCCGAAGAAGGGGTTGAAGGGCCTCAAACAAAACAAGATTTGGAGATCATTGCCATCCTTTCCGCTGTCAACACCGCCGTCACGGTGTGTGTTCTTGGTTTCCTCTACATCATCAGCCGCTCGCGCTCCGGTGCCACACTGGCGCTGAAGGCCATGTACCCCGTTGATACTTGGAGCAACCTTGAACCAACGGCAGATTTCATCCGCTTGCTCGCCATCACCCTTGCTGCGGGCTTGATGGCCATGCCAATCATGCGCTATGTGGGGATGGGAATGTTGCGGCTTCACGCAGCCATTCCTTTGCAACAAATGATCATGAGCGTCATCCTGTTTGTTGGCGCACTCGTGTTCGTCAGCACAGGATTCATTGGCATGTCAGTGTTGATTGTTGGAACCATGATCGGCCTGCTGCCTCCACGCCTTGGCATCCGACGAAGCCACGCCATGGGCGTTATTCTCGTTCCAATCATGATTTTGATGTTCAAAAACCTCGTTGACAACGCCGGTTTCTTGTGATTCTCTGTCCCGAGATTTAATCGAAAGCAGGCGTAAGCCCTATGCCCTTTGACCATCACGTCGGGGTACAGGTGAGTCCATGACCTCTCAACTCCGCCCCATCCTGCTCGCCCTTCTCTTGATTTGCTCAACGTTGGGTGCCCTTACGAGCACTGAACTTTCAGAGGAACCTATTGACTTGACTTCAGCCCGCTCCCTTGCATGCACCGGTGACATTTGCCTCAACGAAGCATTGCCAAATCCGAACGGCTATGACTCGGGGACTTGGCCAGATGGCGAATGGGTCGAACTGTACAACAAGGGCAACACTACGATTGACGTCTCCAATTGGTACGTTACCAACAAAGCATCGAAAATGATGTACTTCAACGAAACAACGATTGTCGACTATGATGCAAATGATTCAACAACATGGGAAATTGCCCCCGGTGACTACATGGTCATCGCTCGCAACGGCATGTCAAACAGCATGTTTTACCTCGCCAACACCAACGACACCATCGACCTCTACACCGATACAGGCGCTCTGCTTGATCAAGCCACATGGACCTACAGCAGCAGCGGAGCACCCTCCGGCGTGAGTTTGGAAGAAGACACCGCAGGGCCAACAAACGATTGGGTTGCAACCAACAACCCAACGCCCGGCGGCATCAACACCGGCAGCGGAACCGGTGGTCCAACCATTATCCCCTCTGACCTTCACATCAACGAAGTGATGGCCGACCCATGGCCAAGCTTCGATGGAGACATGTGGCCTGGTGGCGAATGGATTGAACTCGCCAACACCGGTTCAAACGACATCAACCTCAGTGGATGGAGCATTGTCGACCAAGCAGGAAAAATCCTCTTGTTCAACGAATCTCACCTGATCGACGCTGAAAGTACCGGCTACCTCATCGCACCAGGATCAACTCGGGTGGTAGCAGTCAATGGCTCCGGATCAAGCATGCTCAACAACGGTGTTGAGATGCTTCAGATGAAATGGCCAAACGGCAGCGTGGCTCAGCAAGTTTCCTGGACCGACAATGAACAAGGATTCTCCCTCGTCAATGATGCAGCATCGACCTACATGGTGTACGCAGCATACCCAACTCCAAACGCACCCAACCCTTTGTCGTTGGATGTGATTGCAATGACTCCATCACCGATTAAAATGACAGAACTCCTTGCCAACAGTTCAGCCGATGGAACACCATTCCCGGAAGGCGAATGGCTCGAATTGTTCAACGACGGACCCGCTGACATCGACCTCGATGGGTGGTCAATCATCGACGGTATGGGCAACATCACCATACTCGACCCGGCGTCGTTGGTGTACAACGACACCCAAGCAAACACCTTGATTGAGGCCGATGGGCGACGGCTTATCCAGTTTACAACCGACACTCAACTGTGGAATTTTTACAACCACCTCATGCTTGCGGACACCACTGGAAGCATCGTGGATGCCGCATGGTACGCTGCTGACTATGGGACCAATGTGTCACTCATCCCTGCTGAAACTTCCACTGACCCGTGGGTGCCTGCGCCTTGGATGACCCCAGGCCAACCAGAGCCCGGCTCGATGGATTCAACCGGTGAAGTCTCCTTTTCGGAGATTATGCCAGACGGTGTTGGAAGCGATTCCCAACAATGGCCGCTTGGTGAATGGTTGGAAATCCAAAACGACGGCGAACAAGTAATCGACGTTGCTGGATGGAAACTCCAAGCAGCCAGCAGAACCCTAACGCTCCACCAATACAACATGCCATTGCAATCAACAACCGCCATACAACCGGGCGCTGTGGCACTGATTGCCCTCAATGGCACCAGCAGCTTCTACCTCAAGCACACAACACCTGATTCAATCGGTTTGGTTGATGCAAACGGCGCCGTCGTTGATACCATTGCATGGTCTTCCTCAGTCGAGGGCGAGTCGCTCATCGCACCGAACAGCAGTCATGCAGGAGCGGGCCCAACCGGCACCGCTGCTGGCACTGGCACCGACTGGTTGCTCTCAGCATGGGCGAGCCCAGGCCGAGTTAATCCGGTCTGGCCAGCCTACGCAGGCTCAGAAAACGTAAGCGTCACCGAAGTGT